>Ga0247841_10011046_pt1 | contig 12114 bp, 13 predicted proteins | sample LaCruzMarch2015__2_FD_192410 | JGI IMG/M metagenome (GOLD analysis project Ga0247841, IMG submission 192410) | Freshwater microbial communities from meromictic Lake La Cruz, Castile-La Mancha, Spain - LaCruzMarch2015_18m | ecosystem: Environmental > Aquatic > Freshwater > Lake | place: Spain... | reverse complement strand
AAACTAATTGATGTAGCCGATTTTTTACAAATCCAGGGTCATGTTTTTTTAACTCATAAGGGCGAAAAGAGTGTCATGGTAAAAGAGTGGCAATTATTATCCAAAGCTTTGCGACCAATTCCTGATTCTTGGTATGGCTTAAAAGATGAAGACGAAAAATTACGGAAGCGTTATTTGGATTTATTGTTAAACCCTGACTTGCGCGATTTGTTTTATAAAAAAGCTTTGTTTTGGGAAGTCACACGTGACTTTATGAAAAAGCATGGTTTTTTTGAAGTCGAAACGCCAACGATTGAAGTAACGACGGGCGGAGCGGAAGCTAATCCTTTCAAGACGCATCATGATGATTTCAATTTGGATGTATATTTACGAATTTCTGTTGGAGAATTATGGCAAAAAAGATTAATGGCCGCCGGTTATGAAAAAGTATTTGAAATCGGTCGTGTCTATCGCAATGAAGGATCTAGTCCTGACCATTTGCAGGAATTCACTAATATGGAATTTTATTGGGCTTACGCTGACTTCGAAATGGGCATGAAATTTTCTCAGGAATTATATCAGGAGATTGCTCTAAAAGTATTTAATAAGACGAAATTCAAAACAAAAGGTTATGAATACGATTTAGCCGGTGAGTGGCCAAGAATTGATTATCGCGAGGAAGTTTTAAAACAAACTGGGATTGATGTTTTGAAAGCAAGTGAGAAAGATATGGCGGCTAAACTGGAAAGTTTAAAGGTTAAGTATGAAGGAAACAATCGAGAACGCTTAACCGATACACTTTGGAAATATTGTCGAAAAAATATTGCCGGGCCGGTATTTTTAACTAACCATCCGAAATTAGTTAGCCCCTTAGCTAAAGCCAAAATTGATAACCCCGAGTTGACCGAACGTTTTCAGATAATAATTGCGGGCAGTGAAGTTGGTAATGGTTTTTCTGAATTAAATGATCCGATTGATCAGGATAAACGTTTTAAGGAACAGCAAAAATTAATTGATCGTGGAGACAAGGAAGCCATGATGCCCGACTGGGAATTTGTCGAAATGCTTGAGCACGGCATGCCGCCGACTTGTGGTTTTGGATTTGGCGAAAGACTTTTTGCCTTTTTAGTAGATAAGCCAGTGAGAGAAACAACTCTTTTTCCGCTCATGAGACCAAAGTTAGATTAATAAAATATGCGCTTGTGGAGTCTTAATCCGAAGTATTTAGATCGCCAAGGTCTTTTAGCGGTTTGGCGAGAGGGTTTATTAGCGAAAAAGGTTCTGACAGGGAAGACTAAGGGTTATAAAAATCATCCGCAATTAATACGTTTTAGAAATAGTAAAAAAGCTTTGGAGTATATTGATGCCTATTTATTCGGTCTGTATTTAGAGTCGCTTGATCGCGGGTATAAGTTTGATAAAAATAAAATTGGAAACTTGAAAATTTTAGATAAAAAGATTAAAGTAAATAGCGGTCAAGTTATCTATGAATTTAATCACTTACTGAAAAAATTAAAAGAAAGAGACCGGGAAAAATACAATCAATTAAAAAAAACGAAGCGGCCGCAAGTCCATTTTTTATTTAAAGTTATACCGGGCAAAATAGAAGATTGGGAAAAAGTTAAGTAAAATATTAATTATATTCGGGGATCGTCTAACGGTAGGACAACAGGTTCTGGTCCTGTTTATTGGGGTTCGAATCCCTATCCCCGAGCTAATAAAAATATGGCTAAAATTAGCCATATTTTTATTAATTTTGAGAAAGGGATTCGAACTAGCGGCGAGAGAGATAACAGGAGGAGCGTTTGAGCGACAATCCCTATCCCCGAGCAATACAAAAAATTTGGCCTTAAAATCCTGATTTTGTTTTAATATTAGAGATATTTTAAGTTCCAAAGCGGTTCAAATAATTTTGGTATATCCAGGGCATTTTTCAAAAATCCTTGATTTTATTAGTTTATATTGATTCGAATCCTTATCCTGTGCAAATCATTTTTATAATAAAATATGTTATAATTATATTAATACTATATAAATATAAGTATATATATGAATTTTGAACAAAATAATAGTTTGAAAAATGAATCATTAAAATCAGACGAGACAAGGCGCCTTTCTGCTTTGCAAGAAGTGTCGAACAATGATTTTAATATTTCGGAGCAGGAATTAATTAATTTAAAGGATGAAGATAATATACGAGCCAATAACGAGTTGGTTACAATCAGGGAGACTATTAATCTCAGTAATTCAGTAGAAATGTTGGAAGAAAACAATATGTTTGATTTAAAAATAGGGAAAAACGAAACAGAATTTGATTTTCTAGGCAGGTTATCTAAAATTTTAATTGATAAAAAAGAAGATCAAGATGATAAAGAAAATCCAAGCGCAAATAAAAGAATAGTCAAGTTATTAATGAAAAAAAATTATCAAACAGAAGAGGCTTACCAGAGTGAGGATAACAAAGAAATCATTAAAAAGGCTTTTATTAAAGCGACCGAATCTATTAATCACAAAGAAGTGTTAAATGATAGTGGTAATATTAGTTGTTTGGATAATATAAATATTTCTTCCAGTTCAAGAAATATGAATTGGAACTTAAATGAAAATTCTGAACATGAAGATAGGGTTGGCTTTTTTTCTAAGACAAATCAGGGAAGGTCTTTCTTCCCGTCCCATTATAAAAAAGATGGTATTTACTACTGCGGCAGTCTTTTTAATGTTCACTCTAACTCGCCCGAAGCTAGAGAATATTTAAAAAAGAAATTAGATGGAAAAGTTATATATCTTTTAGGCGGAGGCAAGTCGGCAAATGACCTGTTGCAGGATACCCAAATAAACCCCAAACAGATCGTAAACATTGACCCATTTATATCGGAAGAGGACATCAAAAGAAATACAAAAGGTTCATATAAATCAATTTCTGAAAGGGCTGATAGTAAAAAACTAACGGAAGAAGTTGATAACAAAAAGATGGAGTTGGCTGATGAAATCTGGGCTTCTTATTCGGTGCCTTTTTATAATGAGTCAGCAGAAGAAATTGATAATCTTATTAGTAATATTAAGGGATTGTTAAAAGAGGGGGGTAATTGTCGCATAACCCCAATCAGCACTCAAAATGAACAGGCTAAACAGGCAATGCTGTATAATCTGAAACAAATCGTCGACTCTAAAGAATATAATATACATGCAGATAAAGATACTTTAATTATTCATAAATTAGATAAAATATGAAAAATTCTCTTATAAAAATTTTCGCATTAATTAATTATATTGGTATGGTGACTGTGAATTTTTTAGCTAACAGTCTGCCAATTAATAACCGTTCCACCGGGGATATATCAGATGCCTATCATAATTTATTTGCACCAGCCGGACTGACGTTTTCTATTTGGGGTTTAATATATCTCTTATTAGCTGGATATACAATGTATCAATTTATAGGAAGTAATTCAGAAAAAGAAAAAGTTGTAAATCAAATAAATCCGCTTTTTATTGCTACTTCAATAGCTAATATCTCGTGGATATTCGCGTGGCACTACGACTATATTGGCCTTTCGCTAATCATTATGGTGGTGATACTTTTTCTTCTCATTAAAATTGCTGACATTATTCGCATTCAGAAATTTTCTCCTTTAGAAAAACTTTTTATTTGGGCTCCATTTAGTGTTTATTTCGCTTGGATTACTGTAGCGACGATTGCTAATATCACAGTATTTTTAGTAAGTATCAGTTGGAACGGATTCGGTATCTCTGATTATGTTTGGACAAGCATTGTCTTGCTCGTTGGAGCGCTAATTGGAATTTTACGTATGAACAAAGATAAGAATAGCGTCTATGGCTTGGTTTTTGTCTGGGCTTATCTAGGTATATTACTCAAGCATGTTTCTGCTAGTAGTTTTAATGGACAATATCCTAGTGTTATCACCACTGTCATTCTATGCTTAGCCTCGTACATATTTTTTATTGGCAGAATAATTTATAAAAATAAATAATAAACCTCAAAAAAAAGATGAAGTTATTTGTGAAATCGGCGTACTAAAAATTAGATACTAAAAAATTTCTATTTAATAAAATATGAAGAAAAGAAAAGTAATTTTATTAACATGCGTTTTGATGATTTTAGCAATATCAGTAACAGGTTGTAGTTTTAATAAGGGTGGAAATGGAAGTGCTATGCCAAGCGGTGGTACTTCAACCCTTGATACTAGCTCTATTACTAAAAAATATTTAAACATCGCCTATAATACTGAGTCGGCTACACAAAAATTAGATATTTATGTTCCTGAGGGTGCAGGTCCTTTTCCGGTCATTATGGCTATTCATGGCGGGGCTTTTATGATGGGTAGTAAAGATAGTGGTGATTTAGCTTCAATGATTAAAGCCGTTAATAAAGGTTATGCCGTTGTTTCGGTTGGTTACCGATTAAGTGGTGAGGCTAAGTTTCCCGCCGCCATTGATGATATTCAGTCAGCCATTAAGTTTGTTAAAGATAACGCTAATCAATATAACCTAAATCCCAATAAATTTGCTGCTTGGGGCGGTTCAGCTGGTGGGAATTTAGCCGCTTTAGCGGGGACAAAAGGGGATAAAACTAAAAACACCGATGTTCAGGCCGTCGTTGACTGGTTTGGTCCAATCTATTTTTCAACTATAGATCAAGAATTTTCAGCTTTAGGCCTTACACCAGCTATGGGTTCAACAAATAATGCTAATTCTCCAGAAACAAGATATCTAGGGCAAACAATTGGTAGCATCGAAGCGGAACCGCTTGTTATGCAAGCTAGTCCTCAAACTTATATTTCAGTAAATAGTCCAGCTTTCTTAATCCAACACGGAACGGCTGATAGAAATATTCCAATCACTCAATCAGAAAATTTTGCTAGTAAACTTCAGTTAATAATTGGTGCCGATAAAGTTACCTTCGAAAAAATAGAAGGAGCTTCTCATGGAGGAACGCAGTTTGATTCACAAGAAAATTTAGACAAGGTTTTTTCTTTCTTAGATAAATATTTAAAATAAAAAATATAAATATGAAACAAAATAAATTGATAGCAGTTGGAGTATTTATCGTAGCTATATTAGTTGTGGTAGCCATAATTATTCAAAATCAGACAAATATTAACACCGCTGATAACGTTCCAAGTGAGAATAATATAATGAATAAAACTAATAATATTGTTAACGTTGTTGATGATAGCGACTATATCGTTGCTCACAATCAAATAGCTAATTTGCCAATCGAAACCATAAGCACAGAAGAAAGAGATGGCCTAATAATGATGCGAGAGGAAGAAAAACTAGCCCACGATGTTTATCTTACTTTGTATGAAAAATGGGGAGTTAATGCTTTTAGTAATATAGCAAAAAGTGAGTTAACTCATACTGAGTCAGTTAGATACTTATTAGAAAGATATAATATAGAAGATCCAGTCAAAGAAAATACTGTTGGAGTTTACTCAAGTAAAACCTTCTCTGACCTGTATACTAGTCTTATTGTTAAAGGACAAGAATCTCTAGTATCTGCTTTAATGGTTGGTGCCACCGTTGAAGATTTAGATATTAAGGATTTAAATGAATTATCTGCAAAGGTTGATAATAAAGACATCTTAGAAATTTATGCCAATTTAACTAGGGGGTCTCGTAATCATTTGAGATCATTTTCTAAGCAACTATCAAAACAAGGAGAAACTTATTCGGCTCAGTATTTAAGCCAAGAAGAAATTAATAATATTTTGAATTCAAACCAGGAAAAGGGAATATAATTTAAAGTTGATTATATCAAGTGAATATAAAAAGTTTTTTATAATTAATATAAAATTAAAATGACCTCAAGTTATAATACAATCTCAATAATTATAGTAGTTTTTATTTTATATTTATTCTCTTATTTACTAGTAAAAAGTAAGAAAATTAGTTTAGTTAATCATAAAATGATATGGAATAGTATTTTAATGATATCTTTTCTGACTTCAGCTATTTTTGGTGTGATTTTGGCTATACAAATAGATAGTCACAATATTTCTAATAACTATCGATTTCTCTTATGGCTACATGTCGAAACAGGCATTATAATGGCCGTGATTTCCATTTTTCATATTATCTGGCATCTAAGTTATTATAAAATGATTTATAAATTATTTTTTAAAAATAATGAAAAATTATAAAAAAATTATAATTGCCATCTTCCCAGCCTTACTTAATAAAAACATATGAAATTGGTAAAAACTATACAATATAAAGATTTGAAATCAGAAGATATCGAAAATTTTGAAGTTCGTAGGGCAGCCAGGGCCGTTGTTTTTGATAATGATAAAAACATTGGAATTTTATATGTCGGTAAGAACAATTATCATAAATTACCCGGAGGCGGCCTTGAGGGTGATGAAAGTATCGAAGAAGCTCTTAGAAGAGAGTGTCTTGAAGAAATTGGTTGTAATATTGAACCATTTGGCGAGCTGGGTGAAGTTATTGAATATAGAGACAAATGGTCGCTGGAACAACACTCCTATTGTTATTTAGCCAACTTGGTTGGAGAGAAGGGTAAGCCGGATTTTACTCAGAAAGAAATAGATAATGGTTTTGAAATAAAATGGGTATCGTTGGAGGAGGCCATTAAATTATTAGAAAGTGATAAGCCAGAAGGTTATGAGGGCGGATTCATACAAATAAGAGATAGCAGTTTTCTTAAAGAAGCCAAAAATTTTTTAGAAACTGTTTAGTCAACCAATATGACAAAAAGGATAATTAAAAAAGTTCTCCCTGAATATTTTCAAGATATTGTAGACGGCAAAAAGAAGTACGAGCTTAGACTTAATGATTTTGATATTGAGCCGGGAGATACCCTAGTTCTAGAGGAGTATACATCGGCTGATCATAAGACTAGACAAGCAACAGGGCGAGTTATTGAAAAACAGGTTACTTATTTGAGAAAGTTTAAATTACAAGATTTGTGGTTTAGTGAAGAAGATGTTAAAGAGAAGGGTATCCAAATAATTTCATTTGAATGAAAATATCTAAATAAAATTAAATTAATTAATGATAAAATTTTCTCCATATATAGCCATTTGAATTCGCAAGTAGTCCCGCCCTCCGAGCAAATTTACAAAATAGCACTTTTGTGCTATTTTTATCGTATATATGAAATTTAAATGTTATGAAAAAACTATTAATCATTTCGCTAATTATATCTATATTTATTGTTTCCGGCTGCACCGTAAAAACAGATAAGCAAGCAGCTTCACAAGGAACTAAGGGTGTATTAGATAATACAATTAAGGCTATTGACACGGAACGGTTAGAGACGCACGATCATTATTTAATAGCGAAAACTAAGGAAATAGAAACAATGGTACAGTTATATGCTAGTGATAATACAAAATATCCAGTAATACTTGATTCATTTGGGATCGTAACAACAACAAAAATATATAGTGGTTCTGAAAATTGGAATAAATTAAGAAATATTATTCTTTCTAGCCCCTCGTTAGAAGGATTAACAACGGATGTTAGTAATACAGTAACGGTCAATCAGCCTATAGAATATTTTAGTAATGGAGATACTTATACTTTTAAAGTATATTTAAATTATGACAAGAATTATAATATCGGCGGTAATGATTTTAAATGCCAAACAAAAGAGGGGGAATGGTGTGTATTAACAATAAGTATTTAATTATTTATGACAAAATTTAAATCGAAATTACTAGGGAAAAGAATTGTTTTAAAAAGACTTAAAGTAACTTTGTTGACAGCAAACACTATATTTGAAACGATTGATGAAAATCGCCAGCACTTGTTGCCCTGGTTTTCTTGGGTAAGCACTAGCAATAATGTCGAGGATACTTTAAAATTTTTATTTGATATTGAAAAAAAATTTAAAGTTGGAGAAAAAATTGATTATGGAATATATTTGAATAATAAATATATTGGTAATATCGGTGTATTTGATATCGATAAAAAAAATAAATCCGCTGAAATAGGATATTGGTTATCCAAAAAGTATATAAGAAATGGTTATATGACGGAAGCGGTTGCTGTTTTGGAAAAAGAATGTTTTGTAAATATTAATTTAAACAGAATTCAGATTAAATGTGACGAAAGAAATATTCCTTCAATTGGAGTCGCTAAAAAATCTGGATATTTTTTTGAAGGGAAATTTAGAGAGGATAAATATAGTGAATATTTTAAGGATTTTAGGAATACATTAATTTTTTCTAAGTTAAAATTAGATTTTCATAAAAAGAACAAAATAAAATAGTACGATAATTACCTCCGAGCATATACATAAAATAGGCTAATTATAGCTTATTTTTGTTTATGTATTGACAAATATACAATAACATGCTAAATTTACTCGTTACAGAAAATCTGTGATATGTACCTTACTAAAAAATGAGAAAAATGAGAGCAATATTATTCGTTTGCCTTTATTTCGGTTTTACGGTGATTTTCTTACAAAATGCTAACGCTCAATGGGAACCCGCAGTGTTTGCCGGGCATGGCTACATGACGGATATCTCCGGTCATGGAAACTATACCTATCTTCAGGGGGGAGCGGCCAAGAAAATTAAATCTCATAGAGCTGGGCTATTTCTGAGTGTAGTTTATGTCGATGTTAACTTTAATAACTATCGATACCGAGCATCTGAGGGTGGAATCGGATTTTCGTATGACACATGGAAAAAGGTGTCTGAAAATTTTACCATCTCTTTCTGGCTAAGCCCGGCTGTCAAATACTTTAATGATCAGGGTGAAAACTACTCCAATGGGGAGGCGGCCTTTCAACAAGACATCGGAGCTAATGTTGTCACGGGCCTTAATTTAAATGACAAGTTAAACCGTTGGTTTCGGAGCTATAAACTCCAGGTTCAATACCAGCAACCATTTTGGTCTGAACGACAGGGAACTTGGTTGGGTGATAACGGCTATTTATCCGATAAGGTTAACTTTAAGGCAGTAAATAAGGTTTATCTGAAAGCTCAATTTGAAGTAACTGTGAAAAAAATTACTACTTTTCGACAACTTCAGATTGAACCAAAATTAGTTATTGGTTGCCAGCTAAATGGCTCAGGAGAAATCATGTATGAGACAGGCGCGGGTTTTGCTTTTTCATTTATGAAAGACGATAGATACTATGAGGTGGGCTCATTTCAGTACCGGGTAAGAACCGGTCAACACGTCCAAGAGCCACTCACTCTATTGGAGTTCAATGCAAATTTTGTAAATATAGGGCTTCTTATATTTAAAAAATAGACCAGATATTAAGTAAAGTAGAATAAGTCATGTGTTAAGCATGACTTTTTTAATAAGTGCGCCTCTGACCATGCCGGCATTCAGAGTCACTGTTATATTAATCATTGTTTTGGTATATAATTATTACATCGAGTAAGTTTAATTTTAATAATAGTAAAATCATACTATGAATTACTACATAATTTTAGCGTTAATTCTTTTCGCTTACATGAGTTTATGGTTTATTATTTCTTTACTTAAGAAGAGAAATGATGTTGCTGATGTTGCCTGGGGTTTAGGTTTTGTATTTATCGCTTGGTCATCATATATTATTTCCGAAAATTTTAGTACGCGAAGCCTTTTGGTTAATATTTTAGTAAGTATTTGGGGTCTCCGTCTGGCTTGGCATATTAGTAGTCGTAATAAAGGAAAAACTGAAGATTATCGCTACTTGGCTTGGCGACAAGAGTGGGGAAAATGGTTTTATGTCCGGTCATATTTTCAAGTTTACCTTCTTCAAGGAGTGCTTTTATATGTAATAATTTTGCCTGTATTATTTATTAACAGAAATGCTGGCTTAAATCTAAATATTATCGATGCGTTTGGCGCGCTAGTTTGGATAATCGGATATATATTTGAAACTGTTGGTGATGCGCAGTTAAAAAATTTCATAATTGACTCGAATAACAAAGGTAAGTTGCTGCAAACTGGCCTATGGCGTTATACGAGACATCCTAATTATTTCGGAGAAGTAACGCAGTGGTGGGGCTTATGGTTAATCGCAATTAGCGCGCCATTCGGCTGGATTACCATAGTTGGACCAGTTACCATAACGATTCTAATTCTTAAAGTTTCCGGCGTCCCTTTGCTCGAAAAGAAAATGGCCGATAATCCCGAATTTGCTGAATATAAAAAGAGAACTAGTGTTTTTTTTCCACTGCCAGTGAGGTCTGCCGTATTAAAGAACTAAATTAAGAGGCTGGAGAAATTTTAACTTTAAATAAGAATTTTTTTAACTATTTGTCAAGCTGTAACAATTCACCAAATATTCCGTATACTATATATACAAATAAAGAATATGTTTCAAAAAATTAACCACCAATCTAAGAATTATCGTCAGTTTAATGAATCCCTTTTCAGAGGATTGATGTTTGTATTATATAAATTTTAGGTAACATTACTATAATATATACACGAATCCTCTGGGAAGCCAGGGGATTTTTTTTGATCTTTAACAAGCAAATTATTGTTTAACTAAATTTTATCTAAGATGGAAAAAAGAGAATTATCAAAAGAGAATCCTTTTCGGAGTGGTCTTTTACTTATTTTAAGCGAAAAAAAACATCGCGAAATTTTTGGCCGGGGCAGCTTGTCGCCATCCCATGGCGGTGGCGGTTGCTACGTTGGATCAACTGATTTTTATCGTCGAGTTTGCCTGGCCGTTATTGATGAACTACTAAAATCAGGAATTGTAATGGCGGCTAAGACAGGAATGGCAGTCTATACCTATCAAGAACCGGATACATTAATTCAGGCCCTACAGTCAATTAGCGCACCCGGACAATTCGTGGTTAGTTCTGTTAATCTTAACAACGAAGTTGAAGGTAGCACTATTGCTGCTGGCTATAATGCTGATGACTTAGCCCTCAATGGTGCGTATACTCATTATATGTCTGGAGCCCATCAACTCATAATCTTCAGTGATTGTTTAGAGGAGATTGATAATAAATGGCGTTACTTATTGGCGGAAGCGAGCCAAATGTATGATGAGATAATCATCGTTAATCCTGATTGCTTAAGAACGCAGAAAGTCGAATTGGCTGACTTACGTCAAGCTAAAATGATTAATGACCAAGATGTTAGACATGAGTGGTCTTTATCTTTAGTGTTTGAATTTGTCCTACCAAGCGAAGAAGAGATGCTGGTTAAGCTAGGGTCTATTCAGGATGCTAAAGCCTGGAAAAGATTGCAAGAGGAAAAACATGAGCAGGAAGAACGAGCACGGAAGCTGGTCAAAGCCAAAGAAAAGTTGGTCTCACTCATCGGTGAAGTAAAACTTTCACTTGAAACGGAAAATTGCCTGCTTGAGATGCTGCTAAGAGATGGAGAATTATGGGGCGCAACTGTTTTTGACTCTAATACGATTGCCTTGGTTTCTGGTCGGAGCGAATGGGGTTCATCGGGTGGTATTGGCTACTATAGTCAAGCGGTTATGATTTTTCAGGGCCAATCCGAAATTACAGAATGGTGCTATCGTGATCGCTATGATTCGAGAAAGGATAATTGGGGTTTGTGCATTGAGAAAATTGGTCAGATAAAAACAGAGCAAAAAGGCGAAAAGATATGGTTTAGGGTGGAGTTGTTAAATAAAGGAAAATCTCGCTGGACCGAATTTAGTTTTGCGTTCAGGGCAGAATTAAGTAATGCCACATTATTATCAACCGAAGACCAAATAGTTTTTCGCAAACAGATTGATGAAGCCATCTCACTTTTGTTGAAGGCAAAAGAAGATCGCTGGTTCGGTCAGCCGGAGATGTTAAGGCACAGTGAGGTATCAGGGCAGCTATTTCCCGGAGAATCAATTTACGTTAAGTATCAGAAGCCATCTCTTCAGCGGAAGGTCGTCCTTGAGCATTTAGGACTGGCGGCTATCGTATTAGTTGAACAAATTGACCATCGTCTGTCTGATCCGCAATTACGATATGAACTTTACGGCTTGAAATTTGGGCATCTAGAGTCAATCCAATTATTAGAAGACCACAGCTATGATCGAGCTGAAGGTAATGCTATGATAAGCGTTATCGATTTAAACAGCCGTGAAATTAAAATTAGAACCAGGGAAGGAATCAAGCAAATTTCATGGTAGTCCCTAAGGAAGCATGAAAAGCTTCCTTTTTTATATAT
>Ga0247841_10011044_pt1 | contig 12116 bp, 9 predicted proteins | sample LaCruzMarch2015__2_FD_192410 | JGI IMG/M metagenome (GOLD analysis project Ga0247841, IMG submission 192410) | Freshwater microbial communities from meromictic Lake La Cruz, Castile-La Mancha, Spain - LaCruzMarch2015_18m | ecosystem: Environmental > Aquatic > Freshwater > Lake | place: Spain... | reverse complement strand
TTATTTATGGAAATTTGTATGAGTCCACAGCCGATCCTAAGGCAAGGGAGACCATCATAACCTATACACCAACCGGGACAGGCATACAGCAAGCATTTCTCCAGTATTGGAACCGGAATACCCGGTTAGTATATCCAAATTTCTTCATGGTGGGAGGACTGGCAAGTTTTGATGTCGCAAAAGGTCTTTCAATTGATATATTGACAGGAGACATGCTTAAATCAAAAGAAGCCTCCAAGGTGATTATCCTGGTGAAAGAATCAGGAGCCAATGCTCCGGTTGCCGGCGCCACGGTGTCGATCGAAGGTCTAGGTGTGAGCGACAAGAAAACAACCGATTCCAAAGGGCAAGCTGTGTTTACCCTTACCCCTAGCAATCGAGGCGTATTGTTTGTAAAAGCCACTTTAAACGGGCTGATTACAGGCAATATCCTCCTGGGAGTGGAAGAAGATGCGAAACCGCAATTCATAGATTTAGATCCTATTGATATCCTTCCAGAACAAAATACAGCGATTCTGTCGGGAACTGTAAAAACTGGTTCTGCGGTTTTAATAAATAATCAGCCCGTTCCCGTAAACGAAAATGGTAAATTCCGATTTGAACAGAAGCTGATCGAACGCCTTACCACATTCGAAATCATTGCCAAAGATGCAACGGGTAGAATCGCCAAGAAGATTATCACGGTGGAGAAGCCATCCGAAAACCTTCAAATTGCGCTTGATGTTCCGGATAAATATGTGGAGGCGAAAGAAGTTTCTATCAAGGGTAAAGTATCGAAGAAGAATGTGACGGAAAATGCGCCAAACCGAGCCATATGGGTTTTTGTAAACGGTGTGGAGGCAAAAGTGATCCCTGACGAAAAATATATCACGTTTGACTTTGAAGCAACCGTCCCCCTGGCCTATGGTAGAAACCGGATTGAAATCAACGTAAGAACCGCCGATGGGTTTGCCAAGAAAGTAGTAGAAATTCCAAATTACAAGAAATTCTTGATCGAACTCCAGATTGATAATGATGTGGCCACCATTAATGGGAACCAAACGAAGATAGATGCCAGGCCGTATATTGCTTATGGCCGAACCTTTGTACCTCTCCGCGTGGTTGCCGAAGGCTTCGGCGCTGCGGTAGATTGGGTAGCGCAAACCAAAGGGATTAACATTACGCTGGGCGATAAGATTATTTCCATGCAAATCGGATCCAACCGGGCGATTGTAAACAATCAAGTCATCACGCTGGATGCTTCCCCTGAAATAAAGAACGGCCGAACCTACCTGCCAATCCGTTTCGTCAGCGAAGCGCTTGGCGCAGAAGTAAACTGGAATCAAAACACCCGCAAGGTATCGATTGTTCGGTTAACAATGGAATAGAATATATAACGAGAAATCGTTTTAACAAAAGGGGTACAGCTTTTATGCTGTGCCCCTTTTTTGCTATACTATATACAATGAAACCTTTTACATTACGATCATTTTATGAGCCAGCGGGAGACCAGCCGGAAGCCATCCAAAAACTGACAGATGGATTGCATAGCAACACAAAGTCTCAAATTTTACTCGGAGTGACGGGTTCTGGTAAAACGTTTACCATGGCGAATATTATTGCTAAACTCCAGAGACCTACTTTGATTATAGCCCCTAATAAAACCCTTGCCGCCCAATTGTACGGAGAAATCAAGGATTTCTTTCCAGAAAACAAAGTAGAGTATTTTGTGAGCTATTATGATTATTACCAGCCGGAAGCCTATGTTCCGAGTCAAGACTTGTATATCGAAAAAGATGCCGATATTAACGAAGAAATAGAAAGACTACGCCAATCAACCGTGCGGTCACTCATCGAACGGAAAGATGTGATTGTTGTATCTTCTGTGTCCTGTATTTACGGTTGGCAGGAACCAGAGGATTATATGAAAAATATCGTTAAAGTGGAAACAGGGCTGGGTATAGAGAGGAATGAATTAATCAGAGCCTTGATCAACATCCAATACGAAAGGAATGACATGGACTTTAAACGCGGCGCCATCCGTGTGAGGGGAGACACAATTGATGTGTATCCGGCTGAAGTCGAAGAGGAAGCGATTCGGATAAGCTTTCTAGGGAGTCAAATTGAAGAGATTTGTGTAATCGATCCTTTTTTAGGTAAAAGGAAAGGGGATATTGATTCTTTTCTTTTTTTCCAGGCAAAACAATTTGTGACAACCCAGGAAAGACTGCTTTCTGTACTTCCGGCTATAAAAACAGAGTTAGCAGATCGAATCCAGTACTTTACTGAAAATAAGAAGTATTTAGAAGCAGAAAGAGTCGAGCAGAGAACCACATACGATTTAGAAATTCTGGAAGCAACGGGAACATGCGCCGGGGTTGAAAATTATTCACGGCATCTGGCAAAAAGAGCTATGGGGGCAACCCCTTCTACCATTATTGATTATTTCGAGAAACCATTTCTACTCATCATTGATGAATCTCATATTACCGTACCGCAGATTAAAGGCATGTCGCATGGGGATCACAGCCGGAAGCAAACGCTGGTCGATTTTGGGTTTCGCCTGCCTTCCGCCCTGGACAATCGTCCTCTTCGATGGGATGAATTTGATAAGAAAATTAGCTCTACATTGTATGTATCCGCTACACCAGGACCGTATGAGAGAGAAATCAGCACAATTGTGGCCGAACAGGTGATTCGACCTACCGGTTTGGTGGACCCAGAGGTTGAAATCCGTCCGATCGAGAACCAAATCGATGACTTATTGGGTGAAATACGGAAAACAATTGATAAAAAGGAAAGAGTGCTGGTGACCACCTTAACAAAAAGGATGGCAGAAGATCTGTCCTACTATTTTTTAGAAAAAGGATTAAAGGCAAAATACCTGCATTCAGATATCGATACCCTGGAGAGGGTAGCTATCCTGCGCGACCTTCGGAATGGCACCTATGATTGTGTGGTGGGCATCAATCTCCTGCGCGAGGGGTTGGATCTGCCGGAAGTATCTCTCGTTGCTATTATGGATGCGGACAAGGAAGGATTTTTGCGATCGCACACATCCCTCATACAAACCATTGGCCGGGCGGCTCGAAACATAAACGGAAAAGTGATTATGTATGCAGATAAGAAAACGGATTCTATGCAAGCTGCCATCGAGGAAACAAATCGCAGACGGAAGAAACAGATTGAATACAATCGGAGCAATAACATTCAGCCGGAGACCATTCGCAAAGCTGTGAAAGCCATGATAGAAACAGAGCTGTCCCCTACAGAACTAAAGGATGGGATGAAGCAGTATGGATTTCAATCCAGAAAAGGCATGCTTCTGCTCATTCGGGAACTCGAAGAAGAAATGCATGCGAAAGCAGAAATGCTGGACTTTGAAGACGCCGCAAAATTAAGAGACCGAATCAAGCATATCAAGGAATCGATGATTGACGATTTAGGAGAGGAGGAGAAAGATGCTGGATATAAAGCTCATACGGGAAAAACCAGACCTGGTGATCGAGGGTATGGTAAAAAGAGGGCAAAGTGAATCTGAGATCCGAAAAATGATCGAGTTGGATTTGGAACGAAGAAATATCCTTAAAGAGGTTGAGGCGCTAAAATATAAGAAAAATCAACAATCCAGAGAAGTGGGAGAGTCCGCTAAGAAGGGATTGGATATTCGCAGTCAACGGGAGGAAATTCGTAAAGCAGACGAATCGATACTATCTCTGGAAAGCAAGAGTCAGGCGATAGAATCAGAACTTTCCTCTTTACTCCTTTTCCTGCCGAACTTACCCGATGAAAGTGTTCCCGTGGGGCTATCAGAGATGGATAACATCTTGGTGCGGGAATGGGGAGAGATCCCTTCCTTTACTTTTACACCGAAATCACATTGGGAGCTAGGGGTAGCCAACCGTATGATCGATTTTGAACGCGGGGCGAAGCTGGGGGGAAACAAATTCCCTCTTTTAACAGGCTCAGGCGCAGCTCTATCCAGAAAATTAGGACAGTTTATGCTGGAAAATGCAATCCAGAGCGGCTACATGGAGATCAATCCGCCCCTGATAGGAAAAAAGGAAATATTTTTAGGTTCAGGTCAGCTGCCAAAATTTGAAGAAGACTTATACAAGATTGAAGGTGAAGAAAGCTACCTGATTCCCACAGCAGAAGTACCTCTTGTGAATCTCTACGCGAACGAGATTCTTTCTCTTGCCGAACTTCCCATAAAACTGACAGCCCTAACCCCCTGCTTTCGAAAAGAAGCGGGAGCGGCTGGAAAAGAGACCAGAGGTTTGATCCGGGTTCATCAGTTTGAAAAAGTCGAATTGGTCCGGTGTACGAAACCGGAAGAGTCAGCAGACGCTCTTGAAGCCATTGTTTCTGATGCGGAAGATATCTTACAAAAACTACAGATCCCGTATCGGGTTGTACTCCTTTGCACGTTTGACATGACCGGATTCTCTACGGCGAAAACTTATGATTTAGAAATTTGGTTCCCCTCTATGCAGAAATATGTAGAAATATCCTCCTGCTCGAATTGCAAAGATTTCCAGGCCCGAAGAGCCAATATCAAATACCGCGATGAAAAAGGACAGACCGCGTTTGTCCACACGTTAAACGGTTCAGGCCTTGCTGTGGGGCGTTGTTTTGCCAGTTTGTTGGAAAACAGGCAGAAGGAAGACGGATCGATTGATATCCCCGATGTTTTACGCTAATTTCTTGCAGAAGAGAGTAACAATAATATAATCATTCCTAGTGTGGATGGGTGGCCGAGTGGTTTAAGGCACGGCACTTGAAATGCCGCGGACGATGAGTCCCGTGGGTTCGAATCCCGCCTCATCCGCCATTTATTAATTTGGAACAAAAAAGAGGTTAGAATGGAACGATTGAAAGAAATATTGATCATGGTTGCCTTTATGGTTGCCATTGTACTGTTTCCCTGGCTGGCTTTCCTGATGATACGCTCATTTGCTACTTTTGTTGAACTGGACCCAGCAAGCGTTTGGGGAAATATTATCAGTATTTTTCCCAATATCATTATGTTTGGCATTGCGTTTGTGTTTTTGAAGATGGACGATTGGGATTTTAAGGCGATTGGGTTTAACTGGAAACGAATCCTTCCTGGATTTGTCTTTATCGTTTTGACCTTAATCGGTTTGTACGTTTTTGTACCAATGATCATGTCGATTTTTTACGAACCGAGAACTTTGATTGCTTCGTTTGATCAGAAAGTAGTCGATGCCTTTTTCAATACCAATAAAAACATGGGACTCTTGTTTCGGAATCCCGACACACAGAATTATATTATTAATCTGTTTCGTAGCTGGTTTGTGGTAGGACTTTGCGAAGAAATCGCCGCCCGGGGCTATCTATTAAATAAGTTTTACTCGATCCTGCCGAATTTTCCAGAATATATAAAAGTTTCATATTCATATGGAACATCTTTAGGATTAACCCTTATAATATCGATATTTAGACATAATACGTTAATTGAAATTTTAGGTAATCTTTTTGTAGTGGCACTAACGGTAACCTTATTGAATTTACTATATAAAATATTTACACCAAAAATTAGAAAAAAAATAGTTTCCGTCCTTTTTATCTCCCTCTTTTTTACCCTGGTCGGGTATATTCGCTCTAAAGCAGCGGGAAACCAGATGGTGACTACTACAACCCTATTGGTGATATTCAGTTATAGTGTGCTGATTTGTTATGTGTATCTAAAAACAAAAAACATCTTTATTGGGATTTTTATGCAGGCAGCGCTTGATTTTCCTCCTTTTGGTCTCACGGTCAATAAAATGTTTGCCGTCACAGATTTTGGTTTTCTTTTCAGCATGGCATGCTTACTTGTATTTATCATTCTCTTAGCGGAAACGTATCCTCGATGGGGACAACCATTGGAGTTTGAGAAGAGACATGAAAAAAATCCTGCTGATTGATGGGAACAATATAGCCTATCGGTCTTACTATGCTCTTCCCTCCCTTGAGACCAGCTACAATTTACCCACAGGGGCAGTGTATGGTTTTTTATCCGTTCTCTTGAATACGATAAAGGCAATCAAGCCCGACTATACAGTCGTTTGTTTTGATTCCAAGGAAAAAACATTTCGCGCTCAGGAGTACGTTGAATATAAAGCCCAACGTCCACCGATGCCCCCTGACCTGGTTCTTCAAATGAATCTCTTAAAAAAAGAGGTATTACAACCTTTAGGGGTCACGTATTTTGAACGGCCTGGTTTAGAGGCCGATGATTTGATCGCGACGGTTGCCAGGGAATTTCGGGAAAAGCACGATTCTTATGTTATCATTCTATCGGGAGATCGCGATATGCTCCAGCTGGTAAAAGACGGAGAAGTCGAAGTAATTTCGCCGGTATCTGGATTTTCTGAAACGAAACGATTTGACGAAACAACCGTTTTCGAAACCTATCAAATTACGCCAGGCCAAATGATTGATTATAAAGCGCTTGTTGGCGACCCTTCTGACAATATCAAAGGAGTGGCCGGCGTTGGGCCAAAAACAGCGCAAAGAGTTTTATCGAGATTCAAAACAATCGAGAATTTATGGGCCGATGATTCACAAGAGACCCAAAAGATACGAAACAATAAAGAACTGGTTCTTACGAATCAAAAACTGATACAATTATTGGACAATCTACCCATTCATATCGAGGAAGATAAAATTAAGCTTCTATCCTTATCTCGGGACACTTTGTTGGCTATCATCCAAAAATATGAATTTAGAAGCCTTCTGCGGAAGCTGGAAGATGCTCCTGCCAGAAAAAAGGAAACATACTCTGTCATTGACAAGCCCAGTCTTGCTGATAAAGCAGATCTTCAAAAGAAGCAAGTTTTGTACATGAGTTTCAATCCACAGGGAATGGTAGAAATATTTGATGAATCCAAGATTTACCTTTTTGTGTGTAATCAAAATGAAGGCTCCTTATTTGAGAAAAACACGGACCAGCCATTTCTTTTATCCATTTTTCAAAACGAGGAGATCCAGAAAATCGTATTTAATGGAAAAAAGTTTCTCCATTCCATACAGGCTGCTATCGATTTCCAATGGAAAAACGTTGCTGACCTGCAAATCATCTGGTACTTGCTTTCCCCCAATCGAAAATCCTATGAGGCAGAAGAACTTAAGGATGAATATGACTGGAGCCATTCTTCCTTTACGCTCTTTCTCTCAGAAGTTTGGCCGAGTTTTAAGGCAGATTTGGAAAAAAGGAAGGGTGGTCCCCTGTATGAACAAATCGAATTTCCCCTGCTCCAGATTCTATTCCAAATGGAAAAGACAGGAATCAAGATATCAAAACCCGCTCTTGGTGTATTAAAAGCTAAGCTGAGCACCGAAATAGAAAAGACGAAGATGCGTATTTATGAGCAGGCCGGCTCTGAATTCAACATACAATCTCCCAAACAGCTTGGATTTATCCTGTTTGATAAATTGGGACTCCCCGCTAAAAAGAAAACAAAAACCGGATTTTCGACGGATGCGGACGTTTTGGAGGCGTTAAAACCCCTGCATCCCATTCTGGAAGACATCCTTACCTATCGAGAGCTGACAAAGATCGAATATACCTATGTAAATTCTTTGTTAAAACTGGCGGATTCAGAGGATATAGTCCATACCACTTTTTTGCAAGCTGGACCTGCAACAGGCAGAATATCCAGCATAAATCCAAATTTACAGAACCTACCAGCGGATGATCTGTGGGGGAAGCTTTTACGGGATGTATTTATCACCCGCGCCGCAGAGAGAATTTTTCTGAGCGCGGATTATTCTCAGATTGATTTGCGTGTCATGGCTCATTTCTCCCAGGACCCAAACCTCCTGGAAGCCTTCCAGCAGGGAGAGGATATCCACACGCGAACAGCCGCCCTTATTTTTCACCGGGGGGTGGGGCAATCGATAGAACCATGGATGAGGAAAGTGGCGAAGACAGTCAATTTTGGTGTGATTTACGGACAGTCTTCCCATAGCTTATCTCAAACACTCCAAATTTCGGAGCGGGAAGCCTCTCTTTTCATTCAAACTTATTTTCAGACCTTCAAAGGGGTGAAAGATTTTATCAGCGCGACCATACAGGATGTGACCAAAAAAGGGTACACCGAAACCATAGCAGCCCGGAGACGGCCGATACCGGAGCTATTGAGCCAGAACAAGAACGTGCGGGATATGGGGGAAAGGTTGGCCGTGAATACAATCATTCAGGGAAGCAGTGCGGATATCATCAAAATCGCCATGATTAAAATTGCGGAACGGTTAAAAGGATATAAAACAAAAATGCTGCTTCAAATCCATGACGAGTTGGTTTTCGAGTGTTTGGATGAAGAAGGAGCGGAAGTCTCTGCGATTGTGAAACAGGAAATGGAATCGGCAGTAAAACTGAAAGTGCCTTTAGCCGTACAAATTTTTAAGGGAAAAACGCTGGGCCGGCTGTCATAAAATGGGAATCGTGATTGGTGTATTCGGATTCTTAGGAGCTGGGAAAACCACCGTGAGTCGGCATATTGCGAATGAATATTGTTTCTATTGGATCGACGCGGATCGTATTGGGCATACTTGCCTGGAAGACCCTTCTATTTTTCAGAAACTTCTTACGGTTTTTGGTACTGGAATATTGCAAAAAAACAGGTCTATTTCCCGAGAAAGGTTGTCTGATATTGTTTACTACGATATAGCCCTAAAAAATCAATTAGAATGTATTCTATGGCCGATTATGACCGAGAAGATCATTCGGCTGATTGATCAAAATACCAACGTTGTCCTGGACGCCGCCTTGCTATTTACAATCGGGTGGAATCGCTTGTGTGATTACACGGTGTATGTCGAAACATCGGAAACCGCCAGAAAGCGGAATTTAGCAGAAAAATCTTACTCCGACGGGAAGATACAAGCCATTCTGACATCCCAGGCAGAAATGATCATGCAAAGAGAAAAAGCAGATTATTTGATTCAAAACAATGGATCAATAGAGTCACTAACGAAAAGCATAGCCGAAATGATGGCTGATATAAAAAAATAGGTTTCGATTTCCTCAAGATGCATTTTATGATCTGATGTCCCGATTCTTTTCTAAATTCGAATCACTTCGCTGTTTCCTCATCACCGCTGAGGGGCCAACTGTTACGTCCCCGTGGCTCGGGGAAGAAGGAAGCTTCTTCTTTCTTTCCAAATTTTGTGATCTTTAACGAATGAGGTAGAATTAACAACGGATGGATAAGGAAAAATTAATACAACTAATTGAATATTGGATGCAGGGATCAGAAGATGAATGGGAATATATGGATGTATTGTATCATGCAGGAAAATACGTTCCCGCTCTATTTTTCTTACATTTATCAATCGAGAAGATTCTAAAAGCGTATTACGTAAAAGAAATTCAGGATTACGCTCCATTAACCCATCATCTAGTATTTATTGCCAAAAAATCGAACATAGATCTTTCTGAAGAGTATGAGAGTTTTCTGACGGATTTATTTCCATATAATTTAGCCACACGATATCCAGAAGACCGAAATAATTTAAAAGAAAACTGTTCGAAATCTTTAGCTACAGCATTAATTAATAAAGGTAAGGACTTCAAAGAATGGCTATTGGCAAAATTGAAATAAGAAAAATAATTTATCAGTACTTGTTATTGTTAAAACAGGACAACCTCAGAATCAGCAAAGTTTTACTCTATGGTTCATATGCAAAGAATAGAGCTACTAAGGATAGTGACATAGATCTATGTATTATTTCCCCCGATTTTGGGAAAAATAAAGCAAAAGAAATGAGTTATTTGTTAAAAAAAGCTTATAAAATCAACCTTCTGATTGAACCAATTCCTTTATCTCCTTCTGAGTGGGAAGAAAAAGATTATTTACCTTTGATTGCAGAGATTAAGAAATATGGAATCGAAGTTACTTTTCCGGAAATGAGTATTGCATAAACTGAAGACGTCTTTTGTTTTCTCATCACCACAGAGGAGCCAACTGTTACGTCCCCGTGGCTCGGGGAAGACGGAAGAAAAGTAGGAACCAGAGAAGCAAGGGAAAAGAGATCGATCCGACGGAAAGAAAAAAAGCCAGGGTAAAGTTAGGCAGAAAAGAGCTAATTTTCATTTTTGTGACGATAATTTCCAACAAATTTCCAAAGAGCTCCAGTATCCAAAGCAAAACAACGGCAAGCGAGAAAGGGATCAGATTCTTTTTTGAAAAGAACGAGGACATTGGTTTGGTTTTAGAATGAGCAAAACAGAGGCCAAAGAAAGTGGGACCGCTTATAGAAATGCTTCTATAAAACGGAATCTGGTGGATATAGGGCGGATTATTTCTGAAAAGCAAAGAAATGATCCAGCGAATGATAACGACTTTTCCCGTAGACAATAAGGAAGTAAATGGCAATAAGATGAGAAAGGCGATGGAAAATCCCAGGAAAAACGGTTTGAAAAAAGAGATAAAATCAAAGGCAATCGGGAAAGGTGTTATTTCTGTTTTATTTTTCTTTTCCACTGCATCCACCAAAAAAAGTAGCTAACGATTAAAAACACAAAAGAAACCTGCCAAATAAAGATATGAGCGATTTCAAACCAATGAACGGATTTACGGGCGATTACAAAGAGCAGAACCAGGCGCAGGTAATTGAAAAGAAACGTATAAAAAAAAGCGAGAAGAATACCGTAAAATTTCTTTACGAAAGACGACGGATATCCTACCAGCAAGCTGATTAAAATAATGAGAGGAAAAATCCCGGTACAGTCCGGTACGATCTGAAATTTTATCTGGGTGCCATCGAGAAGCAGGAGGATATTGCCGGTTAGTCTTGTTTTTATATGAAGGATGTTTAGGATCCACTGCAGGGAAATGCTGGTCCATTGTTCAAAAAAGACAGTGACGGAAGATTGGGAAACGTAAAGCAAAAGAATCAGCATGACTGATATTGTTACAAAAAGGAAGCGGAAGGTGGGAATCAAGAATGGATTCTTGCCTTTCTTTATTTTTGTAGGTTTGCTTCTTGTTTTGGTTTGATTTTTCATAAATAATCCGTCACAAAATTAACTGAAAAATCAAAAAGGAGCACTTTATGAGTGCTCCTTTTTGAAAAGTGGTTCAACAAAAAATTATGACTTTGAATAAACCTGGAAACCTTTGCGAATACCAATTATACCTGCGAAGAGAAGCAGGAAGGCTAAAATAGCCAGGGTATAGGGATTCATAAGAGGTATTGGCTGTTCGAGGGGCATATCCGTAAAACCACCAGAATAAATAATGGCGTATTTTACAGGTCCGCCGGGGGCTTTTGGAAGACTCGACGGGATTACGCTTATTTTGTATTCCCCTTTTACTTTTGGTTGGGGGATAATGATGCGTTCAACATTGTTCAATGTGTCCGTGCTGGTCGCCATTGGTACAGATATGTTCGGGTCTTGGGCAGGAGGGGTTCCAAATTGGTTGCCTCGGTAGACGAGTCCGTTCGGATCCACAACGACTAAGTCCAGGTTGTGCTTTAATACCGGCCAGGTATTCGGGGCGGCGGATTCATCTGTCCAGCACAGGGTTACATCAAAAGGTACATCGGTGTTGTCAATATTTACTTTGTAGGTGGCTACATCCGCATCCACACCGATAACATTGTCGTCAAACTTCTGCACAAGAGGCGCAAGGGGGAAAAGAGAGCGAAATACATTTAAACGACCCCAGCCCTGGCTATTGTCCGCAATTTTTTGAACGTCATTCCATCCTTCATCGATACGACTGCCATCCATAATCTGGTCATACTGGTTGGGATAACCAAACTTTGCCATATTCGTAGCGCCATGAATGAGCGTTGCTTTGATCAGGGCTGCTGTTGGCATGGGGGAGACGGTAAGAGATTTAAATCTCACATAGTATTGCCGGGCAATCAGGGCGGCGCCGGAAACAAAAGCGGCGGAACAGCTGGTTCCGCTCATGTAGGCATATGTGGTGGGGGGAAGGTTGAGGGGGGTTCCTGACGGATTATTGGAACGATAGTTCTTTTCAAAGGGATATTGGCTTTGCATCCGTCTTTGTGTATTGTTTGCATTCACAGAGTAATTTTGGGTCAGGTTGCTAATAATCATGGTGCCTGGAGCCACAAGATCCGGCTTGATTCGGCCGTCAGAGGTAGGTCCCCTT
>Ga0247841_10011043_pt1 | contig 12116 bp, 20 predicted proteins | sample LaCruzMarch2015__2_FD_192410 | JGI IMG/M metagenome (GOLD analysis project Ga0247841, IMG submission 192410) | Freshwater microbial communities from meromictic Lake La Cruz, Castile-La Mancha, Spain - LaCruzMarch2015_18m | ecosystem: Environmental > Aquatic > Freshwater > Lake | place: Spain... | reverse complement strand
TGATTGGGATTTATTTTTGGCGCGGGTGCGGTTGTTGGAGCGCTTGCCGGTTTTGACTTAGGTTTGGTAGGAGGAGGAATTATTTCAATTTTAACAGCAATCGGAATAAAAAAAGATAAAGTTGTTAAATACAGCAAGCATATTAATGAAGGAAATTTTTTAGTAATAGCACAGGGAAATGAAGCAGAGGTTGAAAAAGCTAAAAGCATTCTCTGCAATTGCGGAAAATATCTTGAGCTTTGTATTCATTAATTTTAAATATTACATCGTTAGCGATCATTGTAACGAACGACACAGCAAACACAAACAAACAGAATAATCTATAACAACTAAATTAAAATAAATATGTTCATGTCAAAATACGAGACGCAGATTTATGCCATACTACGAATTGTAGCGGGATTTCTTTTTTTATGGCATGGTTCACAGAAACTGTTTGATATCCCCTCCGCTGGAAATGAAATACCGCTGTACATTGTGTGGATTGCGGGTCCAATTGAGCTTATCGGTGGTTTCTTGATTATGATTGGTCTTTGGACTCGCTGGGTAGCATTTATCGCCTGCGGTGAGATGGCTTATGCCTATTGGACAGTTCACGCAACGAATGCCGTTCTGCCAATCGTGAACCATGGCGAGACGGCAATTCTTTATTGCTTTATTTTTTTGTTTATTTCGGCCAGGGGTTCCGGTATATTCAGCATTGATAATTATATTGAAAAGAAAAAACCAAAACAGTAAAGAGTATAAATATTAATATTAAAAATTTATGAAAAAAATTGAAATTGGTTCTAAAATACCTGAATTTACTTTGCACGACCAAAATGGCAAAGAATTCAACGTAAAAGATTTTATCGGAAAGAAAAATCTTGTAATTTATTTTTATCCTAAAGATGATACTCCCGGTTGCACTAAAGAAGCTTGTTATTTTCGCGATCAGTATGAAATTTTTAATGAAGCTGATGCAATGATTATAGGCATCAGTTCTCAATCAGTTGAAAGTCATAAAAAGTTTGCGGAAAAATATAAACTTAGTTTTACATTGCTCAGTGATGAAAACAGTATAATCAGAAAAATGTTTGGCGCTTTTTCATTCGGAATTGTACCTGGGCGAGTAACGTATGTCGTCGACAAAAAAGGTATCGTTAAATATATCTTCAATTCTCAAACAGAAGCTACAAAACATGTAGATGAGGCATTAAGAATACTTAAAGAAATGAAATAATGCAAAATTCAGTTTAACTAACAAATTGAATTATATGACAAAACAAGAAATAGCTGAAAAAATAATATTAAATATCAGCAATAAATTTGATGTGCCAAAAGCAGAAGTATCTCTCGAATCATCATTTGAAAGTATTGGGGCTGATTCTCTTGATGGAGTTGAAATTATTGTAGATACGGAAGATGAATTTAAAATAAATGTTCCTGATAGTAAACTTATGATGATACAATCGGTAGGATTACTTGTTGACTATGTTGACGCTTCTTTAAATAATAAACATAAGAAAAAAAGTATTAAAAATTAAAAAGATGAAAAAAGATCAGATTAAAATTAATGCCGAAAAAATATGGAAAAGGCTGGAAAGGAATTTAACAGATACCAATATTAATAAGCTAAAAAGAGATTGCAAATTAAACTTGCTTGAATTATCCACTGCATTAGGTTGGTTAGCAAAAGAAGATAAAATAACTCTTGTAAGCTATGATAAAGCCACTTACGTTTTCCCTATAGAATAAGGGCTTGTTTAAATTCCAGAATAAATAATTATGTGAAAAGTTATCGCGGCCTGCTTATCAGCAAGACAAATATTTATTATTCCAAACAAACCATGATAGAAAAACTTTTTCTTAATACACATCATGCAGAAGAAACACTTCGCCGGTCTGTTGTAAAAACTATTTGTTATAGAGTGATTATTTTGATTTTTGATTTTACCGCAATTTACCTATTTACCGGGCAAATAAAGGTGGCATTGGGTTTCATGATAGTAAGTAATATCTATACTACATTTGGTTATTTTTTTTACGAGAGAATTTGGGGCAAAATAAAGTGGGGTAAAATAATCTATAAAAAGTTTGATGAATAATAAGCTGATACTATCACAATCTCAAGAGATAAATACCGCATCAGTATTATTTAAGCTAAAATAAAATGTACTGCCTTTTTCTCCCGATTTACCTTCGGGATCACTCTCTGCCCAGATTTTTCCACCATGTTTTTCGACAAATTCTTTGCATAATAACAATCCTAAACCGGTGCCTCCTTCAAGTTCAGTACCCGGTTTACTAAACTTTATATCAGTTCTAAAAAGTTTGTCAAAGTCGCTTTTATCAATTCCTATTCCTGTGTCTTTAACTAAAATAATAATAGAACCATTTTTGTTTTTTGTACTAACAGTAACATCTCCACCTTTTGGAGTAAATTTCAATGCATTATTTATTAGATTACGCAAAATAGTGTTAAGCATGTTCTTGTCAGCATATACTTGCATATCGCTTGCGATATCAATGTTTAAATTTATTTTCTTGCTGGAAGCGTATTCAGTTAAATTTGAAAGGTTTTTATTAATTAACTCTTTTAAATTTATTTTTTCAAGTTGGAATATCATGCTTCCCGCTTGTGATCTTGACCATTCAAGTAAGTTAAGAAGCATATCATAACCACTTTTTGCAGAATCATTAAGTATCTTAGTAAGTTTAGTAATTTTATCACTATCGTACTTATGTGCATTTTCATAAAGCAGTTCCGAAGCGCCAAGCAAACTTATAAAAGGATTTTTCATGTCGTGGGCAATGATTTTGAAGAATTTGTCTTTGGTAGCGTTGATTTCCACAAGTTCGGCATTTTTCTTTCTTAATGCTTCTTCGGCTTCTTTTTGCGCAATACGACTTCTGATGGATATAATTCCGTATGAAAGGTTATTAGCTAATTCCAAAAGCAACTCAACCTCATCATTTGTAAAAGAATCCGGTTCTTTTGAATATATTGAAATTGCTCCAAAAGTTTTGTTATCCGCTATCAAAGGAAGAACAATAGAGGATGCATATCCTCGCTTTATAGCATCTTCACGCCATGGTTTAAAGGCGGGGTCAGTCAGCATATTTTTACACATTGCCGGCTTTCCCGTTCTGATAGCAGTTCCGGTGGGACCATTACCTCTTTCCATATCGGCCCAGGTAATGTTTAATGTTTCAAGGTACCCTTCTTCAAAACCGGAAAAAGCAACTGGTTTAACAGTTTTTCCTTCGTCATCTTCAGCATAGCCTATCCATAACATAGCATATCCGCAATCATTTATGATAATTTTGCACACTTCATCTAAATAAACCGACTCATCTGTGGCACGTGTCATTTCCTGACTACTTTTGCTAAGTGCGCTAAGTGTTCTGTTAAGTTTATGCAGTTCCTTTTCTTTTTTCTTGTTTTCGGTAATATCTATAAACGAAACTAAAACATTTGATAGCGTATCTTCAAATCCTTTTACCACCGATAGATGAAGAGAAAGAATCTTGATATCTCCTGATAATATCCGAATTGGCATTTCACATTCAAATCGCTTAACTCCTTCAGCAAGAACAATCATTTCTTCTCTGAAAACATCAAGGGACGCTTCGTTAAAATAAAAAAGCATATTTTTTATTACATCTTCTTTGCTCTCGGCTCTATAAAACTCAACACTTTTTTGATTTATTTCCAAAACTTTTATCTGAGATGCAAGATAATTTATTTCGTCTTTATGTGCTTCGAAGTAAGTTCTAAAATCTGTAACACCCGAATATTTAAGTTTGTCAAAATGCTTTTTTATTTCCGAATAATCTTCTTTCCATATTGGAATTGCCGAATACTCAAATAACCTGCGGTAATTTTCTTCACTCTCCTCAATTTTTTTGGTAATGGGATGAGCAACCTTTCTGAAAAGAATTGTTGCGATTAGGATAAGAATTATTGAAGAAATTATTGCATAGATTCCTGCTTTGTAAAAAGGCAAACGCACTTCGGAAATATCCATTTTTGTGACTAATCCCCATTTGAGTTCAGGAATGTAAGTGCAATATGCTAAAACCAAATTACCCTTATAATCCAACCCATGGATGAAACCTGTATTTTTAGATAACGCATATTGCAGCGGAATAGCCTTATTTGATTTTATAGATATTGGTAAATAATTTGTTTGAACATTCTGCCTCATTCTTAATAAAAAAAATATTGAATCATTCTTTGAATAAGCAATGGCATATTCACCGGTAGTTCCCAAGCCATTGGTTATTTTCTGCTGTTTGTATAAAACTTTTAAAACAGTGTTTACATCGTTTGTTTCTTTATATATTGATTGGATAATATCTTGTTGATTTTCACACAATTCCTGCAAAAACATTCTTTTTTCCTTATAAACTATTTTGTACATAATAACAATTGATGTTATGGCAAAGAGCAATGAAACAAGTATCATCAAAATAAATAATTGATAGATGCCTTTTATTTTTAGTTTTTTCATAAATTATTTTTTAGAATATACTGTTAACAAGAATGGAATCTAGTCCTAAATAAAGAGAGCGGAACAATTCCATAAAAGGTTTTTATTACAATAAACCGGATATATGGCAAATTTATCTTTTTTCTTAATTGATTTTTTTTTTAACTATATTTGTTTTGATAAAAATTGCAAATATTTTTGTTTCAAAATATTATTTATATACTTTATTAATTTATTATGAAAATCCTTTTAGTTGAAGATGATCCTAAGATTTCATCTTTTGTAAAATTTGGTTTAGAGGACAATGATTACAATGTCACCGTAGCATACGACAGCGCTATGGCTGAAAAAATTGTCTTTAATAAAAAATTTGATATAATTATTTTAGATGTTATTATACCCGGAATAAACGGACTGGAGTTATGTAAAAAAATAAGGAATGCTAATATAAAAACTCCTGTTTTAATGCTTACATCATTAGATACAGTTGAAGATAAAATTGCAGGTTTCGATTGTGGCGCTGATGATTATCTTGTTAAACCATTCAATTTTAAAGAACTCTTTGCTCGAATTAAAGCTTTAGACAGAAGACATACCGAGACTATTGTTGCACCTACATTAAAAATTGCCGATCTTGAATTAGATACTATTTCAAAAAAAGTTAAAAGAAAAGATAAAGAAATTAAACTTACTGCAAAAGAATACTCAATTCTTGAACTTTTAATGAATAATAAAGGTAAAGTGTTCGACAGGATTGAAATTGCCGAAAAAATATGGGGCTTTTCATTTAATTCTGGAACAAACGTAATTGACGTTCATATTAACTCACTCAGAAACAAAATTGATAAAGATTTCTCGCCAAAACTTATTCACACACTTGTCGGGTTTGGTTATGTGATGAAAGAAGAAGATTGATTCAATTCAGAAAGCAAATAAAATTATAATTTCTTCTCACACTTGGATTGCAATTAAACATTAACCAATACAATTAAAAAATAAGGAGAAATAACATGAATAGTAAATCACCGTGGTATTTGAACAAGTCACCTTTGGGTGCCGGATATCAACATTTTTCGAATGTTGCAAAACAGCAAACTGTTTTAGACGCAAAAACAAAAGAATTAATCAGATTGGCTATAGCGTCAGTTTTTAGGTGTAATCATTGTACAGAGCATCATATTAAAGATGCGATTACTGCGGGAGCTACAAAAGAAGAAATTTCGGAAGCTTTGCTTCTTACTTCACTACAGTCAGCAGGGACCCAGCTTAATTGGAGCGAGGAATTATTTGAAAAATATTTAGGTGATTAATTCAATTGAAATCATAATTAATGTATCATCAGGCAATAGGGAGAAACTCTGATTAATTATTTCCTTTTATTCTCTTACAACTGCACAACGAATCATAATTACTGTTTTATTAATCAATCCCTGAAATCCCTTACATTGTTCTTTAATAGTGATTTTATCGATTTAATATTTTACTTCTTCGAAATGTTAGAAATTGCAAGCGGAATCCTGAATAAGTCATAATCATTCTCGTATATAATGTATTTATTACGCCATTCCGGATTAAATTTTTCTTTGTTATTTCTTAATCCCCTGAAATGTGCAAATGATTGAATATTTTCATAAGCATATTTCATCGCCTTTTCGGGGAAATTTTTAGTTTCATCAATTCCTGACATTGGCGCCAATCCGGTATTTACCTTTTGATAGCCTTTTGATTTTAGATATTCAAACATTTTAATCATAAGAAAGTCTAAACATTCATTTGGTGAATCAGTTAGCTTTCTTTGCAAATCATAAGTTGCTTCATTCAGCGCATAACAAGGAATAATATTCATGAATGCAAATATTTTTCAATCAATTTGTGGATAAAAGTTCCCTTTGTAAAAGAATAAATTAAATATGCTGCAAAAATAGTAATGACAAGCAGTACAGCTAATCCAAGCAATTCATTTTCAGAAATGCTTCTGTATAATATCAAATAAATAAAAGTCGAAATTGCAATTAGAAGAACTGAAAGCAAGCCACAAAAAGCATATATTGATGAAGCAAGATATGTTTGAGTTTTTGAAATATTTTGCTTTTCAATTCCTTTATTGAAGATTTTGTGTGTTTTTCTTCAGTTTCTCTTATTGTTTTCATGGTTTTAATTTTTTAGTTGTTAATAATTGTATTTAATAACTCTGATAAGTACAACTTTGATTAATTGATTAAAAAATATCATCGAAAAATGCTTTAATAATATCTGAATAAACATTTTTATAATTTACTATAAGCCATGTATAAAAAAGTAATAACTCATTCTTACCAAGCCAACGTATAGATTTTTTAATTTCAAGTTGAAATAATTCTTTGCTGAAACTTACTTTCTGTAAAATCAGTTTCTGATATTCAAGCATTGTTGCCATAGTTATAAAAAATTATGTTAAAGAACTATAAATATTTGCTATTTTTTTACCGACATTCTCCCATTGCAACTTATTAACTTTAATATTCTGTTTTGCCAACCCCTTGGTTATGCCATAGCATGCCGTTCCTAAACCCCCGGTGATATGTGGCGGGAATTCCCATCCAAACATGAGTTCTTTCATTTCGTTTAAAATGATTAATTAATATTATATATCATCTGTTGAATATTTAGAAATATCATAGTCTTTAAAGTTTTTTGCATTATATTCAATTATCAAGTGAACTTTATCGTATTTTGTTACTAATAGATTTATATTTGTTTTGGGAGTCTTCCATTTTGAATTAAATTGGAGGTAACCTGACTCTAATGAATTAGCCCAATTGCTTGAATCCTTATCCTCAACATTAGCATTCCAGCTTTGTGAGTCTTTTACCGGAATACCATATTTTTTTGTAAGCAGTTCTTTAAATTTATTATATTCGCTTATATAAAAGCTATGATCTATATAGTCTTTATCAAGTATATATTTTGCAGAAACAAGTTCAAATTTCTCATTGAATGTATAAACTAGTGTAAACAAAGTTCCTGTAATTGTATCCTTATAAATCAATCTGTTTTCCGAAAATGTTCCTGTTTTTGGCATTTCAGAAGATTTAACCTGTTTATAATTCATTCCCCAGTTGGTTTTTCTGAAATCATAACTCTGACCATTAATGAAACCTACGGACATAATGAATAATCCTGATAAAACACAGAGCGTTTTCAACTGCAAATAATTTATTTGCGTGTTTAATTTATTTTTATAAGTGCTCATAACGGCTAAAGCCATTGTTTTTAAATTGCAGAATAGCCTGTCCCGATTTATCAGGAGAGCATGCATATTGCTGTTTTCACGCAATTTTGTGTTTTTGTTTAAATGTTCTTGGTTCATAATTCGTTTTTTTTAAATGATTAATTAAACCCATTAGCTTTCTGTAATATTTATGTAAAGAATAAACACAAAGCTAATCTTGAATACAAGTTATAAAATGTTAAAACAAGATTTCTTACGAAATCTTTATCTGCCTGACTGGTTTTTCTTTAGCTGTTTCCTTTTTAGGAATAATAACATCTAAAACCCCGTCTTTGTAAGAAGCATTTATTTTATCAGTGTCAACTCCATCAGATAAAATGAATGAACGACTGAAGCTTGAATAACAAAACTCCTTTCTCATAAATTTTTCGTTTTTTTCTTCTTTTCGGTTTTCCTTTTCTGAAGAAATTGTCAACACATCATTTTCCACATTCAGTTTAAAATCTTCTTTTTTTAAACCGGGAATGGCTACTTCAATCTTGAAATCATCTTTGCCTTCGATGATGTTTACAGCAGGCATGCTGATTCCGGTTTGTTCATTAACAAAGCCTGGCAACCAGTCTTTCCCATAAAACTCATCTGCTAAGCTTGGGAATAATGTTCTGTTTCTCAACATTGGTAACATAATTTTGTCCTCCTTAAATTTTTAAATTAAACATCTGTCAAAGATATTTATACAAAAAGCAAAGTGAATTAAGAAGAAATTAAGGTTGGATTAAGATTTGTTAAATATTGATATTTTGGCTTAAAACGTAGTCTGGATGAATCTTACACTTCAAAACCCCGTGCTTTCGGTACTTATAGCGCCTCAAAATATTTTATAACAGTCTATGAAAGTCATGTATACTTCGGCTGAACGAGTTTGCATATTTCTACGCTCAATATTCAAAGTTGCAAACTCATTCGCTCAGTATTACTGAATCTAAACATCTTTGCTTTATTTCGACAAGCTCAACAACCATTGCAAATCTGCCAAGATTCAGTATAATTTTTGAATTGTGTTGATCGGGTTTTATAGAGCGGATAATCGGTATATCTTTTAAAATCTTTTAAGCTACAAAATGAGCTTCGGAACTAACAGGAATGCTCAATACTTTTGATATCAGGCAATTCTTTTCCGCGTCCTTTGTAATCGTTTTAAACTCTTCGGCATTAACACCTGCTACAGACCCTGTAATGGATAAATGGACACCTGTGATACTTAAACCTTCCATAGATACCGTTGCTTCAGTATCCAAAGATGTCGGATTCAATCCTTTTTGAGTTAAGATTGCGCTGACAGCCATTGTGAAACATCCTGCATGAGCTGCTGCAAATAGCTCTTCCGGATTAGTACCTTTTTCACCTTCTTCAAAGCGTGTTTTGAAGCTGTAATTCGTATTGTTTAAAATACCACTTTGTGTGGTTAATGCGCCTTTACCTTCTTTCAGGTTACCTGACCAGTGTGCTTTTGCTGTACGTTTCATATATTCCTTATATTAAATAATAGTTTACGAAAATCATATATTTATTGAATTATGTCGCTCATGCTTTATAGAGCGGATAATCGGTATAACCTTTTTCATCAGATGTATAAAATAAATCCATGTGCAAATCTTGTGATAAAGCCCAATTGTTTTTAAACCTTTCAACAAGATCGGGATTGTTAATAAATGGACGTCCGAATGCCACGAGGTCACACAATCCGCTTTGAATATCGGACTCTGCCCTCTCCTTGTCATAGCCGCCAGAGAGGATAAGGTTGCCTTTAAAATTATTTCGTATGAGTTTTTTAATTTCTATTGGCACCACTGGAGCTCCCATTGCAGAATGATCAACAAGATGGATATATGCTATCCCAAGATTGTTGAGTTGTTCCGACAGGTATTTATAGGTAGCGTCAATTTCAGGGTAATGTGGCATATCACTTGCAACGCCATAAGGCGATAAACGAATTGCCGTTTTGCCCTTTCCAATAGCTTCCGCTACGGCAGTTACCACTTCAATAACAAACCGGCTCCGGTTTTCAATACTTCCACCATACTTATCTTTCCGGATATTGCTCACAGGCGACAAGAACTGTTCGAGCAGATAGCCGTTTGCACCATGCAACTCAACACCGTCAAATCCTGCAGCCAAGGCATTTTTTGCCGCAGCAACATATTCTGCTTTTGTTTGTAATATGTCCTCGGCTGTCATCCCTTTTGGTACCGGAAAATCCTGCATCATTTTCGAGTCGGTCCTTATCTGTCCCGCAGCCTTAACTGCCGAAGGTGCAAGTATCTGCGCTCCTTCAGGCATATTAAGTGGATGGCTTATCCTTCCGGTATGCATAAGCTGAACAAATATTTTTCCTTCACGTTTGTGTACCGCAGAAGTTATCTTTTTCCAACCTTCAACCTGCTGTTTGCTAAAGATTCCGGGTATGCGGGCATAACCTAGTCCGTTTGGCGATGGTGATGTTCCTTCTGTTATAATTAACCCGGCGCCTGAACGTTGTTTATAATATTCTGCCATCAGTTCATTGGGCACATTTCCGATTGCCCTTGACCTAGTCATAGGTGACATTACAATACGATTTTTTACCTCTACTGCTCCAACTTTTTTAGGAGTGAATAATTTGTATTCTTTCATATTTTCTATTTTTAAAACTTATTTAATGCAATAACAAGAATCAGGTGTCAAGACCAAGAAAAAAGGTCATTGTGAACTGTGTTCATTCTCCTTTATCCTCATCCAGATCGTTATGATCATCTCCCCCTAAACTGTAATAGTTATTCTCTTCATCTTCACTTCCAATATTTTCTTGTTCATCATCCAATTCTGAACCGGGAATATCTAAGTCGCTGCCGGATACATCATCATTAAAATCTTTTTCGTTATTTGTCCCATCATTGTCATTTGGCTCTTTAGTTTTAGAAATATCCTCGGGATTTACGTCCTTCTTTTCCTGATATTTACTGTAAATATCTTCGCTGGCAGGATATGTCGAGTAACCCTGAAGATTTTTTTTCTTATCGTTGCCGGCCGGCCGGCCAGGAAACTTGGTATTTTTGTTTTTTGTTTTCATTTTGCATTAATGAATTTTAATAAAAAATTACATTCCTAAAACAGCATCAAACTTTCCGTAAACCTCTTTAGTAAGTTCTCCTGCTTTTGGATTTGCCCAATCGTGCATCCATTCCGAAACTAACGGCATCCATGTAATAGGAATAACGCCGGCCTGAATCATACGCTTAACGCCATAGGTATGAGCATCAAGTGATGCATCTCCACCCGCATCAATTAATCCGTAAACATCAAATTTTTCTCTTATACCGTGTATGGCAGTGTATGCAAAACACATACTTGTCCACAGACCCGATACAACAAGTTTTTTGCGCTCACTTTTTTTAATGGCATTCAATACGGCATCTTCTTCAAGCGCATCAAAACCCAGAATTTTGCGTGCAATAACTTCTGACTTGGGAAACAACCTTGTTATTTCTTTGATGAATTCCCCGTTTCCATCAGGCCAAATAGATGTCAGCACTACTGGTACATCTAAAATGCTTGCAGCTTTAGCAGCAGCAACAGCATTGTTTTTAATTGTTGTTCTGTTTCCCGATCCAATGCCTTTAAACATCGAGGGCTGATAATCCACAAGTAATAAAATGCTATTCTTAGCAGTTAAAAATTCTAATTTTGAGTTTTCCATTTTATTGTTTATTTTAATTTATAACAAACTCCACATTTGATTTCAGTTCTATTTCGTATCCAACACCTGTTGCAAGCGGCTCCCCACCTATTCCAAAATCGTTACGGTTTAATTCACCTGTTATTGTAAAACCATAAGAATATTTTTTTGAGAACGGATTTTGCCCTTTGCCATTAAACACTACATAAAACTCAATAGGCTTCGTAACACCGTGTATGGTGATGTTACCTTTGAGGTTGTAATTGTTGTCGCTTACTTTTTTGAATGAGTTGCTTTTGAATGTAAGTGTAGGATATTTATCAGTATCAAACCAGTTGGAGCTTCTTAAATCATTATCCCTTATTTCCACTTCGGTGTTTATGGATTTTACATCAGCAGTCATTTCAATTTGTGCATCGCTGAAATCTTCTTTAGATGAAACAAAAGTTGCATTAAATATTTTAAAATTTCCTTCTATATGTGAAATCCCCAAATGAAGGACGCTAAATGACAGTCGTGCATGGTTTTTATCAAAAGTGTATGTGTTTTGTGCAATTGCGGCAACTGCAAATACACTTGCTGAAATAAATAAAAAGATTTTTTTCATTTTAGTAAATGCTGAATTCAAGTTCTAAGTGCAACGAATTTAGAAAAAATTTCATTAGGAGTTAAGAAACATAATTTTTTTCTTGGTCTATTATTAAGTAACTCCTGA
>Ga0247841_10011040_pt1 | contig 12119 bp, 9 predicted proteins | sample LaCruzMarch2015__2_FD_192410 | JGI IMG/M metagenome (GOLD analysis project Ga0247841, IMG submission 192410) | Freshwater microbial communities from meromictic Lake La Cruz, Castile-La Mancha, Spain - LaCruzMarch2015_18m | ecosystem: Environmental > Aquatic > Freshwater > Lake | place: Spain... | reverse complement strand
TACAAAAGAAAGCATTGGAACTCTTGGACGTCCGCCTAAAGGTGTAGCCAGAACACAGACAACCCCTCTCAAGTATCCTACCAATTATAAAGCACTTTCCTGAACATCACAGAAGAACTTCAGTTTAAAGCGTGGGCTATACGGAGCCGTCCACGGTGACCTTCTCGTTGAGAGGGTCTCCACAATTGTTCGTTCAAAGACCTGACGTCTGCCGTCGGGTCTTTGAATTTTCAGGCCAGTTCATCGAGAGACGTCCCGCTTGTGACTCTCAGGCCGTGGCCGCCAAAAACACGTTGCATTTCGTTTCTATTGCGTTTCCAAGTCCGGGGCCAAAAGTAAACGAGTGCCGATTCATAGGCTGCTGGTACCGATTATTGAACACATTCTCAAGGTCCAGTCTATTTCGACAGACAGAGTCTTTAGGATTCAAGGACGGCCAGTAAACCCGGAAAGTTTCAAACGCCAGTGGCAGCGGGGAGTTCGCGGTATAGAACCCCGGCCCGGGTTCCATGATCTGAGGCACACATGGAAGACAAATGCTCTGGAAGCTGGGATTGACGAGGAGATCCGCAAGGCCATTCTTGGGCACCTTGAACGGAAGCAGAGTGTGAGTGAAGGTTACGGGCGCATAAGCGACGGCCTTCTGGTCGCTTCAATTGACAGGATGGTGTTTGATGAGGCTTTCAGGAAAGCGAGCGTTAAGTGGCTCCATTACAGGCTTGTACCGTTCGCGCGTGTACCAAACGTGTACCAACCCGCTATATTGACCGAATTGTGGGCATCCGCCCCACACACAACTGCTTGATTTTTCTGGTCGGGACGACTGGATTTGAACCAGCGACCCCTGCATCCCGAATGCAGTGCTCTACCAGGCTGAGCCACGTCCCGACAAACAAATATTACTACCGCTAAAACCTCATGTCCAAGAGTTTTTTGGGCAGCCTCACGAAATAAGAATCAACCGACGGTCTTATGAATTAGGCGTGTCGAATTCCGACTGCCTCTTGGCCAGTCCTTTGGATTTCAATAGCTGCAGCCTTTTCTTGACAGCTTCCTTGTTCCGATCCTTCAGTACCTCAGCGATCTCTCTGTTGCTCGCAGGCATACTCAAAACAACCAAGTCCTCTCTCAAACTCCATGCCTTAGTCGAAGTGTTCCTCTTGAGAGTCATGAGAACCTTTAGTTCCCTAGGCGTGAATTGTCTGAGAAGGGCATGACTATCCTTTATGCAGTCCAGTCTGATCTTCAGACTGTCAAGCTGAGTCGGCGAGGTCGACAGAGGGTCTTCCGGGACAATGTCCGCTGACGCGTCGTCCGCCAGCCAGGGATCAAATTCCTTGGTGTCTGTCCACCAGTGCGTCTCAGGCTCAGCCTTAAGTTCATCCGGCAATTTTTTGTCGAAAGTACGATCCTCGTCAACCACGATAAACCTCTAAAAATATGAAGCGACGATATGTCGATGAAGATAGATTCTTCTGAAATGCATTGATACCGTTCGATTTTGTCAGATTGATATTGACAGGCAGGCGGGGACGCCTGTCACCTCGAAACCTTTCTTGTTGCCTTCTTTACCTGTTTGACACCAATGCCATACGGATTGCCTCCCGCAGAATCGGGCGGCAACTCCAAACCACCGGATAAAGCTCAAATCTCTCTCACATCTCCAATTTGGTCAAAACGGACTGATTAATTAAAAAAAAACACGCTCAAACTCAGCAGGAATTTCTCAGTATGAATAGTGGATTACCACTTTTGTCCGTCTACCATAATGAAGGACCGAGCACCTGGACCGACATGGCCTGTCGATTCTTAGCCGAACCGTTCAGCCCCAACAACCGGGTAAGACCAACGGAATCGGAGGCACTTCGACCAGGCGGCCTAAGTGCGTTAAGGTTTTCTGCGGAGGGCAACTCACTGTCATTCCTGGTGAATACGGCCACAGGTCTTGCGGCCCTTGCTTCCTCCCGTTCGATGCGGGGGGAAATGTTCCTTTTCTCCTGCTGACCAGTGTCGGCGTACGATGTCTGATTAATGGCGTTTCCGTTCAGGTCAAACTGCGTGGCGTTGCTATTGGCGTATCCGTTCCAACTCTGTTGGTCGGAACCGACATTGGCTTGCGATCCACCGAGGTAATATCCGGAGCCTCCTGACCAGGAGTCATCACCTCCGTCACATCACTGCGCGCCGACAGGATAAGAGAAGGCAACCGTCAGAACAAGTGCGATCAGAGATGTTCTACATAGGCTCTTGGCAACCATATAACCCTCGCATGATTGAATTAGACGAAAAAAATTCCACTTAACTTACTACTTTGCACTCCCTTTGTCATCTCTTTTATATTGACTCTTTTATGTTGACATCAACTTCACAGGAATCGACGATTCTAAATTCTAATCTTGAAGAACTTTCGCTTACCTACCTGAAGAGTCATCTCACTTGACCCGATTTCGATTTCCATGGCAGGATCGGAAATTTTTTGCCCATCCAATTTCACAGCTCCCTGTGTGACCAGTCTTCGGGCTTCCGCCCGTGAGATGGACGCACAAATAGAAGCGATTTCGTATATCTGCATCCTGGCTTGACTCATACATTTCAGCGGGATTTCATCAGGAATCTCTTTTCTCTGGACAACCTTCTCGAAATGTTCCTCGGCTTGCCTGGCGGCCGCATCAGTGTGATATTCGGCTACTATGCTGCGAGCAAGAGCTTTTTTTATCTGCATCGGATGGAGAGGATCCTCCATGTCCCTGTGTTCATCGACGACCTTGAGAGCCTTTCCGTAACGCTGGATTATCTCTGGACTCACATCAGTCAACAAGGTGAAATATTTTACAATTAGATCATCCTGTATGGACATGGTTTTTCCGAACATATCTTCGGGCGTGTCGTCCACTGCAATGTAGTTTCGTTCAGTCTTGCTCATTTTCTTGGATCCGTCGAGACCCTCGATGAGCGGTGTCATAAGCACAATTTGCGGTTCCTGCCCGTACTGAATCTGCATGTCTCGGCCTGCAAGCAGGTTGAATTTCTGGTCGGTTCCGCCCAGTTCCACATCGCACTGAAGCGCCACTGAATCATATCCCTGCATCAGTGGATAGAGGAATTCCGTGATCGAGATAGGGCTGCCATCCTTATAGCGTTTTTCAAAATCGTTTCGCTCAAGCATTCGTGCCACAGTGGAGCGGTAGGCGAGGTCCAGGCAATCGGCGAAAGACATGGAGTCGAACCACTCACCGTTGCTGCGCAGTTCAGTCCTTCCCTCGTCAAGGATCTTGAAAACCTGTTGTTTGAATGTCTTGGCGTGTTCCCAGACCTGTTCCTTAGTGAGTCTGACCCTTGATTCGGCCCGTTCAGTGGGGTCGCCAATCCTGGCGGTAAAGTCCCCGACCAGAAAGATAGCCGTATGCCCGAGTTGTTGAAAGTGCCTGAGCTTGCGGATAGTGACCATGTGTCCCAAATGAATGTCCGAAGCCGTTGGATCCACCCCCAATTTAACTCGGATGGGTGTTCCTGTTTCAATACTTTTTGTGAGACGTCTGCGGAGTTCATCTTCGTTTATGATCTCTTCGACACCCCTCATAATATACTTTACTTGGGTTTCAACGTCGGAAAACAACATCCTACAGCCTTTCCTCCAACCTTGTTCTTCTCACAGGCGAGCGACCGAAATCTATCTAAGAAGGATTCACGTTCCAATGTACACGTCACGCCAAATCCAATCCATCATATATTGCTTTCTTGCCGGCCTGTTACGCTCGTTGCAAGTGCAAAAAAAATTCTCTGTTACCTTTGGGACCTCGTACCGGACTTTCTATTTGAGCAAGTACCAGAAAACCACAGTTTTCTGCGGCCGTCCTGGCCCTTTCCACTGCTTCCAAAATCTTGCTCTCGTCTCTTACCACTCCACCTTTTCCAACATGTTCCCTGCCTGCCTCGAACTGAGGCTTCACCAGCGGTACCAACCATCCTTTCTCGGGAATGATTTCACTGAATTTTTGGAACACGAGTTTCAAGGAAATGAAGGAGAGATCGGCTACCGCTGCATCCACATGGCCCGGGAGTGATCCTGCGTCCACGTACCGAATGTTGGTCCGCTCCATAACCGTCACTCTTTCATCCGTACGAATTCTCCAGTCGAGCTGACCGTAACCGACGTCAAGACAGATTACTTTCCGGGCTCCTCTTTGGAGCAGGCAATGTGTGAATCCGCCCGTGGAAGCTCCTGCATCCAACAACACCAGTCCTTTCGGGTCCAATTTGAACGCGTCGAGAGCAGCCTCCAGCTTGATGCCTCCACGACTCACATAAGGTATGCCCTCTTTTAGCGATAAGGCAGCTACACTCGACACCTCTTTGCCTGGTTTGTCAATCCTGACGCCATCCACTGTGACTTTTCCAGCCATGATAAGAGCACCGGCTCGTCGCCGCGAAGGCACCAATCCCTTCTCGAAAAGGAGAACGTCAAGACGTTTCTTTGAACTGCGAATATCCATGGAGAAAGTTCATCCGGCAGGCAGACTTCAGGAACCCGGCATGATGGTGAAATCCAACACGTCGACTATGCTGAAACCGTAATAAAGGTAAACGGAACCACTACCAAGAAAGTCTCGAGGATTGTGCACGGTAAAATGGTACGAGTACTGGCCTGAACGACTAATCAGGTGGACCGTTTCCTCATATTGCCTGGAATCCGGCAGCTTGATCACAAATTTCAATGGCACCTCAGGTTGGGATGCGTTGTAAGAAAAACGGACCATAAGGGTGAGCTTGTCCCCGAAAAGTTCGGCGTTGAAGGAACGACCATTGCCTATAAAAGTCAATTGGTTATCCTTCAAAACTGCGGGACCGAATTGCAGATCGTAAATGGATACTCTTCCAGGCATTTCCCACGAAAACCTGCCTGCGTCTTCAGTAACGCCGACCCCTTTTACGTCCGATTCCTTGGCGCTGGAAAAGGGCGCCCCAAAGTACATACCGGCCACAAGCAGGAATAGCCCCGACAAGATCAGATGACGGTACAAAAACCCCCGAGGAAATCTCAACTCTCTGTCTTCCGTCGCCGTCCCGAACATCATGCTCCCCACCACTTGGGTTTTATCGGCTCAGGAGTAACCTCCGAAGCACCGCTGGATCTTAGTCGGCCCCAGCCATCTGTTGTTTGTTGAGCGAATCCATTGGTCGGCTTCGTGATTACTTCCATAGGCGAGGATTCTTTTCCGCTCTTTGCGCCTGAGATCAAATCCAAGAGTTGTTCACCGGGAAGCGGTGCGGGCGCTCTTTCTCTTTCACCTAATTGTTTCTTGGCCTTTGACCCCATTGAACTGAATAGCCAGGACAAAAGAAGTATTAATACAAGGGGAATCAAGCTATAGATCACGTTCTCCAGATTGTCCATGTTTGTTTTACTCCCAAGCATCCGAAGCAGTTCGTTTCAGCAATAATAATGCCACAAGATAATGCCGGCTTCAATTATATTATTCATATACAACAATTTTGGGCGAGAACTTGAAAAGATGGTCGGTCAAACGTAGACTGACGCCGACTTGCGTTCAAATGGTGAATCAGCGGAGACTCTTCGGGCCTGCCGTCGTATGTCCGAAGCGAACTTCATCTGTTGATGTGTGTAGCGGAATATACATGCCCTCGGGCTTCCTGGTTTCAAGGCAAATCCGAGAGAGTTGTAACATGGCCGCACAATATCTTATGCCGCACTAACAGCTTTTTCTTGCGATCGACAGGATAATGGTTTACGCTTATGATTACATAAGGTTGCAAGGACCTGGGAATAACAGTGGAAGTCAAGGAACTTATCAGACAGATTGGCCGTCTAGAACCGCTAAATCCATATCAGGCGGCCGGCATGACCGCGGTTATCAACCAAAGCGGCATCCCTCTGGGGACTGATTCCCAGTTAGATGTGGAAGGTTTGAGCAGTGTCATGATGGTCCTGGACCGGACCGGCGAGGAGGCGGCCCCGTACCTGATAGGCCTCAGACACTCTGATAAAACGCTGACCTTGTTTCTGAAATTCCCTAGACAATCGCTAGATGAACTAACGTATCTGACATCCTTCAAAGGAAGACGGCAGGCTATTCGCGACACCATGATCCCGGTGGTATACGAGATTCCCAACTGGCTCGACCTGGTTCGGGTACTATCTCGATATTTTCTTGAAAGAGATGAAGACTCTCTTGACGGACATATTGAGAAGATAATGGAGATCATCATCAGTTTTTTGTTCGCTTCTGTAGCCCAGCCATTTGACGCGAGTGCCCGGGCTGAAGGAGAGTATGCTTTATGCCGTTTGGTGGAAAGTATTCTCAACCTGTCTCCGGAGAACCAACTTGACCCATACCTGGCCTTCGTAAAGAAAAGTCTGGAATTCCTTGTTAACAATCCTTTTCGCAAATCCATTAACTCCTTTGACCGTCGTGTTCTGGAGATCTCACTGATCCGATCTGCTTTAAAGAAGCGTGACGGGGACATCGGTAATTTGATTACTCCTCTTCTGAATACGATGGCCTCACAGGCGTTACTGACGGCCCTGGACGAGATGAACCCATGTCCTCACGAAATTGTTGAACGCTTGGAACAAGCCACGGCCGAAGAGGACTTTCCAGAGAGAGACCGTTTCGCCAAAGAGATTCTCCAAAGGATAAACAGTCACGGGCAGGACCAAATCGAGAAGTTCAAGCGTATATATGCTTTGGCCGTAGACGGTGGTGAACAAATCGCGCAAGCGGAACTTACCGAAGGTATTACGTTCATCAAGAGCCTTGGGGATGAATGGCAGGGAATTCTCGGCTCCTTCATGAACATGATTGATGTGATTCCTCCGAGAGTTCAGGAGTCGTTTTCAGATGTCCTGGCTATTCAAATCCTTGAGATAGACAGGCCGGAAGTCAAACAACTGCTCATCGACGGCCTGTGCGGCATCGTGGTCCGCCTTGAGAAAACACGTAAGAAAGCATCGAGAGATCTTGTAAACACTCTTGCCGAATTTTTCCTGGATAGAATTAACTCGTCCTGCGACACGGGGCAAGCTTTGTCGGCTCTAAGAGCACTGGAGGCTCTAGGCGTGACATTTGGAACGGCCAACTATTTTCTGATGGCGCAGGAACTCATGGAGCATCTCGTGCGGCGACCCTTGATTCCTCCCAGGGAAAAGAAATACACGATTGAAGACGACGATACGGGTGAACCACTGGTGCTGGCCGAGGAGGCCGGTACAAATGAGAGTCATGTGATGCATATCAAAAGCCTTATGGCTATAATAGCCTCTAATCCTAGAATCATGCATCGGCTCATTCCATATTTAATCGTTCAGATCGAAATAGGACAAGTGCAGCTATGTGACGAGGATTTGATCCAGATATGGATTTCCAGGCTTTTGAGAGCGAATTCCTCTGTGATGCATTTTCTGATTCGAACGCTCATAAAGGCCTTACCTTACTCTTTCAAAGAGATCGGCCCACTGGACACGCTCCGGCTCACTGCTGCGGGACTCGCGAGAGAACTTGCGAACAGAGGAATAAAGCCTATAGGCAACTTCCTGGGTAAACTCCGTGGGGACATCCATTGGAGGGGCAGCATAGAGAATCTGTACTTCTGTCAAGGGATAGCGAAATACCTTGCTACCGGGCAACGAGAGTTCATTGCAGAATGGATGCCGACCGAATCAATGCCTTATTTGGATATGACGAACTGGTGTTCGCCTGTTGAGGCAGAGGGCATCATGGACCTGTGCCGCCAAGTATTTCATGATTACAGTCTGGACCCGGAACAAAAAGATGGAATGGCGAGGTTGGCATCCGTCGATACGGCAGTATATCGAAACTCATCCAAATGGCCGGAATTTTCACGCCGGGTAGTCCTGGACATGATTGAATTGGTCAAAGGTCTTCACAGTAAATATTTTGTTGACCGCCAATCCGTTTCAGGTTCAACAGTCGACGAGGATCTTGAAAGACTTGACCGAATAATTCTCGAACGGCAGCGCACAAAAGAAAACCTTTTGACTCCGGATATCCGAGAGCCCTTTCCCAAAGCGGTAACTCTCACGGAGGGAACGGATGACTGGGCTAAGGAATTGGATAGAATTGGCCAGGAACAACCTGGAACGCCGATCATATTAAGGGCAAAAAAAGCTGGACACGCTTATGCTCAAAAGGCCACGTACATCGAGGAACGTTTTGAGGCTTTCAACAAAGACCTCGGCATGGAGGCGCAGCAGGAAACTCTTGCCACGAGTATCAACAACACACACTTCGAACTTATAACCCTGGAAAATCTCCCCGTGGCTCTAACTTTTCTGGATTACCTGGTGCGTGGAATATCTGTAAATGGCCATTCCAGCCACTACCTTGAGCAGGCTGGCAGCGATCTCCGCAAATCCGGAGAACTCGGTCTCACCTTCGATAAAGTGCGTGACTTGCTGAAAGTTATTAAAAAGGAACTGGACGACGTTCACACCCTTTACAGGTCGCGCTTCGAAGAACCTTTCGACAACTTCCTTGCGGTTTGCCCTATGGATAGACTTCCTAGAAAGCTCAAAGACTTGACAACCCTCAAAAGAATTCCAGACACTGATTTTTTCAAAAATTATCTTAAGACACTGTACGTCTCAGACCTTCAGGCCAGGGACGGAAATCTGAGAGTCTTAGAGACGTTCATAGACAAGGTGGAACTCTTCTTGAACCAGCGCCTTGCTGAGTCCGGCAGAATGGTTCGTGGAAGCAGCGAACTGAAGGGCACGCCTGTTCCTTTCTACTTTCCCAGCCAGGAGGAGCTATCACCGTGTAAGATAGGACAGAAGGCATCGTTGCTGCAATTTGCCGAAAACACGCCTCCGTACTTTGTTATCACCACGGATCAACCTCTCATGAATGCCGAGGAAATGGCTTCCGATCGCAACTTTCGCGATAGTTTGGCGGCAGCGGTCCATCAGCTTGGGAAAGTGTGGCGAAGATCGCTGGGGGATCCATCCGACCCGGCTCTTTTCTCAGTGCGATCTGGAGCGCGAATATCCATGCCCGGAATGATGACTACCATCATGAACGTCGGCATAAATGACGAGATCGCAGTGGGTCTCGCCAAGAAAGTTGGGACATGGTTTGCTTACGACTGCTATCGCCGTTTTTTACAGGAGTTCGCTCAGTCGGTCTTTGGAGTGGAACGGGATGAATTCCAGGAATTAATAGATGAAGGTAAGGCGAAGTTCAAGGTCTTGCGCAAAGCGTCAATGAGTGCGGAACAGATGAAGAGCCTGGCTTTTGATTATAAAAGCCGGGTAGCACAATTGGCGCCTGAGGCAATCGATCTGCTGGATAGCGGCCAGTTCCTCGAAATACTCTTCCGTTGCGCAGTAGCTGTCCTCCACTCCTTTGAAAGTCAGGCAGCCTGCAAGTACAGGGAGGCCGCAGGTATCGACGGCAATTGGCGCACCTCAGTGATTATCCAGGCCATGGTTTACGGGAACATGGAACTGGACTCCTCGGGAACAGGCGTGGTCTCTTACAATCCGTTCACGATGGACCTGAGAGGGGATTTCGCCCAAGGTGACCAAGGCACAGATGTGGTCGATGGAAAGGTGGTCACAATCCCGGTTTATGATCCGTGGAAAGCCGCGGAATGCCTGGCGTCGCAGATGCCGCAAGCATGGAAGCATCTGCATTCGATCCTTTTTAAGACTGCTGAGCGTCTCCACTTCGACACCCGTCTCGAATACACTATCGAAAAAGGCAAGGTCTTTATCCTTCAGATTCGCAAGGACAGGGAGCGCAAAGAACGAACCCCATCCCTACAGGCATTCGGATATCGTGTGATTGCTCAGGGCACGGGAGTTTCGGGGAAGATATTTCGAGGAATCATGGTCACTGACCGCAACCAGATCGCTCCTTTCAGACACATCAACAAGGCCCAGTCAATTATAGAAGCCATGAACGACAATCTTCCCGAATTGCATAAGCTGGATGGATTCATTTTCGTTGTAAACGATCCGATCCCGGAAGAGATAATGGAAGAGGTTTTCTCCTTGCCGGTGCCGACGGCCCTGGTTAGTCGGCTGGGCGGTGGTGCAGCACACGCTGCGGATGTGTCCAAGTCGCTGGGAAAGGTCTATGTCGGTCAGGTCAGACAGATAGAAAAGTTTTCGGGCAAGCCCGAATCTGTCAGGTTTACCGATCTGGATGTGGTTGTAGGTAGCAAGATGGTAATCCATGGTCAGACAGGAGAAATAGCTTTGTACTAGAAAATTTGGTTACATGAGAGGCCGACACAGGTAAAGATCGAGTTGATCAGTGGCTTTTTGTGGGTCCTTGTGCTATAAAACCAAACTCCTACAACAGGGAGACAAGGCCATGATCAGACATTTTAAGACCTGTGCCCTTCTGATACTTTTCATACTGGCAGAACTTGTGATTTACCAACGAACGATGGCTCAGGATTTTCCGTACATTGCCCCTGAAGCCCCTGAGTTTGACAGTCGCGGGAACCCCATGGAAAGAACCTCTCAAAAACCTTTCTCAACGGGAAGGCAGTTGGAACGGCATCCTACCGCAACCGGTAATTTCATGAGGAGTGAGACCCTTCCGCTGCAACTGGACCGATTTCACGAGGAGTCGAGCACGGCTACAGGCTCATTGTCTTCACCCCAAGCCCCTATTTACTCCAGGGCGCCTGAAAGCCCATCCAAACCCTCGGGCCCAATGTCTTTCCCAGAGTCCCCAGGTAATAATGCCGCCAGGGTCCGGCCCCCAGCCGCAACTTCACCGTCGCCAGGGACGTCCTTTCAGCCCCAGGAACGTTCAGACTGTTCCGAGTATCCCATTCTCCTGGCTGGAGCCCGTTCGGAAAACGAAATGCAGTTTAATGCGAGACGCTATCTAACATGTCTTATGCAAAATGGTTGGAGCATGGACCAGGCGCGGCAGCAAGTGATTAATACTATTGAGAGTGCAGCCAGGGTAGCCCGCTGAAAGAATCCCAGTGCCGGCTTGAAGTTCTGTACGATCATAACCATTTAAGAGCGGAAACTGAACCCCAAATGACCGGCCCAAGAGTCACTGTTCTGATGTCCGTTTACAATGGCCTAACATATCTGGCAGAGGCTGTAAAAAGTATTCTTGAGCAGAGTTTTAGTGACTTCGAGTTCCTCGTCATAAATGACGGCTCAACCGAACCGTTAGACACAGTACTCCAAGATTTTGACGACGCCCGAATTGTGTTGCTCAATCATGAAAACATAGGACTAACTCGTTCGCTAAACAGAGGACTCAGGTTGGCGCGAGGCAAGTACGTGGCGAGGATGGACGCTGACGATATCAGTCTTCCGGGAAGGCTGGAGGCTCAGATCAGGGCCTTTGAAGACGATCCTCATCTCGATTTGGTCGGTTGTTTCTTTGATGTGATCGATGAACAAGGGTATCTCATTGAAAAAAAAAAGTTGATTGTAGATCATATTTATAGACTCTGGCGATTGCAGTTCCATAACAACTACGGTCATGGTTCGGTCATGTTCAGAAATAAATCGATTTTAAGTGCAGGTGGTTACGATGAAAACCTCCTTTATGCACAGGACTTCGACCTCTGGTCCAGAATTTCAAAAAGAGACAACACAAAAATTATTCCTCAGGTTTACTATCAGTATCGGATGATTCGCCAAGGTTCACAGTCGTCGGTGAGCCATTACGAAACTCAACTGGCAAATGCCGTAAGAATCAGTAACAAGAGTCTCAAGACCTGTAGTCCAACTCTGAGCGAGACGGACTGCGAGGAGGTCAGGGCGGCGTACTGGAGATTCCAACGGACAAACATTTCAGTCAATGGATTGTCATTGTTGCCGGAAACACTGGAAGGTTTCTGCGGTAGGTTTGGCATTGAAGGCTTTGATAAGTCACGACTCGTCAGAATGGTCGCTGCGGATGCCATCGAAGAATTGCACAGAGACCGCACCCTGGCGGCCCAAGATCGAACCGCCATGATCAAAAAGTTCAGCCGCTTGTATCAATTACACGGAGGCATTGGCTAAAGATCGGATTTCAAGTTGAGGACCTTGGTGGGTAGCAACATTTTACTTGAATTCTAAATACGTAATCCCTATTATTCAAATGATTGGCACG
>Ga0247841_10011039_pt1 | contig 12120 bp, 17 predicted proteins | sample LaCruzMarch2015__2_FD_192410 | JGI IMG/M metagenome (GOLD analysis project Ga0247841, IMG submission 192410) | Freshwater microbial communities from meromictic Lake La Cruz, Castile-La Mancha, Spain - LaCruzMarch2015_18m | ecosystem: Environmental > Aquatic > Freshwater > Lake | place: Spain... | reverse complement strand
GACCTTATCACGCTTGGAAACGGGAAAAAGATTGCCTTCGAGTGCAAGGCTTGGGATTCCACTTACTTGAACATTCCGATAGAGCAGTTCATGACCACAAAGCAGTGGTGCTCGATTGCTGATGCTGACTTTTTCATTGCGTGGAAAATCCCGAACAAGGGCTGGCTTTTCCTCAAGCCTGAAGAGTTTGCGAGGAATGAAAAGAATTTTTCAATAAATTTGAAGAAGGCGCATGCTCACAACACTCCCTTGAATGTCATTCTTGGAAGGCAGTCTCTTTTGGAAGTCGTAAAATAAGGCATGGTGGTTTGCATGGTTTTGGAAATAGAGTTTGTATTGAGCGAGCTTCAAAAGCTCCACACTAGGGAAAAGTCAATCCGCCTGAGGAACTATCTCGAGCAGGCAATGCACAACATCCGCGCATACAATGACGCGAAAAAATAGCTTTCTTTTCACATTGCCGTGGCAATGAACAGCGTTACAATTCCGACAGCGCCCATGACCACTATTATGACGAGCGAGTCAGGGCTTATTATGCTGCCTGCGGGAATGAATTTTGTGACTATCAAATAAAGGTCCATGAGCAGGAACACTGCCCCTATGGCAAACATGAAGATTCCAATCATCTTGTTCCTCAATCCGATTCCGCGGATTTTCATTTCGTCCATGTCAACCCTGACTTGGTTGACCTGCTCGCCCAGTTCGTTCAATGCGTCTTTCACGCGGTCGCTGAGCTCTGTGACTTTCCTCATGTTTTCGCCAATCTGCTCCTGAAAGCTCTTGCTTTGTCCGGTTATTGCCTTCTCGTACTTTTGCACGTCCTCCATGACTTGTGCAGCGATTTTCTCCCGGCTTTTCTGGCCTGCCCTTTCAGCCTCTTCTGTTATGAATTTTGCAAGGCCTGGCTTTTCCTTTTCCAAGTCGTCCCTTGCGATTTTTGCAATCTCGCTCCTCAAGAGCGCAAAAGTGTCGGCCTGCCCTATGAGAAGCAGCCTTTTTGCCTTTTCTGGATCAACCCCAAGCTCTTTCAAGGTCTCTATTATTTTCTCTTCAGGCGTGCCTTCAGAGACCATCTTTTGTATGAGCTCTATGATGCTTGACTGGTTTTTTTCTTCAGGCATTTTTATCACTCTATTATTTCCACTTCTTTCTCTATTCTTTTATTTATCTGCTCTATTGTGGTATTAAAGGCTATTGTTGTCTTGCCCAATGCCTTTGGCATCATCTTGAACTCTTGCGCAATGCATTCTCCGCTTTTCACAGTCACTTTCACGCTTTCAGCAGAGGGAATGTTGGCAAAGAAAGTCGCGTCAAATTCAAGGGCTATCTGCGCTTCCTCGTCTTCATGCTCGAGATTGCATGCCTTGACAGTGAATGTCGCCTGGCTGTTGTTGAACATTTTCCTGTTGCCTTCGACTTCCACATTGAACTCGAGGCTTTCCTGCGAGTAGGACTCTATCTTTATCTTTTTTGAGACTGCAATGTGCTGAGGCGCCCTTGCCTCAATGCTGACTTCCCCGTTTGCCGAATGGATTTCCGAAAGCAGGACATTCCTGTCCTCTCCAGGATTCAAAAGCGGGACTTCCATTATCCTTGATTCAGAGCCATTGGAGTCTTTCACGAAAACCTCGATGTTCCTTATGGCATGCAGGCTTGCGTTCTTGACAGTGATTTGGACTCCTTCATTGTTGGCCCCGGGCATTCCGCTGATTTCAAGCCCGAAGTTGAAGTACATGAGGTATGCTATGAATGCCGCGAACACAATGCAGGCAATGCCCAATATTTTGAAGAGCCTTTTTTTCCTGTCATCCATGCCTTAGAAAAAGCAGAAGGTGATTTATTAACCCTGCGGAAAAGCAGTCAGAAAAGCTTGAGCTTTCCGGTAATCTTGTCAAGCTCTTGCTCGCTCCAAGGCCCGAGGCCGACTGCAGTAATGCTTCCGGGCTCGACTTGCGTCCTTCCCGCATCCCTTATGAGCGCTGACGGAATAGTGCGCTTTGCCTTTTCAAAAACTTCCAGAAGCTCTTTTTCAGAAACTGCCTTGAGGACTATTTTCGGCATTCCCTGCCCAAGCCATTCTTCAGCAATCTCTGGGTCTTTTTTCTGGGTCTTGAGAAAGGCTTCAATGCTTGCGTGGCAGCATTGTGCGGCAAGCTTTCCTTTCCCCATTTTCAAGTCCTGCCTTGCGACAATGACTTGCTTCAAGCTCATAGGATTTACTCTTCACCAAGCTTTTTGAGAGTGAGCTTTTTCGTAAGTCCGTTCGAGTTCCAAAGGCTGCTGAACTCTATGGTCTGCCTTGTGTCAATCCATATTGTCCTGCTTATTGGCTGCTCATAGCCCTTTAATGTATAAGCCCTGTTGTATTCTATCAATGCCTTGTCTCCCTTGACCTGCAGGAATCTGAACATTGGCTCGTCCTTTTCTGTGGTGTCAAACTGCTCTCCTTCCTCTGCAGTCACTTCTTTTGCTGTAATCCTTTTAGGCTCGTTTGGATTGCTCCAGCTTTGATTTACCTCTTTCAGTTCAAAAAATGCTTTCATCAAATCAACCCCATTCTGTAAGTCTAGTTTCGCTTGAAATAGCTCCACAATATTACAGCAAAGGAATTTTTTAAGCTTTTGCCTGTTTGAACAGCTTATTTCGGCTGCCGCCTTTTTAAGGCTGGCAAGTAGACCATTTTCCTTTTTCCTTTGGGCTTTACTCCCACAAGGCCTTTTCTTGAAGTGTCTGTTATTGGCATTCTTGCCCTGATGCGCGCTGCTATGGGCTTTGGCATGCTACAATGACGCAGCGCCTGTATAAAAGCATTGTTTTTTTCGCAAGGGTTTTATTCAGGAATTCGCTTCCTTTATCCCATGCAAAGGCTATTGTTCGGCACTGCCGGAATTCCGCATTCAGCCAAGGAGCGTTCTTCTGCAGGCGGAATTGCCCGCATTCGGGAGCTCGGGCTTGATGCAATGGAGCTTGAGTTTGTCTATGGAGTCAAAATGACTCCTGCTGCGGCCTCTGAAGTCCGCAAGTCCATGGAAGAGAACAAGGTCTCGCTCTCAGTGCACGCGCCTTATTACATAAACCTCAATTCTGCAGACAGGCAAAAGCTCGGCCTCAGCAGGCACAACATTCTTCAGTCATGCAAAATTGGCGCATTGTGCGGCGCTGAAAGCATTGTCTTCCATCCTGGCTTTTACCTGGAGGACTCCAAAGAAGCGACTTTTGCGCACATCAAGGCGGCGCTGGAAAAAGTCCTTGAGGAAGCCAATGGCGAAAAGCTTCCTGTTGTACTTTGCCCTGAAACCACTGGCAAGCCTTCGCAGTTCGGCTCTCTGGAAGAATTGCTTGAGCTTCACTCCCAAATTCCCGGGATTTCATTGACTGTTGACTTTTCGCATTTGCACGCGCGCGGCAACGGCTGCCTGAAAACACAGGCTGACTTCAATGCAGTGCTTGAAAAAATGGAAAAATGCGACAGTGCATTGCTCAAAAGAATGCACATTCACGCCTCTGGAATAAATTACTCCGCAAAAGGCGAGAGAAATCACTTGAATTTTCAGGAGAGCGGCAACACTTTCAATCACTTGCTTTTGCTGAATGCCTTGAAGGAATTCACGTGCTCTGGAACTGTCATTTGCGAGTCTCCAAGCATTGAGGATGACGCCCTGCTTTTGCAAAGCGCCTTCAAAAGCCTCTGAAGGGCTTTAATCCGCAGCTTTTCAAGAATCCCAAAAAGCATTTTTTGGAATTATCCGGCTTCCTAACAAAAAAGGATGGTTTAAAAAGCCGGAAATTTGACAAACATTAAAAAGCACTTTTTCCGCCTTTTATTGTATGGCTGACAGCAAGCAGGCAAAGCAGTACTCTGACAAAATCTTTGAAAGCATCCAGAAGACTTTCACAAAGACTGTAAGCAATTTTGCGGCGGCGCTTTTCCTTATTCTGGGAATTGGCGTGCTTTTGGGCTTCACTCTTGCCGGAACTCCTCACTCTTGGCTCATGCTTGCGCCTTTTGCGCTTGCCTTGTTCGCGTACTATAGCAGGGATTTTGCAATAGTGGCGCTGATTGTTTTCTTCGTTCTTTTCATGATTTGAGGCTTTCTGGAATGTCTGACTTGATTCTATCATCCAAGGACTTCAAGACCTTGAGCTCTGACACGCGAGTGCAGATAATGAAGCTTCTTGCAGCGCGCAATCACAATCTCACTGAGCTTTCAGCAAAGCTAGGAATTGCGCTTCCTTCAGTCAAGCAGCACATCAACATTCTTCTTGAAAGCTCGCTCATAATTCTTTCAGACTCTTCCCATAAGTGGAAGTATTATTCTCTTTCAAGGAAGGGCAAGATGCTTTTGGAGCCTGAAGGCTCGCAAGGCTCGCAGATAATGATAGTGCTTTCAAGCTCTCTCATAGGGCTTGTGGGAATAGCGCTCATAGTTGCCGCGCTTTTCGGAAGCACAATGCTTTCTGCAGGCTCTTTCCAGGCATCTGCGCCAATGATGAACTCTTCTGGCGACAAGGTCTTGAGCGCAGGCGTTCCAATAGTGACTGAAGCAACAATAGACAAGCAGGCTGCTGCAAGCTCCGCGCTTCAGGAAACTCCAGAGCCCCGGCATTCTTCAGGCTTTTTGGGCTTCAATCCAATTGCAATGTCAATTGTAGGCGCATTGCTTCTGGCCTTTTCAGTAGTTTTCTATTTGCGCAAGGCAAAATCATTTCGTTGAAAAGCGAACACTTGCGCTCTTTTAAATTTCCTGCTCTTCCAGAACTCTTTGATGAACTCAAAGGCTTTCTTTTCAAGCATTTTCCTGGTTGCATTCTGCGCTTTCCTTTTGCGCCTTTCTTCCCTTTCAGCATTCGGAGCTTCAGCGCTTGACTCTTCCCTGAATTCAGCGATTGCATTGGAGCTTTCCTCGCTCGAGCGCTTTTCCCTTGAGCAGAACACTGACTTCCTGATAGGCCAGACAATAGAACAGCAGGCCTTGAAAAAACAGCTTTCTCCCGTGCAGATCATTCAGGCAGTCAATTCAAATCTTTCAGCACACTATTCTTCGCTTTCCTCGCGCGGAACAGTGTTCAGAAAAACAGAGTTTGAATTCAAGGACTACTTGCTGCTTTCAGGCGGCAACTCAATTCCCTTCAGCCATTTCAATGGCGAGTTTTCAGCAAACTCTGTAAGGCTCTCAAAAGGGCTTTACCTTGTTGAAGTATCGTACTCTGGCGGCCTTTCTGGAAAAACTCTTGCCTTTTCCGGGCTTGGGCCTGAATTGCAGGAAAACTATTTCCTCATTCCCTTCAATTACACAATACGCAGGCTCGTGGTTTCTTGAATTCCAGCGCAATTGCCTCGCTTGAATTCATTTGCCTTTTTGCGGCATTCTGCGCCTTCATTGCGGCATTCTCCGCTGGCTTTGGCGCCTTCAGCTATGGCTCGCATTCTTCAATTGACTTCCAGCACGCAAGGCTTTCCTCATTCTCCTGCGCTTTTTCAGCAGACTCGCTTTTTTCAAATTCCGGCTTCGGTCTTTCGCAAGGCTTTCAGGAATGCTTTGCAGACGGCAATGCCTTCTTTTCCTCAAGCTTTGGCAAACGCTCTGCAGCCTCCCATTCAATTCCTAAGGCAAAAATCTCGCAGTCCGGAAGCGGCTTTTCATTGGAGGTTGAAGGCATTGCGCATTACGGCTAAAGGAGGCATTTTTTCGATTGACTTGCTTTTTGCATTTCTCCTGCTTTGCATAATGCTTTCCTTTGCAGTGCAGCAGGAGTCCTCAATGCTTTTGCAGAATTCTGAGTCAATCTCGCACTCTTTGCTCGAGGAAAAGGCGCTTTTTGCTGCGGACGCGCTTGTGAAAAGGCACGACTTGAACAATTCTCTTTTTGGGGCCGCATTCTTTGACAGCGAAAAGCTGCGCGTTGTTGACAATCTAGTGGAGCTTTCCTCGCTTCGCTCTGCGCGTCCGGAATGCTTTGGAAGCAATTGCGCTGTCGAGCTTTCAGCAAGAGGAAATGGCTTTGATGAAACTTTCTTCTCGCAAATTCCCGCAGGCTCAGAATGCCTTGCAGTTTCCCGCTTTGCTTTCTTGAAGGAAACTTCGCAAAAGGCATTGCTTAAGGTGATTGTCTGTGAAGAGTGAAGGCTTTGCATTTTCAGCAGAGGCTTTTCTCTCGCTTTTCCTGCTGTTCTCCGCGGCCTTTTTCTTCCAGCCTTCAGTCAAAGGGCCTGATTTTGAAAGGCTTTATGCATTGCAGAAATCCGATGATGTTTTGAAAGTATGGCTTTTGGAGAATTCCTTCAACCCCGACTCCATGCTTTCGGACTTGCAGCTCGCGTTTCCGGAAGACTGCGTTATTGTCGAGCTTCGCGGAATTGCATTGAACTCCTGCCCTAAAACTTCGCGCTTTGTCTCTTCCATAATTTATCCTTTGGATTCTTCACTGAACGAGTTCAGCGTCAGGCTGACTGTCTACTACTAGCACTTTTCCATTCTCTTTCCTGATTTCCAAAGTTTTGCTTCCCTGAAAGCTTTGTTCAAAATCAGCGAGTTTTTCAGCCCTTCCGGCATCAAACTCCTGCACTCTCGCAAGGCTTTCGCTTTCAATCCTGCACTTCAATTCCCCATTGCCTGCGTTTATTGTCCAAGAGTTTTTCGCAAAAGCCCGCATTTTTTCTGCACTGGAGTTTTCAAGCATTCCGAAAAGCACTGCCTTTTTCTCCAGCCCGGTGCAGTATTCCTTCATTCTCTCAAAGTCTATTGCAAACTCTGCCTTTTCAGAGCTTTCGAGAACCTTGGGCACTAAAACCGCGAGGCTTGCAAGAATTGCCGCAGTCAAAAGCAGGTATTCAATGCTCAATTGCCCCCTGCGGCTGGCCTTGGCGCTTTTCATTTGATGTCATCTATCTTGTCAAAGATTTCTTTTGTCTTGTCGTCAATCTTTTTTGCGCCGGACTCTGAGGTTTTCTGCAGCTGGCTCACCAATACAAGCACTATTGCAACGACTGCAGCCATTACAATGATGAGCTCTATGCTCAACTGCGCCTTTTCCTCTTTCAAGAGCTTTCCTTTCATGATTTGAAAAGCGCTTGCCAACTCTTTAAAATCCTTGCAATCTTTCGACTTTCAACGATTCTTTTTTTTATGCTTGCTTTTAAATAATCCTTATGAAGAACCAAGAAGCCTTTGATTTGTTCTTGAGCTGGCTTACGATCAGCCTTGCCTTTTCATGGGTTTTTTCAAGCTTTGACTACAGCACAATGCTTGCAAAGCTTCCAATAGTCGGAATTACTGTCGGCGCCGGCTTCATATTGCACGAGCTTGCGCACAGGCAGGTTGCGAAAAAGTTCAAGGCTCACGCATATTACAAGGCTTGGCCTTTCGGGCTTTTGTTTGTGCTCATTACAGCTTTTTTTGGAATCATCTTCGCTGCTCCAGGCGCAGTCTATGTTCAAGGCGAGCACATTGACCGGAAAAAGAACGGCCTCATCAGCTTTGCAGGGCCTTTGACAAACATTGCATTGGCTTTCATTTTTGCGTTCTTTTTGTTCACTTCAAGCACTGGAAGTTTCTTGTGGCAGGTTGGTCAGATTGGCTATATGATAAACCTCTGGCTTGCATTGTTCAATTTGATTCCAATTCCTCCGCTTGACGGCAGCAAGGTCTTCATGTGGCAGCCATTGCTTTGGGCCTGCGCCTTCATCCCGCTTGTGGGATTGGTATTTTTCTTTTAAGCCAGCTTTGAGATTTTAGAAGCAGTCACTATTATTGCGCCTTTTGCCGAAAGGCCCTTGTTTTGAGGGATTTTTTCAGCGATTTTTTTCCATTTTCCGTTAGTAAAATATTTTGCCTTGCCTTCAATCTTGAATCCTTTCCATTTCTTGTCCCAGACTACAAGGCAGGCTTTTCCGTTTGCCAGAATGTTTTGTCTTGTAACGCGCATGAAGTTGTCTGTTATCAGGACCTGGTTTTTTGAAACAACCTTGCAGAATGCAACTGCAATTGCATTTGGCTTTCCTGAATTTGAAACAGTCGCGAGAGCAACAGGATTGCCTTCAATAGTTTTCTTTGCTTTTGCCAGCATTTCATCCCACGTAGCTCAGCTTTACTTCAGTCATTTTCTTGCGGAAGTCCGCATAGCTTGTTTCTGTCTCTTCAGTCAGTGACGGCAGGACTTTTTCCATTGCCTTCTCAAAGTGCTTTTTCTGCACTTCTGAAGGCTTCATGTTGCTTTCCTTGAGCGCTGCCAGAACAGCCTCTCTCACCAATCCTTGAATGTCAGCGCCGGAATATCCTTTTGTTTTTTCAATTATTTCTGCTAAAAGTTTATTGAATATGCATTCTTCAAGCAACTCCTTTTCAGATTGCTTTAGAGAATCTAAAATCTTGCGGGTTTCTTTTTCATCTTTTGCGTTTTCAAACTTATTAAATAACGATTCTAAAAGTTTTATTGCAGTCTTGATCTTTGGTTCTGCCCCATAAATTCCGGGCTCTTTTTCAATTTGGGTTTCTTTTGCGATTTTTGGATTTCTTTTAATGATATCGGCTAATTCTTCTTCAATGGCTGCAATTAAAAAAGTTATTTCTTTGTCTTGTTCTTCTTTGTTTAGCCTCTTTTTCTTTTCATTCAAGGCGCTTATTTTTTCAGTTAAATTAAGCAGTCCATCTTTTGTATTGTCAATGCTTAGTAATAGGTTCTCGTTTGTTTTATCTAAATAAATTGGAACTCCTTTCAGGTGAACTTTGAGAATTTCTTCCCTTGCTTTTTCATTTGGCGCTCCAACGAAAATGATTTTGTCAATTCTCCCCGGTCTCAAGAGCGAAGGGTCTATCAAGTCAGGGCGGTTTGTTGCGGCAATGAACATGACTCCATTCAGGCTTTCAACTCCGTCAAGCTCTGTCAATAGCTGGTTTACAACGCGGTCTCCCACTCCGGAGTCATAGTCCGAACCGCTTCTAGTGCTTGCAATGCTGTCGACTTCGTCAAAGAATATTACTACTGGCGAAACCTGCCTTGCCTTTCTGAAGATCTTCCTGACTCCTTTTTCGCTTTCTCCGACAAACTTTGAAAGCAGTTCCGGCCCTTTGATGCTGATGAAGTTTGCCTCGCTCTCGTTCGCTATTGCCTTTGCGAGCATTGTCTTTCCTGTTCCAGGCGGCCCGTAAAGCAGGACTCCTGTAGGGGGCTTTATTCCCATTTTTTGGAATATTTCTGGATATTTCAAAGGCCATTCGACAACTTGCTTGAGCTCGTCTTTTATTGTATCCAATCCCCCAATGTCAGTCCATTTTACATTGGAAATTTCAACCATTACTTCACGCAAGGCAGAAGGCTGTACGTCTTTCATTGCGTCGTCAAAGTCTTCTTTTTTTACTTCAAGCTTTTCAAGAACTTCCGGGGGAATTTGCTCTTCCTCGAGCTTTATTTCCGGCAAATACCTTCGCAATGCCTTCATTGCAGCCTCTTTCACCAATGCAGCCAAATCCGCTCCCACAAACCCGTGCGTTATTTGCGCGTAATGGTTCAGGTCAAAGTCTTGCGTCAAAGGCATTCCGCGCGTGTGCACTTGCAAGATTGCCTTTCTTCCATTCTTGTCTGGAACTCCAATCTCTATTTCGCGGTCAAATCTTCCGGGCCTTCTCAATGCCTCATCAATGGCATTGACCCTGTTTGTTGCGGCAATCACTATGACGTTTCCGCGCGCTTCCATTCCATCCATTGAGCTCAGCAATTGCGCGACAACCCTTCTCTCGACTTCCCCAACTGATTCTTCTCTTTTTGGGGCTATGCTGTCTAGTTCGTCAATGAATATTATGCTTGGGGAGTTTTCTTCGGCCTCTTTGAAAATCTGGCGCACTCTCTCTTCAGCCTCTCCCACAAACTTGCTCATGAGGCTTGGGCCGCTTACTGAAATGAAGTGCGCGTTGGTCTCGTTGGCCACTGCTTTCGCGAGCAGTGTCTTTCCAGTCCCTGGCGGACCGTGAAGAAGGACGCCTTTTGGAGGCGCAATTCCCAAGCGTCTGAAAAGTTCCGGATGCCTCATTGGAAGCTCTATCATTTCGCGGACTTTCTGGACCTGCTCTTCAAGCCCTCCAATGTCCTCGTATGCAATGCGCGGTATTGCCTCCAATGATTCCTTGATTGGCTCTTCCTTGAGCACGAATTGCGTAAAGTCTGTGACTTTGACTATTCCGCGCGGGTTAGTGTCAACAACTGCATAAATGAATCCGCTTCCGAAGACTGTAATCCAAACCCTGTCCCCTTTGGTGAGAGGCCTTCCGATGAAAGTTTTTTTCAAGACCCTGTCATAGCCTGTAGCAATAATCCTGACTTCCTGCGTTGGCGCAAGCACTACTTTTTTTGCGTCCTTGAATTCTGCCTTTGAAACAGCAATTTTTTCTCCAAGGCCGACTCCGCAATTGTGCCTTATGAGATTGTCCATCCTGATTATGCCTTTGCCTTCGTCCTCTGCCCTTGCAGGCCAGACAACCGCTGCTGTCTTTTTGGTGCCTTGAATTTCGACAAGGTCTCCGGAGGTTATTCCAAGCTCTTCTTTTGTCTTCCTGTCCAATGTTACAATGTTTCTTCCAACATGCGTTGGGTCAGGGTCTTGGACCTTGAGCTGCGCGCTTTTCCTGTCGTTTATTGTGCCTTCGTAAGCCATGCCTATCCACCAAAAGACTTGGGAGGCAAGGTTTTAAAGCAGTTTGAAAGCGTCAGTTTTTTATTGAAAGAGTTCAGCCTTTTTTGCACATGCAAAAAAGCCCGGGGAAAACACGCCTTGGGCGTTTAGCTTTTTTTGAGCGCTGAACTGCCTGGAATTGCTGAAATCAGCTCGTCAAGGCTTGCCTTGAGGCCTGTTTTTTTCTCGAATGCGGTTTTGAGCTTTTTTGCCATTTCTGACTTTTCAATGCTTCCTGGCTCCAGCCTTTCGAAAGCCTTTGCCCTTGCCTTGACTGCCTCCAGGGGCCCTGAGATTATTCTCCCGTTTTCGTCAATTCCCACTGCAAATTCAAGCGCTGTTTTCCTGTGCCATTCTCTCTCTCCATAAATCATAAAAGCCCCGCTTCCAAGCGCTTCTCCGCTTTGCGCCTGCTTGCTCACTTGTTCAGGCCTGACTGAATAGACATCGACTGCGGAAATTCCGGAGCTCCATGCCTTTGAATGCACTGCCGCAAATCCTGCTGCCTCTTTCTTGTCCTGCTCTTCTGCCTTTGCAATGCCTTCCTTAATGATGCAGTGCGCCGCGCCCTGAATTTCCGCGTGAAAGTAAAGGTCTTCTGGAAGCATGTGCTTTTTCACAAGCTGCTCGTTGCTTTGCCTGTCCTTTCCCGCAATGCATAGCAAGCTGTTCTTTGAAGTGTAAAACCAGCGGAATTTCTCGAACCATTCCCTCTTCCTCTTCTTTTCCGGGCCTTGCCTTTCCTCGCCCGCGCTTTCCGCATTTTCCGCCTTTGCCTTGAGCTCTTGCATTGCCTTCTCAAGCCCCTTGAGCTTTGCCCTTGCCTTCTTTGACTTTTCAAAGTAGGAGTTCGCATTCTCCTGCAGGCTCTTGAAAGGGTTTATTTCGACAGCGCTCACTGGAAGCCCCTTTCCTGCTTTATTATCTTGATTATGGATTTTGTGCGCGGCTCGTTCTTGAAGTCAGGGTTTGAAATGTAGAAAATCTGCCTGTCTTTCACGAGCTTGTACATTCCGGGAATTTTCTCATAGTAGTTCTTGTCAGAGTAATTGTGGAAGCTTTCAATGTTCTTGTGGATGTGCTTCAGTACAATGTTCAAGTTTCCGGAGCCAATCATTGGCGCCATCATGTAAACGTGCGGGTCTTTCCTCACTTCTTCGGCAAACATTTCGAAAGTCTTTTTTTCAGACAGGTCAACCTGCAATAGCTCGAGAATTTCCAGCTCATAGCCCAATTTTTTGAAAATTACTTTCGGCCCGTAACCTGAAATGACCCCGCTCTTCTCGAGAAAGTCTATTGAGGACTTTATTGTGCTCTTGTGGAGCCTCGTGTGCTTTTTCACTCTCTCGATTATCGGGCTTACAACGCCCCTTTCGTTAAGCGCCCACAAAATGTCCATTCTCAGCTGGTCGTCAGGCCTTATCTGTGATGCCAAAGAATCACCCTTGTAATGT
>Ga0247841_10011038_pt1 | contig 12121 bp, 10 predicted proteins | sample LaCruzMarch2015__2_FD_192410 | JGI IMG/M metagenome (GOLD analysis project Ga0247841, IMG submission 192410) | Freshwater microbial communities from meromictic Lake La Cruz, Castile-La Mancha, Spain - LaCruzMarch2015_18m | ecosystem: Environmental > Aquatic > Freshwater > Lake | place: Spain... | reverse complement strand
GTATTGTTGGTAGTTCTATTTTTCCATCCCAACTTAAATTAGTAGACGTCACTACAGTACCATTAGGGATAGTTACAGAATAACTTGTTGTATTTGTTGTTCTTGTTAATACAAAGTCCATAGGAATAGTCATGGAAATGTTTGTTGCTCCAACAACCATAACATTTGACAGATCAAGATATACTGCTTGATCCTCGGGAATCGCAGAAGTTATATTTAATGTTTGTTCAGTTCCAGTATATACGCCCGGAACAAAAACAATTGTATCCTTGCTAGCATTATTGAATGTTACAACTGAAGTATTTGCGATTACTTCATCTAAAGCAGAAACATAGGTTATATTAAATAGAATAGGATCATTTGCAATACTCTGATAAACTCCATCAGCACCAACTGTTGTAGTTAAATATGCTCTCAAGTTATTTCCAGCATTGTACTCGGTTGTATTAAGAGTAACATTAAATAAAAGATAACTAGTAGCGTCTACATAAGAATAACCATAACCATATCCAAAACCGTAGTTATAGTCATATCCTGCATCGTCATATAAAGTTACATTTGTTGAGTCATTAGTCCAAGTTCCAGCATCATTAAGAGAAGCTATAGTTAGATTAGTGCAACCGCTAATTTCTGTTCCAGCATAATTAAAAGAGCAATTCTTAGCGACTTCACCAGTAGGACCGTATATTAATAGGTTAAATTGAGTTATAGGGACATGTTCATTAGTTTCTAAAGTAGCATTTACAATAAAGGAAATTTTTTCTCCCTGGGTTGAAATAGTCTTTGAAACACTTAAATTTGTTAAAAGGGCGCTAGCAGGTCCTGAGAAGATAAGCATAGCAATAATAAGAACAGTTATAAATCCAGCTATAAATTTTGTTTTCTTTCCTCTTTTGATTGATTCCAAGCTTCCTATAAGACGCATAAAGAAAATACCTAAAGAGGTTTTATAAAGGTTTGTGAGGATTTTCGAGTGACGAAAATGGATAAGAAGTATTAATTAGAAAGTGATAAGCTCATAAAAAGGAAGTTTTAAATATCAGGCGAATTTGGTTTTGGGATGAAAACACTAGTCACGGGAACAGCAGGTTTTATTGGGTTTCATCTTGCAAAAAAACTTTTGGAAGATGGGGGCAGTGTAATTGGAATAGACTCTATGAATAGTTATTACGACATAAAAATGAAGGAAAAAAGAAATGAAATTCTTCTCAAAAATAAAAATTATATTTTTTATAAGCAGGATATTTCCGAATATAAAAAAATTGATGAGATAATAAAAAAAGAAAAACCTGAAGCAATAATTCATCTGGCAGCGCAGGCAGGAGTAAGATATTCTTTAACAAATCCGTGGGCTTATGAAACTGCGAATACTCTCGGAACACTGAATATTTTCGAGGCTGCTAAGAATAATAAAATCAAAAGAGTTATTTTTGCTTCTTCAAGTTCAGTATATGGCGCAAATAAAAAAATTCCTTTTTCTGAAAGCGATAGAACAGACACGCCAATTTCATTGTATGGTGCATCAAAAAAATCTAATGAGGTTCTTGCATATTCTTATCATCACTTATATGGGATAGAGACTGCAGGTTTAAGATTTTTTACGGTTTATGGAACATTTGGGAGACCTGACCTTGCATTATTTAAGTTTGTAAAAAATATCTTGTTAAATAAGCCGATTGGAGTTTATAATAACGGGGATATGGGCAGAGATTTTACTTATGTAGAAGATATTGTTTCGGGGATTATCGGAGCATTAAATAAAAAAGACTTAAAATATGAAATTTATAATCTCGGTGGAAATAATCCGGTCAAACTTATGAGGTTTATTGAATTAATCCAGGAAAATCTTGGCAAAAAGGCAAAGATAAATTATCTGCCAATGCAGCCGGGAGATGTGAAAGAAACTTATGCAGATATTTCAAAAGCAGAAAGAGAAATAGGATACAGACCAAAAACAAAAATAGAGGAAGGTATAAAAGTATTCTGTTCTTGGTTTTTAGACAACAGAGACTGGTTATTAGAACTCGAAGACGGAAAACAATGAGAACAGAAGATTTCAAAATTTGTGTTGTAGGATTAGGTTATGTAGGACTGCCATTAGCACTAGCACTTGCAAGAAAGTTTTCTGTTTATGGTTTTGACATAAACAGATCCAGAGTAGAAGATCTTTCAAACGGAATAGACAAGAATAAAGAAACTCTCGGAGAAAATTTAAAGAGTTCAACAATAAAATTTTCTTCTAATCCAGAAGTTATGAAAGAATGTAATTTTATTATTGTTGCAGTTCCAACACCTGTAGACAAAGCAAATAATCCTGATCTTGAACCACTTGAATCTTCATCATGGGTTGTAGGAAAAAATCTTAAAAAAGAAAGCATAGTTATATTTGAAAGCACGGTTTATCCGGGAGCAACAGAAGAAATTTGTGTTCCAATAATTGAAAAAGAATCCGGATTAAAATGCGGTTTAGACTGGAAAATTGGATATTCTCCTGAAAGAATAAATCCCGCGGATACAGAACACAGCGTAGATAAGATAACAAAAATTGTTTCTGGAATGGATTTAGACTCATTAGAAAAAATTGCTTTTGTATATTCTCAAGTAACCAATGTCTTCAAGGCTTCTTCCATAAAAGTTGCAGAAGCAGCAAAAGTTATTGAAAATACCCAAAGAGACCTCAATATTGCACTGATTAACGAATTAAGTTTGATATTCAAAAGGATGAATATTGATACACTCGAAGTTTTAGAGGCAGCAGGAACAAAATGGAATTTTCTTCCATTCAGACCAGGATTAGTTGGAGGTCATTGCATCGGTGTTGATCCATATTATTTAACATATAAAGCAGAAGAATTAGGATATCATCCGCAAGTAATATTAGCAGGAAGAAGAATAAATGATTCTATGCCTTTTGAGGTTGTTCGCTTGGTTGTTGAAGGATTAAACAAAAATAAAAAATCAATATCTGGTTCGAAAGTTTTAGTTCTTGGAGCAACATTTAAAGAAAATGTAAGAGATGCAAGAAACAGCAAAGTTGCAGATATAATAAAAGAACTTGAAAGATTATGCGCAGAAGTTCTCTTGCATGATCCCTTGTTTGAGAATGATGGTTTTGTTAGATTTGACGGAGAAAATAAAAAGATAACAAGACTGGAAGAAATAAATAAAGTAGATGCAGTGATTATTGCAGTCAGCCATAAAGAATATAAGATTCTTTCTGAGGAAAGAATAAGGGCTTGGATGGACAAGCCGGTCATTATAGATGTAAAGGGGATATTGAAAAGGGCTGAAGATATCTTGAGGTTGTAGGTATAATTTGTAAGTTAAAATGGAAAAACAAAAGAAATCTAATGAAAAAATAAAAGTAGAATACTCTATTGTCATTCCCATTTACAACGAAGAGGGCAATATCGCCCAACTCGACAGAGAAATAAAAGAAGTCATGTCAAGAATTTCTAAAAATTATGAAACAATTTACATCAATGACGGAAGCAGAGATCATTCACTTGAAGAATTAAAAAAACTAAAAAATGTAAAAATAATAAATTTCACAGGAAATTTTGGACAGACAAGCGCATTTGATGCTGGATTCAAAGCATCACAAGGCGAAATTATTATTTCTATGGACGGAGATTTGCAAAATGATCCAAGAGATATCCCAAGATTATTAAGAAAATTAAAACAAGAAGATTTAGATGTTGTTGCAGGTTGGAGAAGACACCGAAGAGATAAACGTGGAATAAGAGCTCTTACAGTTATAGGAAGAAAATTAAGAAGTTTTTTCTTAAGCGATGTTGTTCATGATTCAGGATGTGCATTAAGAGTTTACAGAAAAGAAGCAATAAAGAGTCTTGATCTTTGGGGAGAAATGCATAGGTATGTTACTCAGCTCCTTAAATTAAAAGGATTTAGAGTAGGCGAATTAGAAATTAATCATCGGCCAAGAATACACGGACAAACAAAATATGGATATGGCAAGGCAGTAAGAGGATTTATTGATTTATTACATATTTGGTTTTTGCAGAAATATTCTCAAAGACCGCTTCATATGTTTGGAACAATAGGATTAACTTCTGCTTTTTTTGGGGTTTTTGCGCTCGCTAACTCAATTTATCACAAAATTTTTCATGGGCAATCATTAAACAGCGATGGTTGGTTTTTCTTAGGATTTTTCTTAATCCTCACGGGAATAATGCTATTCAGCTTTGGTTTGATTATAGATTTATTAATAAGAATTCAGCAATTAGTTTCTCCGTATACGAAGAGGTATTATGTCCGGGATGTTTTTGATAACAAGTAATAAGTAGATCAAAAAAAGAAAGGGGAAAGTTTATAAAAGATATGTACATCGGGATGACCACAAAGTTTATAAATGAGTACATCATAATGTACATAACTAAAACCAATAAATAATATGGAAAGAGCTAAATTAGAAGAATTTAATCACTGGTGGACAAAAGAAAAGGTAGATATAGAACTAGCATTGCCTTTCAAAAGAGAAATATATACTGAAATAGAAAAACACATTGATAAAAGGTTTATAGTTGCTTTAGTTGGGCTTAGAAGAATTGGAAAAACTACCATAATATACCAGCTTATACAAAGCTTAATAGAAAAAAAAGTTGCTCCTGCAAATATATTATTTTTCTCTTTTGATGAAATTACAGCAAAATTAGGTGACGTTTTGGATGCTTATAGAGAAATGCACAATAAAGATTTCAGAGGGGAAAGAGTTTATATCTTTCTTGATGAAGTCCAGAAATGCAATAATTGGGAAAATGAAATAAAAAAATATTACGATTTATATCCCAAATTAAAGTTCATAATAAGTGGTTCAGAATCTTTATTTATCCGACGCAAAACAAAAGAGACCTTAGCAGGCAGAATATTTGAGTTTGCATTAACGCCATTTACTTTTAGAGAGTACCTTCGATTCAATAGGGTAAAAGAAGAAGATTTCAAATATGAAACAAAAATTAAGCCAATATTCCTTAAATTTGCAGAAAAGGGTGGCTTTCCTGAAACCTTTTCTTTTGAAAATGAAAGAGATTTCAGAGATTATATCCGAACTTTAGTTGTTGATAAAATTGTTTATAAGGATATTCCGAGAATGTTTAATCTAGAAGATCCAGATTTCTTAAGAGTTCTACTTGAATTAATCGCCACAAATCCTGGAATGTACATCGATTATCAATCTTTAAGTAAGCAGTTTGAAAAAGACAGACGAGTAATTAAGGATTATATCTCCTACCTTAAAGAAAGTTTTTTGATTATTCTTCTGGGGAATTACCGAAAAGGAAGCATAACAACATTAAGAAAGAAAAAGAGAGCTTATCCCACAGATACAGCATTAATTTACTTGTATAAACCCAAGATTGAGGAAGGCTTTTTTGGCAGAATAGTTGAAACCTTGGCTGTAAACAAGATTAAGGCTACATCTTTTTGGAAGAATGGAAATGAAATTGATATAATTTCTGATGGCGTTCCTATAGAAGTAAAATACCAGGAAAAGATTAGTTCAGAAGATTATAAACCTCTTTTGGAGTTTATGAAAAAATTTCATAAAAAAGAGGGCATAATTATTTCTAAGAACGACGAAGGTGAAAAGAAGTTTGAAGAAGGAAAAATAAAGCTTGTTCCTGCTTGGAAGTGGCTTCTCGGGGAAAAATGAAAAATGAATCTCAAGCAAAAAAACGCATCCTCATGCTAAACTATGAGTTCCCGCCGCTAGGCGGGGGTGCAGGAAATGCCACATACTATCTCTTAAAAGAATTCTCAAAACCCGAATATAAAGACTTAAAAATAGATCTAATAACTTCCTCAACAGACAAATTCAAAATTGAAAAATTCTCAAAGAATATAACGATTCACTTCTTAGACATAAATAAAAAAGGAAATTTGCATTATCAATCAAATAAGGATTTACTAGCTTATTCATGGAGAGCTTACAATTACAGCAAACAATTAATTAAACAAAAGAAATTTGATTTATGCCATGCATTTTTTGGAATCCCGTGCGGGTATATTGCTATGAAACTAAAAAAGAAATATGCTCTTCCATACATTGTAAGTTTAAGGGGAAGCGATGTTCCGGGGCATAACCCTAAGTTTGTTTTGTTAGATAAACTATTTTTTAGAAGATTAAGCAGGAAAGTTTGGAATCAAGCAAACGCTGTAATTGCCAATAGTAAAGATTTAGTAGACGAAGCAAAAACTACAAAAGAGGATTGCAATTTTGCTATTATCTCAAATGGTATTGATACTAAATTTTACAAAAAATTGAATCTCAAAAAGAATAAAAATAAATTAGTATTACTCTACGTAGGGAGATTATCAAAAGTTAAAGGTTTAAATTATTTATTAGAGGCGATATCAAAACTGGACAGTTTAGAATTATGGTTAGTTGGTGATGGTGATCAAAGAAGACAACTTGAAGAATTAGCAAATAAATTAAAAATAAGACAAAAAATAAAATTTTTAGGAATGAAAAATAAAAAAGAACTGATAAAAATGTATTCTGAAGCAGATGTCTTCGTTCTTCCAAGCTTAAATGAAGGCATGTCAAATTCTATTTTAGAAGCCATGGCTTGCGGGCTTCCAATTATTGCAACAAATACGGGCGGGAGCAAAGAGTTAGTTAGAGAAAATGGATTTGTAGTAAACAAAGCAGATTCAGAAGAACTAAAAGAAGCAATAAACAAGTTTTTAATAAATTCTAGTTTAATTAAATCTATGGGCAACATTTCCAGAAGACTCGCTGAAAAGATGAGTTGGGAGAAAGTTGCTGAAGAATATTGGGGGGAATATGAAAAAAATAAATAATTTACTAATAACTATTGACGTAGAACCTGATTGTGATACTCACTGGAATAGAAGCAATCCCCCCACATTCGAATCAGTTATATACGGTATTCCCAGGTTATTAAGACCAATTTGGAATAAATACAAAATCAATCCGATTTATTTTGTATCTCCTGAAGTGGTAATGAACAAAGAATGTTGTTTGATTCTTAAAGAAGAAATTAAAAAAGGTGCGATAATTGGTGCGCATCTTCATTCCGAATATATTGAACCAAATAAAACAGAAGTAAAAGGAAAACCTTCAAGTGAATACCCTTGTTATGCACATTCAACACAAATTGAGTTTGAAAAAATAAAGAACCTAACCCGGCTTATTAAAAAGGATTTAGGAGTTAAACCAATTTTGTATCGAGCAGCAAGATTTGGAGCAGACCTTGATACAATTAAATCTCTCAAAAAATTGGGATATAAATATGATTCATCTGTTACACCGGAGATTAATTGGAAAAAACAAGGCGGACCAGATCATTCAAAAGCACCACTTCAACCATATTGGATTTCTAAAGAAAATTATTATAAAAGTACTAATGAGAAAGAAAGTACGGGAATAATTGAAGTTCCAATTACAATTAATGGAAAAAGATTGAGATTTACTCCGGACAGTTGGATTTTTTATAAATGGTTAAGACCAAGCATTATGACTTTAATAGAAATGAAAAATCTTGTTAAAAAGATGAAAAAAGATTATAAAGATCCAACCCTGGTTATGATGTTTCATAGTATGGAGATAATTCCAAATAAAAGTCCATATGTTAGAAATAAATTCATGCAAAAATTATTTCTATCTCGTTTGGTTAAGATCATAAAATATATACAAACTAAAAATGAAAAATTATAACAGATATAAATCAATAAGTAGCGAACAGTATGAAAAAAAGGGTATTATGTATTATTTATGCAGAAAACCTTCTGATAAAAAGATTTTTTCTATAATTGAAAAAATAAAGAATAAAAAAGTTTTAGAAGTTGGTATTGGAACAGGATATTACACAAAAACGTTCTTAAAGAACAAGTGTGATGTAACTGGAGTAGATATTAATCCCCATTTAGGAAGAAATTTGGGAATAAAGATAGTAAAAGCTAAAGCAGATGATTTCAGTAAAAAATTTAGAAATGAAAAGTTTGATGTTGTTGCAAGTTTCTGGATGACTGAATACCTGAATGAAGAACAATTAGAAGGTTTTTTAAGAGAATCAAAGAATGTTTTGAAAAAAAAGGGGGTATTGATAACAACAATAATATCAAATAAAGGTTTGGGTTGGATTTATACATTTTTAGCAAAAAAGATAAAGGGAATAGATAAATATGGCTATTCCGAGATGAAAATTAAGAGTTGTTTGAAAGAAAAAAGTTTTGATGATAATGGGATGATTAAATTAAATTCATGGCTCGGAATTTCTTGGGCTTGTTTTATAACAACAGAATGAAAGTAGGAATTTTATTCAGAAATGAAAGTGGCGGAGGTGTAACCAAATTTCTAACAAATCTGATATTGGAAATGTCAAAAAGAAAGGATATAGACCTATATGTATTCACGGATGAAACAAAAACAAAAGATATTTTTCCTAAAATAAAGATTATCTATATTCCCAAGACGAATCTTCTTATCTGGGATTATATTAAGCTTCCTATACACATACAGAAAGAAAGGTTGGAGGTGGTAATATTCCCCAAGGACATTATTCCCCCGATCATGCACTTCTTTAAGATAAAAAAAGTAGTAATTTCCCATGACTTGGGATATTTTATCAAATCTTCAGGGTATTATCCTCTAAAAGATACTTTATACAGAAAAATTTTCATGAATTATTCATTGAGAAATGCGGATAGGATAATTGCCGTATCCAAAAATACAAAATCAGAAATTTTGAATTATTTTTCAATACCTCAGAAAAAGATAGAAATAATATATGAAGGAGTAGAAAAGAGATATAAAAAGAAGAATAATCCCTCCTTTTTGGATAAGATAAGACAAAAATATAATCTTAATAGAACATTTATATTCTATTCTGGATCAATAAGTCCAAGAAAGAATCTCTTTAGATTAATTAAAGCATTTGAAAAAATTCAAGAGAAAACTAATTGTGAATTAGTAATTGCCGGAAATAAAATGTGGAATAACAAAAAAGAAATGGAAATAATCAGAAAAAATTCAAAAATAAAAATATTGGGATTTGTACCTGAAGAAGATTTAGTTGCCCTATACAATCTTGCAGAAGTTTATGTTTATCCCTCCCTTTACGAAGGTTTTGGCCTTCCGATATTAGAAGCACAGGCTTGTGGATGTCCAGTAATAACCTCAAACGTTAGTTCAATGCCCGAAGTTGCTGGAAAAGGCGCGGTTTTAGTTAACCCCCATAGTGTTAATGAAATCGCAGATGCCATGGAAAAAGTCTTAAAAGATAAAAAACTTAGAGATAAATTAATAAAAGAAGGCTATAAAAATGTTAAAAGATTTTCTTGGGAAAAATGTGCAAGAGAGACATTAAAACTTTGTGAGGAGGTTTATAATGAAAAATGAGAGATATCCTTTGATAAGTGTGGTAATGCTAAATTATAATGGCTTAAAATACCTAAAAAAAACTGTTGCGGGAATTTTAAGATTAGATTATCCAAACTATGAGTTTATAGTTGTTGATAATGGTTCAACTGATGAAAGCATAGACTTTATAAAAAAATTCAAAAAAATTAGGATAATCAAAAACGGAGAAAATTTAGGTTATTCTAAAGGAAAAAATATCGGAGTAAAAAAGGCAAAAGGCAAATATGTTTTATTGTTAGATGAAGATATTTTAGTTGAACATGAAGCATTATTGAAAAACTTAATTGAGTTATTAAAAAAGAAGGGAGATATACTTAATATTAGTTTATTATTATGCGATGAACATGAAGAATATACTGATTATTATGGTGGATTCTATTCTTTGTATGGACTAGCTTATAAAAAGAGAGTTAGAGCTTTAAACATAATGAATAATTCAAAAGAACTTGTAGAAATCGCTTCTCCGGATGGGGGGGCATTATTTTTTAGAAAAAAGACATTTGAAAAAATCGGGGGATATGATGAATCCCAACCATACTATTGTGATGTGGGAGATTATGGTATCAGGGGGGTTATTCTAACTGGAAAAAAGAATTATCTTTATACAAAAGAATGCTTGATTCATTTAGGAAAGGAGAGAAAAGTTGATAATAGAGCATGGTGTTGGAAGTATAAATACGTATTCTCTGGTTTATCAAAGATTATAATAAAGAATTATAACAAAAAGAAAGTACTTACAATATACCCCCTTTTTTTATTTTTTATGCTGATTAAAACGATAAAACAAACAGTATTTAGAAAAGATTTGAGAGTAATATCTTCTCTACTTTTTTCAGTTTACTTCTTTCTTAAAGATCTTCCAGACACTTTAAAACAAAGGAGGGTAATCCAATCAAAACGTGTATTAAAAAATGACGTCTTTCTTAAAATAAAAATACCTAAATTTGATTAAGATGGATAAAAAAATAATTGATAACAATGTTCAGATAATAGCCATCTCTAAATCTGAACGTGATTATAATGAGATTTTAAAACCTTTGAAGGCTATTTATAGTCAAATTGAAATTTTGAATTCGAATTATCCAATGAGAAACTATTTAAGATTTGCTCTCAAACTATTAAAGTTGTTTAATCGAGACAAAAATAAAATCAAGATAATAATTGGCGACTTATGGATAGAAAATGATCTATGGTTATATTTTCTGAGGTTGTTCTTAGATATAAAAGTCATAATTAAATTAAAGGGGGATATATTGACTGAAACAAGGGATAAGATCACAGACCTCAAGAAAAAGAATAAATATCTCAAATTGATAGCGGAGATAATTAATTATTACCTGGCCATTTTAGTTTTAAAGAATGCGGATGCTGTAATTCCCGTGTCAAACTATCTTAAAAATTGTTATTCTTTTTCTGATGATTGGAAAGTTGTTAATATTCCTTGCGATGAAGAACGATTCAAAAAGAAGAATTATTCCCCCGTCTTAAAAAGAGATCATATAAAAATATTAGCAGTTACTGATTTCAAGTATCTAAGAAAGATTAAAGGATTAAAAAATTTTATAGAAGACTACTACTCTTTTCTTGAAGTTAATAATCTACAATTGGATATTGCGGGGGGAGGATATCTACTAGAAGATTTCAAAAAAAGGTTTATTAATAAAAAAAGTATCAACTATCTTGGTTATGTGAAGGATATTGAACAATTGTACTATAAATATGACCTTTTTGTGCATTTTTCATACTTAGATGGCTATCCAAATACAGTTTTAGAAGCTCAATCTTCTAAAGTTCCCGTAATAGTAAATAATTGCTGCGGTATGATGGAACAGATAAAAAATGGGAAAAACGGAGTTATAGTAGATTTAAAAAATAAACAAGAAACAACAAAAAAGATTCTACAATTAGTTAGATCAAAAAGATTAAGAAAGAAATTTGGGGAAAATGGATTAAAAAATGTTAAAAAGAATAATGATTATAAGTCTATAGGATCAAAATTAAATGGAGTAGTATACAGTTTATTAAAATAACGAGATTATCAAAATGGACAAACAAATCAATAATCCCACAATTTCGGTTATAATGTCTGCATATAATTCAGAAAAGTACATAGCCGAGGCGATAAAAAGTATCCTTAATCAAACTTTTAAAGACTTCGAACTCATAATTTTTGAAGACGGGTCTACAGATAATACAAAAAAAATAGTTCAAAAATACTCTAAAAAAGATAAAAGAATAATCCCAGTATATAACAAGAAAAATATAGGATATGTTGGATTCATTAAAAATTTAAATAAAGGCCTAAAAATAGCAAAAGGAAAATATATCGCAAGAATGGATGCTGATGACATCTCTTTACCTGAAAGATTCCAAATCCAGTATGATTTTCTTGAGAAACATAAAGAAATTTTTCTTGTAGGTTCATTTATGATTGCTATATCAGAAAAAAATGATGAGTTAGGAATACGCGCCCTACCGCAGAAAATGAATGAAATAAAAAAACAGATTGTTCATGATAATTGCATTATCCATCCTTCTATCTTTTTTAGAAACGAAAGAGATTTAATGTATCGTGAAAAAATATTATATTGTGAAGATTATGACTTTTACTTGAGACTGATACTACAAGGCAAGATATTAGAAAACTTGCCCATACTCCTAGTTAAACACCGGTTCCATGAGGGGGCCGTATCAGTTACAAAACAATACAAACAAAAG
>Ga0247841_10011036_pt1 | contig 12123 bp, 9 predicted proteins | sample LaCruzMarch2015__2_FD_192410 | JGI IMG/M metagenome (GOLD analysis project Ga0247841, IMG submission 192410) | Freshwater microbial communities from meromictic Lake La Cruz, Castile-La Mancha, Spain - LaCruzMarch2015_18m | ecosystem: Environmental > Aquatic > Freshwater > Lake | place: Spain... | reverse complement strand
CCCCGCCCGCATCGGCAAACCAGGGCTCACGTGCCTTCATGATGAGGCGCGCCGCCCGCTCCGCGTCCATGCCTTCGATCTCCATCAATTCATCGACCGACTGCTCGGCCAGTTCCTCCATGGTTGCCACGCCGCCGGCCGCCAAGGCCAGGGCCAGGGCCTCATCCATCCCTTCCATGTCGAGCAAGTCCGTCGCCGGTTCGCCGCCGACCACCTCCTCGGTGGCGATGGCGCGCGTGAGCAGTACGTCCTTGGCGCGTTCGCGCAGCTCGTTGATGGTGTCGTCGTCAAGTTCATCGATCGCCTGCATCTCGGCCAGCGGCACATAGGCCACCTCATCGACGCTGGTGAATCCCTCTTCCACCAGAATGGCGGCCAGGTTCTCGTCCACCCCGAGCTGATCCATGAAGCTCTGGACCGAGCGGCGCGCCTCCTGCTCGCTCTTGGCGGTCGCCTCCTCCTCATTCATGACGTTCAACTCCCAGCCGGTCAGTTGGCTGGCGAGCCGAACGTTCTGGCCGCCGCGGCCAATCGCCTGGGAGAGGTTCTCCTCCTTGACCGCCACGTCCATGCTGCGCGCCTCCTCGTCGATGACGATGGAGACCACGTCGGCCGGTGACATGGCGTTGATAACGTATTGTGCCGGGTTGTCGTCGTAAAGAATAATGTCCACCCGTTCGCCGTTGAGTTCGTTGGAGACTGCCTGCACGCGTGAGCCGCGCATACCGACGCAGGCGCCCACGGGGTCGATGCGCGGGTCCTTGGTACGCACGGCGATCTTGGCGCGGGCACCGGGATCCCGGGCGGCACCCAGAATCTGGATCATGCCCTCACCAACCTCGGGGACCTCGAGCTTGAAGAGTTCGATCAGGAGTTCCGGCGCGGTGCGGCTGACAAACAGCTGTGGCCCCTTGGCCTCGGCGCGCACGTCGAACAGGTAGCCGCGCATGCGATCACCGGCACGCACCGACTCGCGGGGGATCACATGTTCTCGGGGGACGATGGCCTCAGCATTGCTGCCCAGGTCCAGCAGGATGGTGCCCCGATCGGCCTTCTTGACGATGCCGGTAACCAATTCACCCTTGCGTTCGGTATAGGAATCGACGATCTTGGTCCGCTCGGCCTCACGGACCTTCTGTACGATGACCTGTTTGGCGGTCTGGGCGGCGATGCGCCCGAACAGCTCGGAATCGATCTCCTCTTCCATGAAGTCGCCGGCCTTGAGCCCGGGCTCCAGTATCTCGGTCGCGGAGAGGGTGATCTGGCGTTCCGGGGCCTCCAGGACGCCCGCCGCCGGGTCCTCCATGACCTCCCAGCGGCGGAAGGTCCGATACTCCCCGGTCTTGCGGTCGATGACCACGCGCGCGTCGATCTCGCCCCCGTGCTTCTTGCGGGTGGCTGAGGCGAGCGCCGCCTCAATGGCCTCGAAGATCACGTCTTCGGGGACATCTTTCTCATTGGATACGGCCTCAACGACCAGCAGGATCTCTTTACTCATAGGTTCCCATACTCATGCGCTGTGCCATATGCTCAGGACGGTGCCGGCGGTGACCGGCGCGCGGCCGCTGCAAAATCAGGGATCAGACGGGCGGATTCGATGGCCGCCAGCGGCAGGTCCCAGGTACGACCTTCCGCCTGAAGTCGGACCATGTCACTCCCCGTCTCCGGGCTCAGGCCCAGCAGCACCCCTTCCAGGTTGCGCCGGCCCTCGACCTTCTCGGCCAACCGGACCTTGATCCGCTGCCCGGCGAAGCGTGCGAAGTGCGCCGCAAACACCAGCGGCCGATCGAGTCCGGGGGATGAGACCTCCAGGTCGTAGTGCCCCGGCAAGGGGTCTTCCACGTCCAGCACGCCGCTCAACTGGTGACTCACCAGGGTGCAGTCCTCGAGCGTGACGCCGCGTTCGTGGTCGATGTAGACGCGCAGCGTGGAGGCGCCGACGCCGCGCTGGAAATGCTCCACTCCGACCAGTTCGTAGCCCATGGGCTCCACCACGCGGCGGGCCAACTGGGTCAGGGTGCTGTCAACCGGTTGCATGGAAAAGACCGTCCAAAAACAAAAAATGGGCCAGCGGCCCACTCTGTTGGTGCGCCGATCTCACGGTTGACCGCGGATCGGGCGACCTACCTCGTGTCATAAAAAAAACCCCGGTTACGGGGCTCATGACGGGGAACCTTCGGCTCGCGACTCGTACCTGGGGGGGTTTGTCCGTCACACGTTTAGCGCCGGAAGTGTAGGTCTTTCGCGCCCGTTGCGCAAGGCTTAGAATCCGTCGGTCCCGGCTGGCGCCCCATGTTGGGGTCGCACCGGCCCGGCGGTCATGGTAAAAACGTCGCCCATGAAATCCGACAGCAACCAAGATGCCCAAGGCGCTTCAGGCGTCCGCAGCGGCGGCGGCGCTTGCGTGCCCGCTACGGTGCCGGCCGGCGGGGCGCTGCAAGCACGTGTCGTCGCCCACACCCGCGACCTTGTGGCGCAGGCCGGGGACTGGCTGCGGATCAGGGTTCCGGAACCGCTGATCCGCTTCGACCTGCGCGGACGTGCGGCCGGGCAGGCCCGCTGCGGGTCGAGCGGTCCCTGGGTCCTGCGCTATAACCCGGTGCTGCTAAGCGAAAACCCGGAGGACTTCCTGGCCACCACGGTGCCCCACGAGGTCGCGCACCTGGCCGCCTTTGCGCGGCACGGGGTCCGTATTCGTCCCCACGGGCCTCAGTGGCAGGCAATCATGCACTTCTTCGGCGTCACGCCCGAGCGCTGTCACCGCTACGACCTGTCGGCGGTGCGCGGCCGGGTCCTGCGCGAGTTCGACTACCACTGCGGCTGCCGCGGCCACCGCCTGAGCAGCATCCGCCACCACCGCGTCCTGGCCGGCGGGACCTATGTTTGCCGCCGCTGCGCGGGAGCGCTCCGCCCCGGCTGCCACCCCGACGCCAGGGCCCGGTCAGCGTCTGAGGGCTCGACGTAGCGCAGGGAACTGCGGGGAACCTGAAGGCTGTAGGTCGCCCTTCAGGGCGACGAAGCGTCCGCGCCGTCGGACGGTTGCCCTGAAGGGCGACCGAGAGCGGTGCCTGGCCGCCATGATGAGCAGGGCGCGCTCAGCGGGCACCTCCGGCAAGGCGGCGTCCCGAAGGGTCCGCGGTGCGGACCAGCGGCCCGTCGGCAGTGCCGCGGCCGGGATTACGATATGGCCAGGGAACGCCCGATCGGTGGGCCGCCCTTGCCAGCGGTGCTTAGCCAGACTGTAGGAAGAGGCAAAAGCAGGCAAACCGGCCAGGCGCAATTCAGTCTTCTCCGCAGGGCGGATTTGATTGAGCCTAGTCCCTTATCCGCCTTGTACTATCCCCCGGCGTCCGGGGCCAGCAGTGCCAGACCGAAATAGCGGTAGAAGGCATCCGCCTCGTCCGCGACCACGCTTGCCCAGGCACCGGCGAGCCGCTCACGGGTCGGCGCCTCGTTGGGGTGAGCGCAGTCGTTGCGCAGTTTTTTGAGATCCTCCAGTGCCTTGGCGCGGCGTGTGCGGACCAAAGGCGTGGGCGCGAGCAGGGGCGCGGGGTTGGGAAGCAGCGCGGCGATGATCCCGCGGACGAATTCGCGCAGTTGCCGCTCGGCTGGGATTTGACCCGGGGGACAGGCCCCTGGTCGCCTTCTGGAGCCAGGCAACCATGGGTCCCAGTTCGAGTTGGCTCCGCTGGCCGTCGAGAAAGCCCAGGAGCGGGGCCGCGATGTCGCGCTCGGCCTGCGCCAGTCCGAAATAGTCGGCGGCCTTAGACCGCGCCGCGCTCGGGCGCGCCCGCCCGCCAGTGCGCCCGCAGCGGGGCGAAGAGCCGGTGGCCCAGGCTCCACTCCACCGCGAGCCCCAGTTCCAGCCCGGCATAGCGCGCGAGCCCGTCCTCGCCCAGACAGCGCAGGGCCACCGCCAGGAAGCGCCGCTCCGGGTCAGCGAGCGCCTGGTCCCAGACCCGCCCGAGCAGGTCGCGCAGCCGGCCGGAGGCCTGCGCCAACTCGCCGTCGGCGACCTTGCCGCTCTCCTCGGCCACCCGGTAGGCGAGCGCGGCGCCGATCTCGGACTCGATGCGCTCGCGCCCGGCGGGGTCGGCCGCGCGCCAGGCTTGGCTGCGCGCGGACCAGATCTCGGTCCAGGTATGGGCGAGCGCTTCGGCGAACCCCGACCAGCGGACCGGCAGACCCGCGACCAGGGTGCGGTGCATCGCCAGCGTCATCGACTCGAGGTCTTGCCCGGCCTGCTCGCGCGCCTGCCGGTCGGACCGGGCGAGCCAGTCGTCCAGGGTCCCCTGGCGGCGCTCGGCGAAGGGCGCCCAGACCGCGTCAAGCTCAGCGTCCAGCACCGGGAGCCAGCCGTCCCGGTCGGGAGGGTCGGCCGGCGCGCCCGGGATCGGCGCAAAGAGCCGGTCGCGGAAGTCGCGCATCAGCCAGGCGTGCAGCGCATCGCTCTGCGCGAGCAGCCCCCGGGTGTCGGCCGCCCCCCGCGGCGAGTCGAGCGCGAGGGTCATGAGCTTGCGGTCGAGCAGCAGGCCGGCGATCCAGCCGACCCGGGTCGCGATCCCAGCGCGGTCGGCATCCGTTGGCGCCTGCTGCACCAGGAGCGCGGCGGCGTCCTGCCGGCAGAGCCCGGCCTGAGTCCAGTCGCGGCGGCGGGCATGGAACTGCGCGAGCGCGAGCCGGCCCTCGGGGTCCAGCGGGCGGGCGGCGAGATAGTCTTGGAGCACGCGCCGGGCCCCGTCCGGATCGCCGCGCCGCTCCAGGCCCTCGGCTTGCATGCGCGCGCTCTCGGCGGTGCCGCCGAAATAGAGCGCGCGGATCTCGGCGAGGCGCTGGGCGGCCGGGACCAACTCGGCGGCACGGTGCGATTGGCACGGGGTTTGGAGATACTGGGCCATGCCCTGTTGCAGCGCGTTCAGGGCGGCGCGGTGCATGGCGGCCGAGGCGGGGGCGCTGCCGGGCTGGTTGGGGTCCAGGTGCTCCAGGATGATCTCGGGGAGGAAATGGGGTTGGCGGGCGGAGAGGGAGCAGCGGAGGGTCAGTCCGAACAGGGCTTCGCGCAGTGGTCTGAGCGTATAGAGCCCATGGGATTCCAGCGCGCGCAGACGGCTCAAGCCCTCGTCGGCCGAGTCCTGGGCACCCATCGGGTCGTCGAGTTGAAGCAAGGCGACGCCCTTGCTGCCGAAGGCCTTGGCTTCAATCTCGGCGCGGTCGATCCGTAGCGCCTCTTCCGGGCGGTCTTCCGGTACGGCTGCAAGCCCGATCGCCTCGTCAAAGGTGTCCACCGCCGCCGCCAGCGCGGCCGGGGTGCCCTGGGCTGCGAGCGCGAGGCCCTTGTTCAAGCAGGCCGCGGCCAGGTCGTTGCGGTACTTGGCCACCGAGAGGTCGAGCCCCCGGCGCAGCCCGATCGCCTCGTCATCGGCGACCACCGCCGCCGCCAGCGCGGCCGGGGTGCCCTGGGTACTGAGCGCGGTGCCCTTGTTCGTGCAGGCCGTGGCCAGGGCGTTGCGGTACTCGGCCACCGAGAGGTCGAGCCCCCGGCGCAGCCCGATCGCCTCGTCATAGGCGGCCACCGCCGCCGCCAGCGCGGCCGGGGTGCCCTGGGCTTGGAGCGCGTTGCCCTTGTTCGAGCAGGCCGCGGCCAGGCCGTTGCGGTACTCGGCCACCGAGAGGTCGAGCCCCCGGCGCAGCCCGATCGCCTCGTCATGGGCGTCCACCGCCGCCGCCAGCGCGGCCGGGGTGCCCTGGGCTTGGAGCGCGTTGCCCTTGCTCGTGTAGGCCGTGGCCAGGTCGTTGCGGTACTCCGCCACCGAGAGGTCGAGCCCCCGGCGCAGCCCGATCGCCTCATCGCAGGCGACCACCGCCTCCGCCAGCGCGGCCGGGGTGCCCTGGGCTCGGAGCGCGACACCCTTGTTCGAGCAGGCCACGGCCAAGTCGTTGCGGTACTCGGCCACCGAGAGGTCGAGCCCCCGGCGCAGCCCGATCGCCTCGTCATAGGCTGCCACCGCCGCCGCCAGCGCGGCCGGGGTGCCCTGGGCTTGGAGCGCGAGGCCCTTGTTCGAGCAGGCGTTGGACAGGTAGCTTCGGTACTCCGCCACCGAGAGGTCGAGCCCCCGGCCCAGTCCGATCGCCTCGTCATAGGCGTCCACCGCCGCCGCCAGCGCGGCCGGGGTGCCCTGGGCTGCGAGCGCGAGGCCCTTGTTCGTGTAGGCCCCGGCCAGGTCGTTGCGGTACTTGGCCACCGAGAGGTCGAGCCCCCGGAGCAGCCTGATCGCCTCGTCATAGGCGTCCACCGCCGCCGCCAGCGCGGCCGGGGTGCCTTGCTTCCAGAGCGCGATGCCTTTCCAAACGTGGGCCTTCGCCAGTTCCCGCCGCTCGTCCGCCACCGACAAGTCGAGCGCATCACCCAGCGCAATCGCCTCGTCACAGGCCGCCACCGCGGCGGCGAGCGACTCCGGATCGCCCTGCTCGCAGAGCCGATCCGCCCGCTTGATGAGCGTGCGACAGGTCTCGATCGCGGTCTCGTTCTCCATCCCAATCCCCCCACCCTTGCGTCTGTTTGCCGGATAGTCCCGAATCGCACCGATGCGCGCCCGGCCCATTGGAAACGAAATGCCGGTCGCCCGACAAGCGGAGCGGACGAGATCCGGAAATTGCTCACACAAAGACACAAAGAACACTAAGAAAAACAAATCATTGAAAGCGGCGGCCCGATCGCCGCGCGGGTGGCCTGCTCCACCGACGGATCGCTCTGAAAACTTTGTGATCTCTGTGTCTTTGTGTGAGAAATTCAGTCGGTAGGTCGGGTTAGGCGCGCCCCGATCCGGCCGAGCGCGGCGAGACGCGTGACGCGCGCTGTAACCCGACGGGCCGCCGGCGGTGTCCGGTTACGCTGCGCTCACGGCCATGAGGGATGGCCCGTTACCCCATGAACATGAAAGCCCCCGGTGGGAGCGGCTTCAGCCGCGACCCAAGGCCGCGGAGACCCGCGACGGGCGGACCACCCGCGAGGTCTCGTCGCGGCCGAAGCCGCTCCCACAGCGTCGCTGCGCGACTTTTTGCGGACGGGGCCTTGCAGCTTCGTAACCTGGGTCGCTGAGGGCGTGACAGCCGCGCGACACCCACCGCCGAGCCTTGCCCCGCCCCGCCCCCGAGCCTACAGTGTCCGCACGACGACGCCCAAGGAGCCCCCAGCCATGCCGGACGAGTACGATAGCCCCTGGAAAGACATCCTGGATGCCTATTTCCCGGAGTTTATGGCCCTGTTCTTCCCCGCGGCGGCGGCCGAGATCGACTGGTCGCGGGGCTTCGAGACGCTCGACAAGGAGTTGGCCCAAGTGGTCCAGGACGCCGAGCTGGGTCGGCGGTATGCCGATAAGCTGCTGAAAGTCTGGTTGATCGATGGCAGCGAGGAATGGCTGCTGGTGCATATCGAGATCCAGGGCCGGCGCGAGGCCGACTTTCCGCGCCGGATGTTCGTCTATGCCTACCGGCTCTACGACCGCTACGGACGCGAGATCGCGAGCCTCGCGGTGCTGGCCGACCCCAGTCCACGCTGGCGTCCGCGCCGGTTCGAGATCGGCCGCTGGGGCAGCCGGCTCGGGATCGTCTTTCCGAGCGTCAAGCTGCTCGACTATGCCTCGCGCCAGGACGCGCTGGAGCACGACGACAATCCCTTCGCGACCGTCGTGCTGGCCCATCTGGCGGCGCAGGCGACGCGCAAAGACCCGCGGGCGCGCTATGTACGCAAGCTGGCGCTCACCCGCCGGCTCTACGAGCGGGGGTTGCCGAAGCAGCGGATCATCGACCTGTATCGGTTCCTCGACTGGATATTGAGTCTGCCCGAGGACCTGGAGCTGCAATACACCGATGCGATCTATGCGATCGAGGAGAACTTGAGGATGCCATACGTCAGTTTCGTCGAACGCCGCGGTACGGCGCGCGGCGCCGCACTGCTCCTGCGCGGTCTGCTTGAGCAACGCTTCGGCGCACTGCCCGAGCAGAGCGTCAAACGTCTGGAGCAGGCCGATGCCGACCGCTTGATGGCCTGGAGTCTTCGTGTGCTCGATGCGCCGACCCTCGATGCGGTATTCCGGGAAGATCCGCGTTGAGCGGGGTTAAACCGGCGCACCGGTGGATAGGCGCTCGCCCGGCGCCCGTCGGTCTCCGCCGCGATCACCGGCAGTCGCCCGCGGGTCAGGCCGTTCCGGCAAGGGACACGCAAGGCATTGGTCAACCCCCCGTCTGGGCCATGAAGCGAACGACCTGCGCGGGCCGTTCATTGAACTCGTGGCGCTCCGGTTTGCGCGTGATCGCTTCGCGCAGGTGCGCGGCCAGGTCCTCGTCCGTGACGCCGGCGCGCAGCAGGGCCCGCAAGGGGTAGCTGTTCTCCTGGCCCAGGCACAGGTGCAGGGTGCCATCGACGGTGAGTCTCACCCGGTTGCAGGTCGAACAGAAATGTTGGGACAGCGGGGTGATGAAGCCGACGCGGGTGTCGCTGGCACCCAGGCGGTAATAGCGTGCCGGGCCGCCGCCGGGCAGCAGGTCCGGGATCAGGGGGTAGCGACGCTCCAGGCGCTCCTTGATCCGGCGCAGATCGACGTATTGGCTCCGGGCGGCCTGGCCGGTACTGCCCATGGGCATGGTCTCGATGAGACGCAGGGTGAAGCCATGCTGGGCGCAGAACTCCAGGAGCTGCTCGACCTCCCCGTCGTTGACCCCCGCCATGACGACGGTGTTGATGCGGATCGGCTTGAATCCCGCCCGGCGGGCGGCGGCAAGACCGCGCAATACCTGGTCGAGCCGCCCCCCGGTCACCTGGGCAAAGACCTCGGGCCTCAGACTGTCGAGACTCGCATTCAGGCGCCGCACGCCGGCCTGATAGAGGGGCTCGGCCAGGGCGTCCATCCGGGTGCAGTTGCTGGACAGGGACAGGTCGTCCAGGCCCGGCAGGGCGGCCAGGCGCGCGGCCAACTGAGGCAGGTCGCGCCGCACCAGGGGCTCGCCGCCGGTCAGGCGCACATGGCGGACGCCGAGCCGGGTGAAGGCGCCCACCACGCGGGTGATCTCGGTGAAATCGAGCCAGTGCTTGGGTTCCTCGAAGCCCTTGAAGCCTTTGGGCAGGCAGTAACCGCAGCGCAGGTCGCAGCGGTCGGTGACGGAGAGGCGCAGATAGGCGATCCGGCGGCCGAAGGGGTCGGTCAAGGGTTCGGTCAACGGTTCGGTCGTCATGGCGCTGGTCTTTTCATCGACTTGCCTCTCGCTGGTTGAACGTTGCGGACGGGGCGGCGGCCCGGCCTCGATCATAACTGCGGCCACGCGCCCTTGCGACAACCCGTCGCGGCCGGGGGCCGCTCCTACGGCGTAGGAGCGGCCTCCGGCCGCGACCAGCGGCCTCGGCCGGCCCGGTGGCCGGGTCCGATGACTCAGGTCGTCAGGAACCGCCGCCGCTTGGTGGTAGAGGTCGATGTTGACCACGAAGAGCCCGCCGCGGTGCTCCACCGGGTCGTGGATTAGGAGAGGCGCTGGCGGGAGGTCCCCTCGCCGCTGTACATGACGCTCGCCATCTGCCCGCCGCGGGTCGATGACAGTCCCGTCGTGCGTTACCGAACGGTAACGAGGCTTTGGCCTGCTGGCCGGATCGACAGTCAGACTTGCTGAGCCAAGGCGTAGCGTACGACCTCATTACTCAGCCAGATCCCGTGTTCACGCATCCGCTCGATGGCCTCGGGAACAGAAACATCGTAGCCACTCTGCCGGGCCTTGATCAGGACACCGACGGAACCCGTAAGGGCCAATCCGGACAGGCGCGCAACGCGCCGGCCAACGGTCTCATCGATACAGACCAAGGGGATCTGCAAATCCAGCGCGGTCTGGATGACCGACGCCTCGCCCGATCCAGCGTATTGCGTAGGTAAGGCGAAATTACCGTCGGTGCAGGCAGTCGCTCCAGCCAGTCGGCACGGTCGAAGGCATAGACGCCTGACGCGTCGTTCCCATGGGCATGAATCTCTTCACAGACCTCCAGAGGAACGACCACCCGGTCATAAAGCGTGCGCAGAATATCGAGATTGCCAACACCGACCGCCAGGGCAATTAATGGCGTGGTGTTGGTGACGAGCGAATGCGCCACGTCAGGCATTGGCAATATCCGATGCCAGGTCTTCCGGACTCAGGTCGATCACCGCAACACCATAGCGGTGCAACTGCATGAGAAAGGCGACCCGGCTGACACCGGCCAGCGTTGCCGCCATGCCGGATGAGAGTCGCTTCATTTCATAGAGCTTGACGGCCATGGCCATCTTGGCTTCCTGAGCGAACGCCTCGGGCGTACACTGCAAGGCGTCCGGCAGATTGGAGGGGACTTGAACATGAATATGCATAGCGATACTCCCGGCGTTCCGATCAAATCAGCTTGGTAGTCTATGGTTGAGATGAGACACGACCACGAGACTGTTGGGGTTCGTTCTTCACCCCAACGGTCATGATCGGCTCGCTCACCCCCTCCCATGACAGTCCGCCTATCCTTAGTCGTAGGGTACGCATCGCGTACCCGCCAAGCTGCCACGACCGCCGGAGCACTCGATGCGTACCCTACAGCTACCGGACGCTCTCACGGACCGGGCGTCGTTGTCGTTGTCGTAATCGTGGTCGGATTATTCGATTACGACAACGACAACGACAACGACAGCGTACCCGGGATCTCGGTCACCACATCAGTTCTGATCGCACCCTCTCCGACCCGCCGTGTCGTTGGGAGAATGTTGCGTCATTAGGGCTTGGGCTCCTAGCCACGCGAGCGGGCGTCGTGTTACAAAAGGGTAACACCAAACCCTGAACCTGTCGTCCAGGGCGGGGTTCACCGCTACACAGGGGAACGCCTGACGATGATCTCCCGTCGCGAACTGCTCAGCGCCCTCTTCGCCTTGGGTGCCGGTCGGGCTGTCCGTGCGAACGCCGCGCCCGCCAAGAGCGCAGAGGCAAGCCCGTCCCCTCTGCGCTTCGGCCTCACCCCCTGGCAGACCTGAAAGGCGGGCTCTTCGCCTGGTCCGACCCGGACTCGAATCCCGGCTATGACATCCACCTGCCCGACTGCTCCGGAATGACCCTCTTCGAGTTGTTCGGCCATGAGAAAGGCGCCTACACCGGCGCGGAGCGCCGCCGTGCCGGGGTCTTCGAGCGCGCGGGGACGGGCATCCTGTTCCTGGACGAGATCGGCGACATGCCGCTCGCCCTGCAATCGCGACTGCTGCGGGTACTGCAATCGCGCAGCCTAACCCGGATCGGCGGCACCCGGAGCGTCAGGGTCCCGGCCCGCGTAGTCTGCGCGACGCACCAGGATCTGGGCACCCTGGTGCGGGACGGCCGCTTCCGGGAGGACCTGTATTACCGGATCAGGGTCCTGGATTTGCGCGTCCCTCCCCTGCGCGAGCGCCCGGAGGGCGTCCTGTGGCTCGCAGAGCGCTTCGTTGCCGAGCATGGCCAGCGTTTCCCGCAGGAGCGCCGCACCTGCACGGCGCCGACCGCGACCGGCTGCTGCGTTACCCCTGGCCGGGCAATGGGCGCGAACTGCACCACGCCCTGGAGCGCGCCTGCATCATGGGCCAGGGGGACGCGCTGGCCCTCGACCTGGAGTCGACACTGGGACCCCCGGGGCCGGACCTGTCTCTGAGCGCTGGTCTCAAGGCCCAGGCCCAGTCGGGCGAACGCGCGGCGATCCTGGCCGAACTCGCGGCACAGGGCTATGCCATGGCGACCACCGCGGCGGCCTTGGGCGTCAGCCGCAAGACGCTGTGGCAGAAGACGAAGCGCTACGGCATTGCGCGCCCGCGGTGAGCCGCCGATTGACGCAGAGACTTAAACGCAGAAAGAGCAGTTATCCACAGATGAACGCAGATGAACACAGATTATTCAATGGCTTATGATTGGCCGTTGGCTCACCTTGCCGGTGATTGTGACATCAACGATAAGCATATGAAAATTCTAAATAACATCTGTGTTCATCTGTGGATTTCAGGTCGAAATGGTGCGCGGAGGGGGACTCGAACCCCCACGGGTTGCCCCACTGGAACCTAAATCCAGGGCGTCTACCAATTCCGCCATCCGCGCTGAGAATGGACTTGG
>Ga0247841_10011034_pt1 | contig 12124 bp, 11 predicted proteins | sample LaCruzMarch2015__2_FD_192410 | JGI IMG/M metagenome (GOLD analysis project Ga0247841, IMG submission 192410) | Freshwater microbial communities from meromictic Lake La Cruz, Castile-La Mancha, Spain - LaCruzMarch2015_18m | ecosystem: Environmental > Aquatic > Freshwater > Lake | place: Spain... | reverse complement strand
CATCGACTCCTTCATGGTGGTGGTGTTCGGCGGGGTCGGGAACCTGTGGGGGACCCTGATCGGCGGTACCGTGCTGGGGGTGGCCAATAAGCTCATGGAACCCTGGGCGGGGGCGGTACTGGCCAAGATCCTGGTGCTGGTCTTTATCATCCTCTTTATCCAGAAGCGCCCGCGCGGTCTGTTTCCCCAGCGCGGCCGGGCGGCGGAGGGGTGAGGCGATGAAAGCGAAGATTATTTCTCCGCAAATGAACCCAAAGACGGTTTGTCCGCAAATGAACGCAAATGAACGCAAGTGGCAGACGGCCGCCGTTCGGGCTGCCGGACGCGGCATTCGCCCCGTCCGGACCGTTTTGTTGCCGTCACCGGAACCGCGGACCCTGGGTTGCGGTGAAATCGTAAACGTTCGGGACGGGGTGAATACCCCGTCCCGCTCAGCGCGCTCAATGTCCCGCCCCATTCCTCTTTTTCGCGTTCATTTGCGTTCATTTGCGGCCAAAATTCTTCCTTTCGCCAAGTCGGTCACGCCAGCATGAGGATAACACGCGCATTGACGGGTGATACCGGCGGTCAGCTCATGCTGACGGTGCTGCTGGTGGCGGCCGTGCTGGTGCCGGTACTGAATCTGGCGGTGCCGCAGACGAGTGCCTGGCATGTCTCCACCTTTACCGTGACCCTGCTCGGCAAGTATCTGACCTATGCCCTGCTGGCCGTGGCCGTGGACCTGGTGTGGGGCTATCTCGGGATCCTGAGCCTGGGGCACGGGGGCTTCTTTGCGCTCGGCGGCTATGCGATGGGGATGTATCTGATGCGCCAGGTGGGCGACCGCGGGGTCTACGGCAACCCGGACCTGCCGGACTTCATGGTCTTTCTCAACTGGCAGGAGCTGCCCTGGTTCTGGCACGGCTTCGATCTGTTCTGGTTCGCCGCGCTGATGGCGGTACTGGTCCCCGGGGTACTGGCCTATCTGTTCGGCTGGGCCGCCTTCCGCTCCCGCGTGACCGGGGTCTATCTCTCCATCATCACCCAGGCGCTGACCTATGCCCTGATGCTCGCCTTCTTCCGCAATGAGATGGGCTTCGGCGGCAATAATGGGCTTACGGATTTCAAGGACCTGCTGGGCTTCGACCTGCAGCGCGACGCCACCCGCGTGGGGCTCTTCATCGCCTCGGCGGCGGCGCTTGCACTGGGCTATCTCGCGACCCGCATCATCGTGAATTCCCGTCTGGGGCGGGTGGCGGTGGCGATCCGGGATGCCGAGTCGCGCACCCGCTTCATCGGCTATCGGGTGGAGCGGGTCAAGGCCGCACTCTTTGCCTTCTCCGCCATGCTGGCGGGGGTGGCCGGCGCACTCTATGTCCCGCAGGTCGGGATCATCAATCCCGGCGAGTTCTCGCCGCTCAACTCCATTGAATTGGTCATCTGGGTGGCCGTGGGCGGGCGTGCCACGCTCTATGGGGCGGTGGTGGGGGCCATCCTGGTCAATTATGGCAAGACCGTCTTCACCGGGGTCTTCCCGGAGGCCTGGCTCTTCGCCCTGGGTGCGCTCTTCGTGCTGGTCACGCTCTTTCTGCCCCGCGGTATCGCGGGTCTGCGCCTCCCGGGGAGGGCCGGCTGATGGGCGGACAGGTCGAACGCTGGCAGTATCTCAATCCGGGCAAGACGCTCGCCGAGACCCTGGACATCTCGCATAAGACGCTCCTCTATGTGGAGGGGGTGACGGTGAGCTTCGACGGCTTCCGTGCCCTGAATGACCTGTCCTTCTATGTCGACATCGGCGAATTGCGCTGTGTCATCGGGCCCAATGGCGCGGGCAAGACCACGATGATGGATGTCGTCACCGGCAAGACACGCCCGGATGAGGGCTTCGTGTTCTTCGGCCAGAGCATCAACCTGTTGGAACTCGATGAGCCGCGCATCGCCCAGGCCGGGATCGGGCGCAAGTTCCAGAAGCCCACGGTCTTTGAGCAGCACGCGGTGGCCGAGAACCTGGAACTGGCCATGGCCGGCGACAAGCGCGTCTGGCCCACCTTCACCGCCCGGCTCTCCGGCGAGCAGCGCGACCGCATCGACGAGGTCCTGACCATCATCGGCCTCACCGAGCAGGTCCGGCGCCCGGCCGGGGCCCTCTCCCACGGCCAGAAGCAATGGCTGGAGATCGGCATGTTGCTGATGCAGAATCCGCTTCTGCTCCTGGTCGACGAGCCGGTGGCCGGCATGACCCACCAGGAGATGGACCGCACTGCGGAACTGCTGCTGTCGCTCGAGGGCAAGCACTCGGTGGTGGTGGTGGAGCACGACATGGACTTCGTGCGCTCCATCGCGAAGCGGGTCACGGTGCTGCACCAGGGGTCGGTGCTGGCTGAGGGGTCGATGGATGAGGTCCAGCATGACCCGCGGGTGGTGGAGGTCTATCTGGGGGAGTGAGCCGGGGCGACAATCCGAAATCCGGGAATTGCTCACGCCAAGACGCCAAGAAGAAACAAAGTCGGGTAGGGTGCGATCAGAACTGATGTGGTGACCGAGATCCCGGGTACGCTATCGTTGTCGAAATCGAATAATCCGACCACGATTACGACAACGACAACGACAACGACAACGACAACGACGTCCGGCAGGCCGTAGCCTGGATGGAGCGCAGCGGAATCCAGGTCTCCGGTGCAACCTGCTGATTCTTTGATGTCTGCGAGGCTGAACCCGGATTCCGCTGCGCTCCATCCGGGCTACGGGGAGCCTTGGCGTCATCTCGCCCTTCAGCCCAGCGCCCGCTCGATCAACCCCCTGACCATGACGAACCCGTTCCGCGACAGGGTCGGGCGGTCGCGGGCGAGCAGCACGTCGTTGGCCAGGGCCAGCATGTCGCCCACCTGGCGGTAGAAGTCACCGATCAGCTTGAAGCGGGCGAAGTCCGCTGCGCCCAGGACCTCGGCGCCGTGCTCGCGCAGCAGTGCGGCGAGCCCGTCATGCTCCTGCTTCCAGTAGGCCGCGTGTTCGACACGCTCCCGGATGGTGCCGATGCGCGCATCGTCCTGCACCAGGGGCACGATGTGTCCCAGGAACGCGTCCTCCCGCTGACGCGCATTGGTGTAGATCCGGTGCAGCTCGGTCATGCAGGGCTCGGAGCGCAGATAGGCCGCGCTCAAGACCACGACCACACAGCGGCCCGCGCTCAGGCGCTCCATGAAGTGCGAGATTCGGTCGCCCGGTTGCAACTCGGTGCTGTCCCGGCGGATGTGCAGGCCCTGTGCGGCCAGTGAATCGCAGAGTTCGCCGACCAGCGGGTCCGTGCGCTCCCGTGCCCAGCCGTAGGAGACATAGACCTCCGGCTCGGCGGGCGCGATGGCGGGGGGCGCGGCCGGCACGATGCCGGGCGGGATCGGATCGCGGGGTCTCGGCATTTCGCCCTCCAGCAGACGGTTGGACCATCCGGAGCGCTCGTTCAACTTCGCGATCCGCTCCACCAGGCCGCGCAGCAGGGTCTCGGCCCCGGTGCCCCGGGTCTGGATGCGGATTTGGCCGCCGTAGCCTTGCGCGTCCGGAACCTCCTCGACGATCGCGCTCGCGCGGCTGGTCGAGTCATAGAGACAGAGGCCGTAGCGCCAGTAGAGCGCGGTGGCACCGGCCAACTGGCCGATGTTTGATAGTACCGCCCGGGCGATGGACGGCGACAGGAGGGAATAGGCGAAGGCCGCCGCCAGCGGTTCCCCGGGCAGCGGGTCCCAGCGCGCCGCGATCTCCTCGGCCAGGGCCGCCCGGCCGGCGGGGAGCAGGTCCGGGGCGACATACTCCGTCTTGTCATCGACATAGGCCCAGCGATGGACGAAGCAGACCCCGCTGGTCACCATCATCCCGAGCAGTGATTTCTGATCGTCTTTCGAGAGCCCGCGCCCGCGCCACAGCAGGTCGTCCAGGTCGCCCCGCGTGAAGCGCCCGCCGAGTCGGCGCAGGGTGCGATGGACCCCGCCCTCGCGGGTGAAGAGCGCATAGACCGCGTTCAGTGCCCAGGACTGGTCCAGCACCAGTTGGTCGCCGAAGAGCCCGGGCCGATAAAAGACCATGCCCGCGTTATGCAGGACCTCGGCGAAGGTCTCGGGGCCATGGACACCAACGGTCCGGCACAGCGACTCGAAGTCCCCGTAGGGCAGCAGCCTGTGTCGGCGCCCGGCGGCGTCCGGACAGGCGGCATCGGCGTCGCGCCAGGCCCGCAACTGGTCCCAGACCGCGAGCCGGTTGCGCCCGATCAGCGGCCGGCCCTGGGCTTCTCGCAGCCCGGTCACGGCCAGTTGCAGCGCCTCCATCAGGCGCGCCCGGCCGGTGTCGTCCTTGGCGCTGTAGGCGAGTCGGGTGAAGAGCCGGCCGTCCTCCTCGAACGGGCGCAGTTGCTCCGCGCCCACCTCGGGCGGCAGATTCGCCCGCTCACCCCCGGCCGCCGTCGCATTGGTTCTGGACCAGCACCACCGGGCTTGCCGCGCTGCCCAGGTGGCGGATGTATTCCAGCCAGTAGGGTAGCGGCCGGTTGCGGAAGACTATACCGTGGTGTTCGTGCGCGCCGTCCTCGGTGTCCGGCGTCCAGATCAAGAGGAAGATCGCCCGGGTGCGCATGAAGAGTGCGTGGGTCCCGTGGTAGATGTCCTGGCCGCCGAAGTCCCAGAGGTTCAGGACCGCCGACTCATGGCCCTGGGGCATCGCCAGTTCCACCGAGGTCACGGTGATCCCGTGGGTCGAGTCCGCGTCCGGCTCGAACGGCTTGCCGCGCAGTCGGCGGCAGATCTGGGTTTTGCCGGTACGGCCGTTGCCGAGAACTATGACCTTGAGGTCGCGCAGCGGCGCCGCGCCCGCACCCAGGTCGGCGAGGTGCGCGCGCAGGCGCGGCAGGCAATTGTCGAATGTTCGCTGAGTAAAGACTTCGCCCGGGATCTCGGCGAGGCCCGGGCAGGGGCCGACGAACAACTCCTTCAAGGCGACCGAGCCGACCAGTTTCTCTGGGAAGTTGGAAATGGGCGCCTTTTGGCAGTCGAGTCGGGAAAGGGCCGAGAGCCCGACCAGCGGGGCGAGGTCGGTGACTTTGGTCCCCCAGCAACCAAGTGACTGGAGCGCCGTGAGCCCGGCCAGCGGGCCGAGGTCGGCAAGGTCGGTGCAGGAGCAGTCCAGGACACGCAAACGAGGGAGACGGGGAAGAAGCGGCGGGAGCGCTGCGAGGCAGTTACGCCTATCCGGGTCGACCAATCCGCCGCCGCTCCCTAGCATCAACTCTTCCAGCCACTCCAGTTGGAACAGCTCATCCGGTAGCCGTTCGAGCCCCAGGCAGCCGATATCCAACCGCCCGGTCCGCGCCACCCGCTCGGCCGCGATCCGCTCCAGTGCGATCTGTCGTTGTTCCTTGCTCATGGCCCTGGATTCTAGCTCATTCGCCACCTCCTGTTCGATCACCTGCGCCCGACCGACAAGGCCCGGCGCCCGGCATCACCCCGGCTGGCCCGGGGCGGGCTGAGACGGATTTGCGGTTCCACATTAATCTGAATCGGGGAATTTCTCACGCCAAGGCGCCAAGCTCGCCAAGAAAGACAATGGGTTGGGTTGTGTGCCGATCACCCGCCGGGTGAATCGAGCAACATCAATGCGCCTAAATCCGGGAATTGCTCACACAAAGACACAAAGAACGCAAAGAAAAACAAATCATTGAAGGCGTTGGGCTGATGACTGCGTGGGTGGCCTCCTCGACCTACATATCGCATTGAAAATCTTTGTGATCTTTGTGTCTCTGTGTGAGAACTGCATTTTTTGGGATACGGTACGGAAAAACCTTGGCGAGCTTGGCGCCCTAGCGTGACACCTGCTTTTTCAGGATTATCGACCCGCGGCGCGGGCTGGGCTAGACTTTAGCGCTGCTGGGTTACTCTTGACCGCCGAGGGCTGGACACGATGACGCAAGAAAATGAACACCTGGTGCTGGAGTTGCTCCGCGCCATTGGCTCCGATATTTCGGGCATCAAGCAGGACATCCGCGAGATGAAGGGCCAGTTGATCGCCATCCGCCAACAGGCTTTTCTCCGTTCCTTGAGGCGCCATCGACGATGAATGCCGACTACGACCACGACCTGACCGCCTGGTCCCGCGAGCAGGCGCACCTGCTGCGGGCCGGCGCCTTTTCACAACTCGATATCATCCATTTAGCCGAGGAGATCGAGGATTTGGGCAAACGTGAGCGCCGCGCCCTGGAGAGTCGCCTGGCGGTGCTCCTGGGGCATCTGCTCAAATGGCAGTTCCAGCCGGATGACCCAAACCGCAAGTCCTGGCGCGCGACCATCAATGTGCAGCGCCGCTCCGTGGGCAAGCTCCTCAATGAAAACCCGAGCCTGCGCCCCCAGGTCGACCGGATGATCGCGGATGCCTATCCGGAGGCGATCGACCTGGCGGTGGCGGAAACGCCCTTCGACTACGGTCACTTCCCCACTGGCTGTCCCTGGGACCAGACGCAGGTCCTCAGCGACTATTTGCCTTCCACCACGGAGCCTGCCGAATGCTCAACATCCAAGGATTGAACCAGTTCTACGGCGAGAGCCACACCCTCTGGGACCTGGATATCCAGGTCCCAGCCGGTCAATGCACCTGCGTCATGGGCCGCAACGGGGTCGGCAAGACCACGCTGATGCAGTGCATCATGGGCCTCCTGCCGCTGCGCTCCGGTACCATGCAGTATCAGGGTCAGGACCTGGCCCGGCTCCCCGCCGAGCGGCGCGCCGACCTGGGCCTGGGCTATGTGCCCCAGGGCCGGCAGATCTTTCCGTTGCTGACGGTGGAGGAGAATCTGCGCATCGGGCTCCAAGCCCGGCACGACGGTCTGCGCCAGGTCCCGGAGTTCATCTACGAACTCTTTCCGGTGTTGAAACAGATGCTGGGGCGGCGCGGCGGCGACCTGTCCGGCGGTCAGCAGCAGCAGCTCGCCATCGGGCGGGCCCTGGTGATCGACCCCAAGCTGCTGATCCTGGATGAGCCGACCGAGGGCATACAGCCGAACATCGTGCACGAGATCGGCAGCATCATCCGCCGCCTGATCGCTGAGTTCGGGCTCACCGTCATCCTGGTGGAGCAGAAGCTCCCCTTCGCTCGCCGGGTCGCCGACGGCTTCGTGATCCTGGACCGGGGGCGGCTGGCGGCGCGCGGGGCCATGAACGAATTGGGCGATGACCTGGTGCGGCAGTATCTCAACGTGTGAGTCATTTGCCGGGGCCGGTCACTTCGATCCTGGTGATCATGCCGTTCTTGATGCTGATGCGCGCCACCGGTCGGTCGGGTCCGTCGTTGTAGACCCAGACCTCGTAGGGCTGGGGTATTGACTGGATCACATAGTGGCCCAGTTTCATGTCATAGACAGGTGTGGCGATGGGGCGGTCCTGCGCCTGTTCCACGGCGGTGGGGTGGCCACAGCGCTGCGTCAGGTCAAAGCTGCTGTCGCCCTCGGTGACGCTAGGGGTGCCGCAATACAGGATCTGGGCCGGTTCCTGAGTGCAGCCGCCGAGCAACAGGGCGCCGGCGGCGAGCAACGGCAATAGTGGGTAATGCATGGCGGGTCTCTGCTGATTTGGTGACTTTGCCTGCCCTAGCGCATTTCTTGGCGCCTTGGCGTGGCCAACTGCCGGATTTAGTCACGAGTCGAGAACAAGTTAAATACGACACGATCGTTCGTTGTCGTTGTCGTTGTCGTAGTCGTAATCGGAGAGGCGATGCAATTTGGCGTGCGAGAGAATTCGGGGGGGCTACGATAATCTCGACAACGACAACGACAACGACAACGACAACGACAACGACAACGACAACGACAACGACAACGACAACGCGACAGGCATCCCCCTAATGGACTATCAGTGAACCGTTCCTTGGGGTCAATGCCGCGCCTCCACCAGACTCGCCCGCGGCACCAGCGCCAGTGCCGGGCGCGCGTCGCCGAACCAGCGCACCAGGGCCGAGTCACCGGGCGGCCACTGGCCCTTGGTCCGGTTGTCCGGGGCCGCACCGGTGAAGACCAGATAGCCGTACTTGCCGTAGTGGGGCAGCTTGCGGGCGAGCCCGGGCAGGGCGGCCGGGTTGCCGGCCGCGATCCAGCCCAGGGCCTGACCGTCGCGCTGGCGGGTGAGGACCAGGCCGGCCCCCAGGGTATCTACATCTGCCCCGGCAATGCGCAGGGTCCGCCCCTGCGGGTCCAGGCTGAAGTCCCGACTGTCGGCGGCAAAGGCCGGGCTGAACCGGTTCTCCCAGCCCAGCAGCCAGACCGGACGGTCCTTCGGCAGTTCCGCCTGATCGCTGTCCAGCGCGACCCGCCAGCCCGGCTGGCCCGCGGCCCAGGCGGTCGCCAGGTCGCGGTAGCCGGCGAGCAGGGCGGGTTCCGCGCTGCTTGGGAGCAGGATCAGCCCCTGGGCGGCGCCGAAGAGCCCGCCTAAGGACACCGCCGCCTCGCCCGGCTCCAGGGTGCGGAAGCTGTCGAACTCCGGGTCCAGGGCCAGGCGGAGCGGTGCCGCGGGCAGGTCGATGGCGAAGCGCCCCTCGCGCCCATCGAGGTTCACCAGCACCCGCTGCGGCGGCCCCGCCACCGGGTGGACCACCACCGGCACCACCAGCGGGAAGGGCGCCTCGCGCTGGGTCTGCATGATCCGGCCGCTCACCCGATACCCGGTCTTGGTCGGCTCGCTCTTGACCTCGGTCAGGGCGAGGCGCACCGCCCCGGTGCGGGTGGTCCAGGCGGTGAAATAATCCTTCAGGTCCCGGCCGCTGACCGCCTCGAAGGCGCGGCGCAGATCCGCGTAGCCGGCGGCCCGGAAGCGGTTGTCGGCATAGAAGCGTCGCAGCCCCTCGATGAACAGGGCGTCACCCAGTTGGAGTCGCAGGTTGTGAAAGAACATGGCCGCCTTGCCATAGCCGATCGCCTGGCTCGCCTCGCCGTGGCGCCCGCGGAACGCGGTGAGGGCAAAGTCCTGGTCGGTACTCACATAGTCCGCGTAGGCCTGGAGGCTGTCGCGGCGGTAGGCGGCCCCCTGGCCGTCGCGCTCCTTCATCAGGTGGTCGGCCAGATAGGCGGTCAGGCCCTCGCTCCAGTTACCGGTGCGCTGCTCGACATAGACACCGTTGCCCCACCAGTTGTGCAGGACCTCATGGGGGTAGGACGAGCCGATGATGAAGGGCAGGCGGATGACCCGGGGGCCGAGCAGGGTGAAGGAGGGCATACCCAGGCCGCTCTCCCAGGAGTTCTCGACCAAGGCGAACTTGGCATAGGCGTAGGGGCCGATCAGGCGGCTGTAGAGGTCCAGGTACTCACGGGTGGCCGCCAGATAGCTCGCCGCCAGGGGCTCGTCGGGGGTGCGCAGCCACACCTGCGCCTCCGCCCCCTTGGCCCCCCCCGGGTTCCCGGGTTCGCGATAGAGGGTGAAGGGGGCGGCGATGAGATAGATGTCGTCCTGGGGCTGGGTCTCGGTCCAGGCCGAACCCGCGAACCCCGCGCGCTCGGGTCCTGCCCCCTGGGACAGTGCCTGCCAACCCGGCGGCAGCGTCACCCGCAGGTCGAAGCGTTGCAGGGTACCGGGCACGCGCGGATACCAGCCGCTGGCCCCGTCCAGAAAGACCCCGTCCGGGGCGATGGTCCCGGTGCTCTCCTGGCGCTCCCGGCCCATGCCCTCCGGCACCGCGGTCAGTCCATGGCGGATCTGGCCGCCATAGCCCAGGGTGACGGCACCCTTGGCCGCGGGCGACAGGTGCAGCCGCAGGGCCTCCAGGTGTTCGTCCCGGCCCAGGGGCTCCAGGGTCGCGTCCCCGGAGAGGACGCGTGGGGCCAGGCCGGTATGCAGGACCAGGTCGACGCTGTCGCGCCCCGGCGGCAGGGTCAGTTGGTCGACCACCGTGATCTCCCCGGCCGCGGGGTCGAGCCGGACCTCCATGCGGTGTCCGACGACCGGGGTCTCGGCCGGCAGGGCGCGGGGCATGAACAGGGCCAGCGGCAGGGCGGCGATCAGGGCCAGGACGGGGGCGGGCTTCAGAAAGTGGTGCATGGGGGTCGGTCCGGCGCTTGCTTGGGTTGGCGGGAATCGGCCGCATTAGGCCATAATCCGGCGGGGTTGACCGCCTTGGTTATCAAATAATGCGGCCCGGCGCGGGCCAACACCAGCCAGACGCCGGCAGCGAGGGCTACCGTGACCTTTGATCGTTCCCTTTTCCCTACCGTCCTGGCCGTCTCGCTGGGTCTCCTGCCCGCGGCGGCGCTGCCGGAGGCCGGCGGGCCCGCCGCCGCGCCCCCATCGGCGGACTCGCTACCCATCGAAACCGCCGGGGTTCCCGATGGCCGCGTCGTCTCGGACCTGGAGCAGGTCCTGGATGCCATCGCGCGGCACCGGGTCGTCTTCGTCGGCGAGAACCACGACCGCTACGCGGACCACCTGAACCAACTCAAGGTGATCGAGGGCCTGCGCCGCCGCGGCAAGGACCTCGCCATCGGCGTCGAATTCTTCCAGCAGCCCTATCAGGCGGCCCTGGACGATTACCTCGCGGGTGCGATCGAGGAACCCGAGTTCCTGCGCCGCAGCCAATACTTCGACCGCTGGCGCTTCGACTACCGGCTCTATCGCCCCATCCTGCGCTACGCCCGCGAGCACCGGATCCCGGTCATCGCACTCAACCTGGAGTCCGAGCTGACCCGCCGGGTGGGCGACGTCGGCATCGCGGGCCTGACCGAGGCCGAGCGTCGGCGCCTGCCGGACCGGATCGACCGCTCGGACCCCGCCTATGAGGCGCGGCTCAAAGGGGTCTTCGCCCAGCACCCCGGGGCGGACAAGAAGTCATTCGAGCGCTTCATGGAGGTCCAACTGCTGTGGGACGAGGGCATGGCCGAGCGCGCCGCCGGCTATCTGCGCGAAAACCCGGACCGGACCCTGGTGGTCCTGGCCGGCGGCGGGCACATCGAATACGGTCAGGGCATCCCCCAGCGGCTGTTACGGCGCTTGAAGGTAACCTCTACCACCCTGTTGAACGTCGGCGATCAGGAACTGGACCCGGCGGCGGCCGACTATCTGCTCGACCCGCAACCCGTGGAACTGCCCCCCGGCGGACTGCTTGGCGTCCAACTCGCGGAGCACGGCGAGGGCCGCGGGGCCCAAGTGCAGGGTTTCGGTGCGGGCAGCGGCGCCAAGGCGGCAGGGCTCCAGGAGGGCGACTTCATCGTGCGTGTCGGCGATCAGCAGGTCGAGGGCTACGCGGACATCCGCATCGCCCTGCTCGACCGCCGGCCCGGGGAGCGCCTCCCGGTCGAGGTGCGGCGCAAGGGCGGCGGCGGGGAGGATGAGAGGCTCCGCTTCGAGGTCGAACTGCATTGACCGTCGGGTCCGCGCCGCGGACCATGGACCGCGCGGCGCGAGTCCGCCGCTGGACCGACAACCAAGTCGGCGTTGGTTGCGCGCGACCAGCGGGTCGCGTTCGGCGCCGGTGTGCCGCCTCGTGCAGGCTGAAACAGTGAATCCTGGCCGGAACGGTTTGGCCCGGCGGGCGCTGCGTCTCGACCCCCGGCGGCGGAACTGCTACTGTCGCCCGCCATCGACAACACCGCGGGAATTTGCGTATGAACGAGATCAGATGTGCGGTTACTGGTGCCGCTGGCCGCATGGGGCGCACCCTGGTGCAGGCGGTCACGGAGTCGGCGGGCCTGGTGCTGGGGGCAGCGACCGAGCGGCCGGGGTCCAGCCTGATCGGGGCGGACGCGGGTGAACTGGCGGGGGTCGGCCGCCTGGGGATCGCCATCACCGCGGACCTGGCCGCGGTCACGGAGTCATTCGACGTCCTGATCGATTTCACCGCCCCGGCGGCGACCCTGGCGCACCTGGCACTGTGCCGCGCCGCCGGCCGGGCCATGGTTATCGGCACCACCGGTCTGGAGGCCGAACAGCGGGCGGCCGTGGCCGCGGCCGGCGCCGACCTCGGCATCGTCTTCGCGCCCAACATGAGCGTGGGCGTCAACCTGTGCTTCAAGCTGCTGGACATCGCCGCCCGGGTGCTGGGTGACGAGGTGGACATCGAGATCATCGAGGCCCATCACCGCCACAAGGTGGACGCCCCCTCCGGGACGGCCCTGCGGATGGGCGAGGGGGTGGCC
>Ga0247841_10011033_pt1 | contig 12124 bp, 12 predicted proteins | sample LaCruzMarch2015__2_FD_192410 | JGI IMG/M metagenome (GOLD analysis project Ga0247841, IMG submission 192410) | Freshwater microbial communities from meromictic Lake La Cruz, Castile-La Mancha, Spain - LaCruzMarch2015_18m | ecosystem: Environmental > Aquatic > Freshwater > Lake | place: Spain... | reverse complement strand
GTTTATAGTTGCGATGAGTGTGGTTTAGTGATAGATAGAGATGCTACAGGATCAAGAAATATTTTTATCAAGAATAGTAGGTTACGCTGTCCTCAAGTTTAGATTTTTCTAGATTTAAAAAAGCGGTAAACAACTTATACAACAAGAAAAACAACAACAAGAAGAAGAACAAGAAGAACTTATACTTCAAAAACAAGCACTAATAAAACATCAACAAGAAGAAAATGAAGTACTTATGCAAAAACAAAGAGAAAATGAAGTACGTATCCAAGAACTAATACAAAGAGAACAAAAACGAGCTCCGTCAAAGCGAAACCCTCTTATTTTTTAATTATAGATTCTGTAATTTTTCCTTACTTTTTTCATTTAATGTTCCAAACAAGCGATCAAATATCGTGAAATACAAAGAATAGTTACATGATGATGTACTACCATACTGATGATGAATCCAGTGTAAGTATGGTGAATTCATAAATCCGGCTTTCTGTATTCTTATTGGATAAGTATGTATATAAGAGGCCCATATAGTGTTAATTATTAAACATATAAAAGCACAATATGCATTGTAATTGAAAATAAAAAATGGTGTAAAAAAGCTAAGATTTTCAAGTGTTGCATCTATCCAATGACTATGTCTTGCACAATGAGATCCAATAGGCTGACACAAGTGATGTTTCTGATGTATTTTATAATATAAGAAGACATGACATCCTGTATGCAAAAAGTAAAATGTTGTATCAACAATGAAGAAATACAACAATGATAACAATCCGTCAAACAAGTGTAGTACCCCCCATGTAAATCGATAATATATTAAGTACCAAGTAATTATATAGTTTATTATATTACCATGCCAGTCTTCTAGAACTCTTTGTTGTCTTGATATCTTAAATTCCTGTGGATTAACTAAAAAAGACGAGACTGAATAAAGAGTAAAATCTACTAGTGGTGTTAATAACATACCCATAAAAGAAAACATATATTCAAACATAATTTATTAGTAATAAATATATTAAAGCTTAAATTATAATTGATTTGATAGTATTTCTTTTTATCTATAAGAAGAAATGAAAAAAGATTACTTAATTGAAAAACATTTAAGACAAACAGGACTCGAAATGAAAGATGTATATAATTTTTACTCTAAAAATGAGACACCAAATGAAATTCTTCACCAAAGACTAACATCATACATTTTGTTCGATTTAGGTATAAAAAGATCAAGAATTTTATCAGATTATTATTATAAAGCTGATATATTTTTAACACCACTTTTTTTAAATCTAGATTATTGCGATTTGTATTTTTAGATTCTTATTACACACCTACTAAACATAAAAATGAGACAAACTTTCTATAAAAAATAAAAAGTTTGTCATTCCGCTCAGTATAACATACTTTCAATATACCTAGTAAATATTTGTGATTTTGTCTTGCAAAAAATATATTTAGTAGGTTACACAGTCTTTTCTTTAAACCAAAATCCACAAACAGAATCCGGAAATGTAGAATCCGGAAATGTGGTTGTGGAATCAGCAAGACAATCGTGTGCAGTATTAGAGCCGTTGCACATGTTCCACCAATGTACAGCCTCTCCAACATTATAAGCTTCTGCGGTTATATTTGCTGGTAATGTAATCGAATCAACACGGCAACTGGTAGTATTTTCTTTTAAAGGTTTAAAAATAGTGTCATCTAATGACCAACACCCATTCATAGTTTGGGAGGAAGCAGCTCCGTCACTTCCTCCCTTATTATTAACATAATACAATGGATTTGGAAGTGTAACTATATTACCATTTTTAGATTTTATAATTATTGGTAGTTGCACACATTCTCCGTCACTCTCACAGTTGGTTCCTAATGGACATGAGCAAGAATTATCATTACAGTTGTAAGTGCCGGTACAACCTGGAATATTAGTGGACGAACATTTTCCGTCATCACCACAGCTGGTTCCGACAGAGCATGCACAAGATTTATCATTACAGTTGTAAGTGCCGGTACAACCTGGAATATTAGTGGACGAACATTTTCCGTCATCACCACAGCTGGTTCCGACAGAGCATGCACAAGATTTATCATTACAGTTGTAAGTGCCGGTACAACTTGGAATATTAGTGGACGAACATTTTCCGTCATCACCACAGCTGGTTCCGACAGAGCATGCACAAGATTTATCATTACAGTTGTAAGTAGCTCCCGAACAGGATGGAACAGTAGTCTTACACGAGTTAGTAGAAGAATCGCAAGAGGTGCCATCTGAGCATGTGCAAACCGTTGAATCACTACAGGATTGAATGGACAAACATGATGGAATTGTTGTATTTGCTGGTGGTGAATATGTATTTTTCTTTGTTGCAAAAACTATAATAAGTATAATACCCAAAACACCTATAAATACAAAAAATATTAATAAATATTTCTTATTTGATGAGTTTTCTAACTCTTTGCCCATACTTTTATTATATTAAACATTTAAAAAATTTGTTTGTATATTAAAAATATACAATATATTACTTTTAATAAATGATTTGTAAAAAGAGTAGAATACCAAAAATATAAATATTCCTTATATTTTATCTGATAGTGATTTAAATACACTTACATTAGCATATTATCCTATCAATGTTTGTTTGGTCTTGACTCAAATATACATTCGAAAAATGTAGTAATCGCGAAACTATTTTTTAAAATATTATGAGTAAATAAAAATGAGTAATACTCTTAGAATAATAAATGTCCTTTGTATGGTTGCACATGGTAGCTTTTGCGCAATATGGATAAAAAAAAAGAAAGATAACTATATTATACCAGCTGATTTGAAAATTTATAGTACAAGTCTACAAAATGTGAATGGATATGTTACAAATACTCTTGTTGAAAAACCAAATTCTATTTTCAAGACAGATTTGAGGGATTTATTAATATCATTTTTTGCAATTACATGTGCTGTTCATACCTTTTACTTTGTGTCAAGTTTCGACAAAGTACCTTTAATAGGAGGAATTTACAATAAAATGATACTTAACAAAAACAACTACGTCAGATGGATTGAATACTCAATTACTGCTACATTAATGATTAACATTATAGCAAGATCTGTTGGTGTTAGCAACGAAGATACATTGTTATTAACAAATCTAGCAACTGTAACAGTAATGTTACAAGGACAATCAACAGAACTTGCTTTACAAGAAAAACCTTCAAAAAAGAAGGTGATAAAATTAATTACTTATAATCTTATCGGTTGGGGCTTATTAATGGGGGTATTTGGTATAATAATATCAAGATTTGAACAAACTATAAAAGATATAAAAAAAGCAACTTGCGCTAATATACCAAGTTTTGTTAAATATGTCATTTGGACTCAAGTATTGTTCTATAGCGCCTTTGGTATTTGGCAATTATATCAGATATTCAATGTATACCAAAATCCTGATTATGATTATAACAAATTCGAAATAGGGTATAATATTTTGTCTCTTTTATCAAAAACAACATTAGGAGCTATACTCGGGTTTGGAATTGACCAGTCTGCGAATAGAGATGTAAATAAAATATATAAAAAAGATTGTACTTAACTATTTAATAAAACATTTTGATTATCTCTACCAACTCTTCATTATAGATTTAGCTTACATTCAATCTGAGTTTCCATTTCTGAGTAATACGATCTTCTATATCCGTTTTATCCACTTTCCGCTATGTATCAAGTTTATAAAATAAAGATCATCATATCTTATAAAAATCAAATTAAGTTTTATATATATATATATAAATATAAAACACATGAGTGATCCTGCATACAAATATTTTGACGAATCAGACATTTTTTTTGGCAAACTTGATGAAATTTTTTCCTTCTTTATATGGTAAACGTGTAAGAGAATCTATTAATAACTTAATTGAACCGACTTTTAATAATTCAGTTGAATTTTGTAAATCTTTTAAAAGTGGTATAATTAGTAGTAAATTTTTTAATCAAGGAGGGAATTACTAATACAGGAAAAATTATGTTCTTTTTACTAGAAGGGCGTGGTTTTAACGGAGTTGGTCTTGATCGTGTTCAAGTTGCTTATCTAGTTGATAAATTTGGAATTTATAAGGCTATATCTCTCAATGGTGGTTTTAACGCAAATGCAGTATATAAAATGGATAATAATAGACCAAAGTATGTACAAAATGATCCTAAAAAGAGAAGATTAAGCACTTCAATGACTTTTACATTTAACAATCCCGAATATTTTTTTCCTCTCAAAGATATTGGATATACTGATCCGACTAAAGTTTTTATCTAATTTTAGTATATGTTTTTGACAAAATTAAAATAAAAGCAATTACGATGAGTGTAGTAGAAACTTTTATTTTGCAAATTAAACGAGCAGACAAATCGTGAGAGATTCTTACTTCCAGAAGGAACTGGTATAAAATAAAAGTTAATAATGCTTTTATTTTAATCAGAAAACTGTCATCATTTTCTTAATTCTAAAAAGTCGGAGGAGGAGAAAAAAAATCCAAATCCAAAGGAAATTTTGTATAAATTTTTCAGAATTATGAAAAATAAAAGGAAAAACAAAAACCTTTTTTTGATCCTCCGACTTTTTTAAAAGGAGGAAAAACAAAAGAGTTTTTTGAGTTGATCACTATGGAAGATCCTCATCTCTCTCAAGATTTTGAGATTTGATAAAAACATAAAATAATAGTGACGTTTTATGTTATTCTGGTTAAAATATTATATTAAATTAGAAAAATTCTAATATAATATAATATCATCTAAAGAATTATGATATTAATATAAATTAATATATGCAGTGTGAATACTGTGAAAAAGTATTAACAACATTATCTTCATTAAATCATCATCAAAAGACAGTTAAATACTGTCTTGCTAAGCAAAATAAAGAAGTAATAAAACAACATATATGTTCTTTTTGCAAAACATCTTTTGCAGTAAAATCTTCATTAAATAGTCATTTAAGAATATGCAAATCAAATACTCCTGTAATACAAGAACAACTACATCTATTAGATGAAAAATCTCTTGAACTTTTAGAGAATAAACAAAAAATTATAGATAAAGATAGGATAATACAAGATAAAGATAGGATAATACAAGATAAAGATAGGATAATACAAGAACAAAAACTGTTCATAGAAGAACAAAAGACAGTCATAAAAGAATTTCAAGACGATCAAAGGAAACAAAACAAGGACTTAACAGACAGAATACAATCTCTTGCAGTGACTGCTATTACAAAACCATCAACAATAAATCAAAACACGACAAATCAGATAATAAATAATATGATGCCAATAACTGATGAACATTTACAAGAACACATTCATAATTTAAACCCTCTTCATGTGCAAAATGGAGCTTCTGGATACGCAAAATATGCTCTTGATTTTCCTTTGAAAGATATGATAGTGTGTACAGATTTTCAGAGAAGAAATTGTAAATATAAAGATGAAAATGGAAATGTGGTGTCTGATCCTGAAATGACTAAAATAACAAAACGTTTGTTTCTTGCTATCAAAGAACGAAATGATAAATTGATAAACGAGTATTCTAAAGAACTACAAGAGAAATGGAAAGCTATCAACGCATCAGGAAATTCAGATATGGATGAGAAAGAAAGTTCTATTTTTTCTAGTGAGGCAAACGAGACTCTAGAATTTGCAATGGAAATTTTATCTCAAAAGAGACAAGCAAGTGAAATGGCAGATGGTATGAGACCTGATCTTTTTTACAGCTTTATCAGAGAGTTGGCAGCAGGATGTTATCGATCAGAAATAAAATAAAATGTATTATTTAGTTGTAGTAATTTCGTACATACCAATCGTTAAGGCCTGTCACTTGACATATGATATGAAATGCAGCTCCGCATGCAAATGCTACCAATGTGATCAAAATATGAGTTTTTGGTACAAAAAACATCATCAAATAGATCATAAAAGCTAGGACAATCCCGATGCAAAATGCTTCTACTAAAACGTGAGATATAGTTTTCATTCTTTTTTTAAGACAATAATAAAATAAATTTATCATTTTATGTTTCTAATGTAAGATCTAACTCCTGATTTAGAACTCATGAATATCAAACTTCGAGTGTTATTTGTATCATCATCAAGACGAGCTACCAACGAGCATTCCCAAGAAGTCATATCTTTAATCTGATCCATGGCATTATGATAATATGTATAATCTATTTTAAAGTCTTTATTAACATTATATTGTAAAGTAGCTTTGTCTTTTCCAGACTGTTGCTTTATCAATTTCTGGTCAAAATCAGAAAAAAAATTGAATAACGCTTGTACCTTACCTTTAGTACCTGGATAATAATCTACATCTAAAATTAGATTTTGTCTTCCACCTCGTGAGCCAGTTTGTATTGACATTCCAAGAAGATCAGGATACTGAGAACCACAATTCTCAACTTGTTTCAAACATTCGATCGCTTTTTTAAAATCCATCTTAATGAATTCTGTGCATGATATATGTAATTCTCCCCAAGGATATGGATCTTGCATATACTTTTCTATATAGTTCTTTTCAGTAAATATTGGTGTAACAAAAATACCATATTTCCATTTACTATCCAAATTTTTGATCACATCATATGGATCTGGTTCATCTCCAAATAAGATAAAAGGTAATATGGTTCCAAAAGGTTGTTCCCATTGAGTTTGTAATGTTTCCAAATTTTCGTAGTAAAGTTTATTATATTGTCTGCTCATATGTTTTTCCCAATGAGGAGGTAAAGGTATATCACCTTCATGCCATGGTATACCCCATTGACTAACGTGTGTATTTTTATTCACATAATATTTTCTAGACGGATATTTATTAGAGTCTCTTTCTTCCCAATCAGTCATTTTTACAATATAGAATTATTGAAAATTTTCAATATTTTATAGATGTGTATGTATCAATTAAAATTATTTATTTAATTTTAATATTATAAGTAAATGAATACAAAACTTATTTGTGATATTCTGAGAGAAACTTATAATACCAATTTATTAGACTTAGATGAAAATAAAATCATCGGAGAAGAATTTTCTAGAGTATGTAAGATACATCGGGATACAAAAAAGGGTGATAAAATACTTATGGATCTTATATATAACCACTACAATGTTAAAAAACCTTTTCCAGCTTTCATCGGAGGACCGCAAACTCTTACGATGCATTGGAGTAATAAATGGAAGAAAGTGATATACATATTTGGAGAACAACATTCTAATACAATAGATTGCGAAAAAAGATTAAAGACAACAAATTGGATTCCTATTGAAAACTTTTTAGAAGATCTTATACTAAAGACAGATGTTTATTTAGATATTTACTTTGAATTTCCTGCAATTCAAAAGACAGAGAGAAGATATTACGATAGTTTTAAACCTTTTCCGACCGATTATAGACTTGATATACTTTTTAAAAGATTTAAGAAATACGTACAACCAGGGACAAAAAATAGCGATGATTGTAGCAAACTTGTAAGAGTTCATTATTTCGATTCTAGAGTTGAAGATCATGAAGGTAAACGAGTTGGGGTTGGTGATGTCAATTGGTTTGAAATAAAAACATTAGATTTTACCCAATTGAATCTTCCTTATAAGCTTAAAGAACTTGTAAAAGATCCTAGATTTAACGCGGTTTTAAAAGGTTTAGCATCAAAAGATGACGAACATTTTATAACGTTTTGGATGAAGGAGTATAAAGAAAATAAATATAATGCAGCCGCCTTATTAAATTGTCCACTTCAAGCAGAAATTTTAAAATTTATAGAAGATGAACTTAGGTTAGAATTGAAAAGTGAAAATTTTGTAACGCTTAGAAATATGCTAATCAAATACATACCTCATATTTTATCAGATACACTTGAAAATGATGATATTGTACCAGTATTTGAGTTTATAATTAAAAGTATTACTGTGCCTAAAGCATTCATTGCGGATGTTTATACTCTTGCAAGCATATTTAAAGACTTTGAAAACGTTACCGAACAACCGAGTAAGCAAAACTCAGTTATTATATATGGAGGAAATGCACATTGTGAAATATACCGAAAATTTCTAAAAAGCCTTTCTTTTGAAGAGTTTATAGTTGCATCCGCTGCTGATGAAAAAGATACATGTGTTGATATGACAAAATTAGAGAAACCATTTTTTTCTGACTGGTCTCTGATATCTGATACTATTATCAATTTGGACTCTAAGGATGGTTATAAAATAAATAGCGTAAGAGGAAATATCAGTTTAATTTATCAAGGTAATAAAATACCATGCACTATTAAAACTGTTAAAGATGAAATAAGTATTAAAATATTAGGAAAACATTCAAATTGTTTACGTTTGGTAATTAATAATGCACAAAAAATTGCAGACGTAAATACAATCGAAGTTGATGAGAATGATTGTCCATTATCAATGTCATCTCAAGGTTCATTCTTATTACATTTGGTTGATGAAATATGTATACAGTTAGGAGTAACAACAATTGAGCTACTTGATGATTCTCATATTAAGTGCAATGGAATAGAGGTAAGTTTAGAGTTTCTAAGTTTGATGAAATATGGAAAATCATGGTATGAGAGGCATGGATTTTTTTACAAAAATAAAGAGAAAAAAGTTATTATAAATAATATTCGCAATACATCTGTAAATAAAATAAGAAATTTTCTTTCAACTTTTGATACTAATAAGCAATTAGAATTAAAAACTCAATGGATACAAAAAACTTTGGAAAAATGGTATGCTTTGTTTCCGGATTTTAAAAATCAAGATTATGTTGATAGCCTAGACGAAAAATCGTGGGAAAAGGAACGTATTAAAAACATTATGGAAGAGGATTATAATTTTTCAGAACTACCAGATAAAATTAAAAAATTTCTACGTATTATATCTGAATATAAGAAAGAGTACGATAAAGATACATTATCTGATTTTCTTACTTATGTATGGTCTAAGAATTGCTCAGATTATGTAGACATTGTTTCTGTTTTATATCCACAACTACCTGGATACGGCGTGTATATTGATCAAAGCATTTTACAGAAACTTCCAGATGAAGAGGAAGATTTTTATATGATAAAGTTTGTATCCAGTAACACTCACCATAAATCACTATATCTAAATGAAATTTCAGAAAGTAAAACCTATACTGATTATGTTACGAATTTAATATCTTATTTACAAATAAAACCTGAACTAACTGATCTATGGATGGTGATTGGTGCAACTAACAACAATCCTTCTGATTTATCTAGATTTTATCAGGAATATGATATAACTATAACAGGTTTTGAAAAAGTAAATATTAATGAACCAAATTTAATATCGTTATATTCAAATGATGAAAATCTCAAAAAATCACCTACAAAACATAAATTATATGAAGAATCACGATCAAAAAATATATACGAACTACTCTGTAATTCGTTAACATTAAAAGAAAGATTTTCAAAAATAATATATGATTGGTCTACTACCAAATATATATTAGACAATGATCAGATATTTAATGAATTAGCTGTAATAAAAGATTTAATCGCATTAAACGGTAATATATATATTGATACTTTTAGACATTCACAGAAATCACCTATGTATCTTAAACAAGATATTGCCAGTGGTAATTATTATCTGAAAAAAGAACGAGATACTATTATTGTTACTCCAAAAACACTTAAAAATTATGTTGGATACAATAAGGGAATATCTATAAGAGTTTATCAAGAACCATATCCAACTTTTTTTAATCCGGAGGTCTTATTTACATATATGAATGTTGACGGTTCTATACCTAGGGCATTAATAGACGAACATATACTCAATGCATCTCAATATGAATATATAGAAAAAATTATACACGATACTGAAACTATGCGTAGGTTGAGTATTATATTTCCTTTTCCAGAATATACAATAGAATATATAGAAAATGGAAAATATCCAAATAATCCGTCTCCAATAAGTATAGTTATTACTAATTTTTATTTAATTACAAAAAAAATTTGAAAGCAGTTGCTATAGACCTGTGCTTCTTATATAATTATAATTATATAACTTTTTAATGTTATGAACCTCTACTAGATTCATACGAATCCAACTCTTTCAAGTCAAAAAATACTGATACAAAACAATTTAAAATATGGTTCTTTATAATATACATATTCCTAAATCTTTCCAATAGTGTAAATGTACAAACTTAATTATTTCTAGAAAACATTGTCCAATAAGTTATCTGCAGGTATTAACAATTTAATCATAGGTCCCATAACAGCCATAACACACCACCAACTTCCCATTGCCTTTTTAAAAGGATACACTGTAGCTGATATAATACATGTTAATATTAGAAAAATAGATAAATATAATCCACCCTTTGTTTTTGATTGAGCAATAAGAACAAGTAATAAGGAGATGAAATATCCATACCATATATATTTACCAGAGAAATCATCTTTTAACCATTGCCATTGTAGATTATGATTTTGGCATCCAGACTTAGAACAGGGGATTGTGCATAATGTTTTTTTATATAATTTATTTGTAAAAATCCACACTACAATAGTAATAAAGTATATTAGAATTATTAATGCGAACACTACAGGTGAAAATAAAAATTTATCTCTTGGTAAAAACACTAATAATATTACACCTCCAATAACTGGTTGTAATAAATTCTGTATTGATGCTATTTGGCTTGCTACATTATTTAATTTTCCTTTAAACTTTCCGTCATTACAATTACCATTTTTCTGATCAGACCATATTAAAAATTCTAGCAACTGCATTGATGTTACAAACATAAAAAAAATACCCCATATTTTATCCATTGGTTTATTACGTAGTATGAGAAGTAATGATAAACTCCAACCTAGTATAAATGTTGTTAAACTAGCTGGTTTATTCCAACACATTTTATTTTTATTATATACAATTATATTTTTCTTATATGTAAATAATTGTATATAAGAAAAAATGATACAATTTCTAGTGCAGGTAACAAGATTATATCATAGTTTTCTACTAAAAAAGAAATAGTCTTCCAGTGTAATTTTGACACTAAATTCTTTACTTTCTACCAAAGTTTACACTTTAGAATACGTTTGAAATAAATTGTGTGCTGATTTTAAATGGCGCTCTTTTACATAAATAAAAAACCATTCAATCACCACTCGCTGAGTTAGTGCCAAAACACCAACCCCTAATAACATCAATTATTGTGTCATTCGCTGACCACTGACGGTTTTACACATCAGGGATAATCAACAGGACAAAACGCAGCAATGAATATCCAGTTAATTTTGGAAACACATATCAATCAGCAGATACTTCAAACTCTCTGACGATAGAATTAAATCCTAGTACACTTCTTATTACTAATTTTTATTTAATTACAAGAAACATCTGATAAGTTGTACATGCATTTTCAAGTAGTCGCTTTTACTGAGTTACCAAAACTTTTGAACGTTTTGGTAAGTTAATTAATACAATTATTTATTTTTTAGAAAAAGAAATATTCAATATGTAGAACACAATATCATCAGGTATAAAATTTTTTAACACTTTTATACATTCATAATATAACAAACCTTTAACACCGATTTTCCAAAAATTATTTTTCAAGTAAATGCGATATAAATTACAAAATGTAACATCACATTTATGTGGTTTATCTGCTCTAGCAATCCATGATATAACTTCACAACCTGTTTTATAATATTTCATATCAACACAGGCCTTTGCTCTTTCTTTTGAAAGAGCTCTCCCATGAACAATTGTTGATTTATTTGTAGTAGTTTGAGTAATTTTTGTCATACAAAGATACATTTTCAAAACGTTTCATCTTTTCATCTTTTAATTCAATTTTATAATTTAAAATTAATTTTTCTATAGACAAATGTCAGTAGATCTTAATTCGAATAAGACTTTATTTGTATTTTATACACTTTCTTCAACAAAATGTTTTTGGACTTATAAAAATTTTCCAAATGGCTGGGAAATCAACTGTTGCTTTTAAATCTATAAAAATAAGAAATGACCTAAAAGAATGAGTTCTAAAATAAAATATAAATGATACACAATGAAGAAAAATATCTTAGACCCGAAG
>Ga0247841_10011032_pt1 | contig 12126 bp, 7 predicted proteins | sample LaCruzMarch2015__2_FD_192410 | JGI IMG/M metagenome (GOLD analysis project Ga0247841, IMG submission 192410) | Freshwater microbial communities from meromictic Lake La Cruz, Castile-La Mancha, Spain - LaCruzMarch2015_18m | ecosystem: Environmental > Aquatic > Freshwater > Lake | place: Spain... | reverse complement strand
ACCAAAGTCATCGGCCAATCGATCGAGCTGCTCTTCCCGCCCGCCATGGTTGAACGTTCGATGACCCTGATCAAGGAAACCCAGTCGGGCGAACGCTGGGAATCGGTCGAAATCGCCATCCAGCACCGCGACGGACATGTCCGCACCCTCTTGTGGAACTCCGCCACCCTGTTTGCCACAGATCGCAAAACCCTCGTGGCCACCATCGCCCAGGGCCAGGACATCACCGAACGCATACGCGCCGAGGAGGAACTGCGCCAGAGCAAGGATCGCTTTGAATTGGCGACTAATGCCACCGAAGACGGCGTCTGGGAATGGGATATCCAAACCAACCAGGAGTTCTGCACCCCGCGCTGTTATGAGATTGTCGGCTACGCGGCGGACGACCCGGAATTCCCGCATGTGTTCCAGGCATGGTCCTCACGAATCCACCCCGACGACTATGAGCGGGTCATGGCGGCACTCAACAACCATCTGTATCATGGCGCGAAATATGACGTGGATTATCGCCACCGCCATAAATCCGGCGAGTATCGCTGGCAGCGCGCCAAGGGCCAGGCGGTGTTTGACGCGCAGGGCGCGCCGGTAAAAATGGTCGGCTGCATCTCGGACATCACCGAGCGCATGCGGGCGGTGGAGGCCATCCTCAACGCCAAAGAGGAACTGGAGCAGGCGCAAAACAAACTGCACGCGGCCCGCCAATCGGAACGCCTGGCCTTTACCGGCCGCATCGCCGCCAGCATCGCCCATGAAATCCGCAACCCGTCCACCACCGTCTCGCTGGCGCTGGGCCAATTGCGCAGCTCCTTGGTGCTCCAGGGCAAACAGGCTGACTATATCGAGATCATCGAGAAAAACATCCACCGCATCAATACGCTGATCACCGAAATGCTGAATTGCGCCCGCCCGCCGGAACTCGATGTTCAGCAGCATGACCTGCATGAAATCCTGGACGCGGTCATCAGTTCCGTCGAGATGAAAATGGCCGCCAAGAAAATCCACCTGGTCAAGCAGTTCACCACCGCAGACGCCGTGGCGCATGTGGACAAGGAGCACATTGGCCGCGCCTTGCTGAACCTGATCATCAACGCAATTGATGCCATGGCGAAAAAAGGCGGCACCCTGACCATTGCGACGGAAAACAACGGCGTCAATTTCCAGATCAATATCCACGACACCGGCAAAGGCATCCCGGTCGATGACCTGATCAAGATCTTCGACCCGTTTTTCAGTACCAAGCCGTTGGGCGTCGGCTTGGGCTTGACGACCTGCTATGGCGTCGTGGTCAGCCACGGCGGCACGATTGATGTGGCCAGCAAGGTGGGCAAAGGGACGACGTTCACCGTGGCCTTGCCCATCTGAAGGGTTCAGGTCTTTACTATATTATTGGATATTGAGTGTTGGATATTGGATATTCGATTGCGCAGCGCAGCGGAATATCCAATATCCAACAAGGAATTTCCAATGATGCAGTTCAGCGCAGACACTTCGGCCTTCGCCGCTGCCAAGCCGCACGGCTTGGAAAACTAATGGCAATTTATTATTATTCCAAACATCGGCGGACAACACCGCTGCCGCGGCGTCCGGCTCCCCTATTCGAGCAAATCGGCGACGTGCGCGCGCTCGTTCCAGGCGTGGATCACGCGCGTGCCGCGCTCGTCAACGGCAAGGCGCGCGATGGCGCAGTTGTCCATGGTGGCCACGGCCGTCACCATGCTGGCTTGTCCATCGGCGCAAAAGACGCGGAATAATTCCCGGAAAATGCCCCAGTGGCCAATGATGGCGATGCGGGCAATGCCACAGGCCAGCAGGTCGTTGAGCAACGCCGCGGCACGCTGCTCGGCGGGTAGTTTCCACGCGTCATGCATGTCGGGCGCGCCAAAATCGGGTGTGCATACCGGCTGGATGCCGGCATAAAAATCGGGGTTGCCCCAATTGCCCTCGGCAATCCGGCTGTCAAAGACCACGCGCACGCCCGGCACGGCGCACGCCATGTACGTCTGCCATGCGCGCCGCAGCGGGCTGACCACCACCAGCGCGGGCTTGAACGCGGCCAGCACGCCGGCCACGCGGCCGGCTTGCTGCTGGCCGCGCGCACTCAAGGCGGGGTTCACCTGGTCCGGATCCTCGCCGCTTTGGGCCTGGCTCTGGCCATGGCGGATCAAAAGCAATTCGGTCATGGTGGGGATATCTCTGTTATAAAAATGAAGTGCGGCACTTCATTATTGGTCATTCCTTGTTGGTTATTGGATATTCCGCTGCATTGCTCCCTGAACCCTGAACCCTCATCTGCCTTCATCCCTCGGCCTTCGGCGGCGTCAGCGACTGGCACTCGGTCACGCTGATGCGCATGTCCATCGGCTGGCCAAAATCGGCATGATCAAAATACTCGCTGGCGCCGCCGGCCGCGCGGCCCAGCGCAAAGGCCGCCATCGCAATCCGCTTGACGCGCGCCACCGTGATCTTCTTGTCGAGCAGCAGCGGCCAGCAAATGCCCAGCCAGACGCACGCAATCGCCGCGTCCACATTCACCGCCAGCACGTTGCGCGTGATGCCCGCATCGCGCAGCGCCCGCGCCAGCGCGTGGTAAAACGCAAGGAACGCGTGCGCCACGCCCGCTTGCTCGAGATACGCCGCGATAATGCGCTCGCGCGGATCATAGTTGGTCTCGGCCGTGCGATACACCGGATGGCCCAGGCACGGCACGCGCTCGAATTGTTTATCGTTGTCCTGCGCCGCGCGTTTGCGGCGCTGGGTGTCGGCAGTCACCTCCTGCGCCACGGCGCGGACCAGCGCATCCTGCCCGGCGGCGTACGGGTCCTCCAATTTGCTCTTGGCAAAGGCCTCGATCATCATGGACACTGCGTCTGCGCCGTTGCCGCCATGCACACTGCCCATGCAGGCCAACGTCGCGATCATGGCGGTGTGCGGCTCATTGCCGGCCGAGGCCGACAGCTTTGCGGCCTGGGACGAGATCGCGCCCGGCCCGTTGGTGAAACTGGCGATCAGCGTCTGCTCGACCAAGGCCGCCTCGAACGGCTGGCGGGCCGGATAGCCGGTCCAGCCCAGGATGACCGTCCCGGCAAAGCTGCCGTGCTGCATCAGCTCCATCAGATTGCGGCCGTAAATGCGCGGGGTCACACCGTCATTCGACGACGCATGACTGGCATTGCGCATGTCGCGGCGCGTGATGCCGCGGCCGAACTGGGTGCGTTGCGCGGCAGCGAATTGCTCTTTATACGGTTCGGGAATCGCGCCTTCACTCGGCACCAGCCGTGGCGGCAGGCGTTTGGCCAGGTCGCCCATGTTGATAATCCACGGGTTCAATTTTAAGGGGGCATAATGCTGGTAGTCGCGTTCAATGTTCAGCACGTCGTACAGCATCCGCGCCGCTTCCGGCAAGTCGTGCAGCGCTTGAATGCGCAGGCCGCGGGTGGGCTTGTGGCCGCGCACGGCTTTCGTCCCGTGGGCATACGGCGGCACGCCGAGATAGACATCAAACAAGGCGATCTTGTCGCGCGCGCTGGTGCCGCGGCCCTCGACCACCGCGCCGGCGTGCCCGAGCGACATGCTCTTCTCGTCCGCCAGCGTCCCGCCGACATAGACGATCACCGGCTTGTTGAAGCGCGTCTCCTCCATCCACGCCAGCGCCTCCTGCTCGTACAGGCCGCCCGGCTCGACATACAACACGATCACCTTGGTTGCGTCATCGTGGGCCGCCATGGCCAGCAGATCGCGCAAGGGCGTCAAGATCAAATGGTCTTTGCCGGTCGAAATGCCGAAGCGCACGCCGATGCCCGCGCCATACAAATACGCGGCCATCGTGTTGACCATGTTGCCGCTGTTGGAGATGATCGTGGCGCCGCCAGGATGAAAATTCTCGTCGGGCTGGTCGCCGCCGACGGCGCCGATGCGCACGTGGTCATGCACATTGATGACCCCCAGCGTGTTGCAGCCCAGCACGTCAATATTGCGCTGTTTGCACAAGTTGTGGATTTTCGCGGCGACCTCGATCGCGACATGCTCGGTGACAATGAAGATCGTCTCGACCGTGCTGCTCGACACGCTCAGCGCATTCTTGATGTCGCCGTAGACGGCCTCGGGCGGCGAATAAATCGTGATCTTGTTGGGATGCTGCTCGACCGGCAAGGCTTCAAGCATGTCGGCGTAGGTCGAAAAAACCGGAATGGACGGGTGCTGCTCGACGGCAATCTGGTCGCCGCCCTTGCCCAGCGCCCAGCCGCCGACAATGTTGCGGCCGTAGCGCTGGGTCACCATCGTGACTTTGCTGGCCTCGCGCCCGGTGACATTTGAGACGGCCGCCCGGCTGGTTTTATTGAGAATATCCGTTAGCGTTTGCGCGCGCATGTCGGTGTCCTTGCGGGTGTCGTGAGAAATTGATGCAATTCGGCGGCGTATTGCGCCACCATCGTGATCGGCGTGTCCGGGCCGCAGACGAGATACGGCCAGTCGAGTTCCTCGAGCGCCTGCTGCAACGAGAGCAGGCCGGCGACCAGGCCGGGGCCGCCGCGCCCGATCACGGTCGGCAGCGCGCGCCCGCCGCGCAGCGGGGCGTACTCGCGCAGGGCGTCGGCCATCGCTTGAAACGTCACGTCAATGCGCGTGTTGTTGGCTTTGCCGCCCAGGATCAGCAGCACGCCCGCGTCCGCCAGCTTGTGTTTGAAGCACAGCGCCGCCGTGCCGCGCATGCGCTCGTAGGGCGGATTGCCGCCGAAATCCGAGAGGAACATGGGATCGCCGCCACTGCGGTACAAGGTCTCGATGATGATCGTCGAGGCTCCGCCGCCAAAGAGGATCGGCAGCACGCCGGCGCCGCCCAGGTCACTGACATGCGCCTGCCCCTGATACGACGAGGCGTTCCAGCGATTCAGCTCTTCCTGGAATTCCGAGGTCGCTTCCGGATATTCGGGCCAGACAAAGCCGGGATTGCGCTGCTTGAAATTGGCGTCGTCAAAGACCGCCTTGAAATCGCACGCCACCGGCTTGCTCTCCGGCGTGATCCGCCACGGATTCACCTCGCACATCTGCATGCCGGACGTGATGAACATGTCCCAGACATTCACCAATGCACGCGCCAGCGGGCTGATCAGCGCGCGCGGCGCCTTCAGTTCCTCGAGCAATTCGCCGGCTTGATACGCGTCCAAACCCTGGTACACATCCACCGGAAATGTTTTCTTGTCGTCGGCCGAAATCTGCTCGACATCCACGCCGCCCTTCAGCGACAAGGTGATCGCCGGCGACAAGAAACGCGAGTCGTAGGTGATTGCCGTGTACACTTCGCAGGTCGCCGGTACGTACTGCGTCAGATACGCCGTGCGCGCCATGCGCTGGTTGATCTGCGCCGACGCCAGGCGCTGCAGGGCCTGGGTCGCATCCTGGGCCGTGTCCACCACCTCGAGCGCGCCGGCCTTGCCGCGCCGCCCGGCCAGAATGTCCGGCTTCGCCAGGGCCTTGCCCCATTTGCCCAGCGCTTCCTGGATCCGCCCGCGCGGCGCCGGCCATTCGACAAATTCCGGCGTCGGTATCGCAAAGCGCGGCGCAAGATATTTCAGAAACGTCAGTTCGCCAACCTGTCGTGCCATGCCGTGTGTCCCCTTGCATGCTCGTTATCCGGCGCGCGCACAAAAAACAGCACTGCCGTGGCTGGTATTCGCGCGCCAGAAAGAGTATAGTATAGCAAATCAGTCCGGCAATGTAAATTTGCATTAGTATTTGATATACTATGCATTAACCAACCACGGGTGAGATATTGTTATGACGATTGGCATCCCCAAAGAAATCAAAGTGCGCGAACAGCGCGTGTCGCTCTTCCCCGCCGGGGTCAGCGCCTTGACGGCGGCGGGCCACACGGTCGTGATCGAGCGCGGCGCCGGCGTTGGTTGCGGCATCAGCGATGAGTACTACACGCGGCTCGGTGCGCGCTGCGGCACGCGCGAGGAGGCCTGGGCGCAGGAATTTGTCCTGAAAGTGAAAGAGCCGATCGCCAGTGAATATGCGTATCTGCGGCCTGATCTGCTCTTGTTCACGTATCTGCACTTGGCGGCCGACAAGCCCTTGACCGAGCGGCTGGTCAAGTCCGGCTGCACGGCGCTGGCATACGAAAGCGTCGAGCTGCCGAATGGCGCGCTGCCGCTGCTGGCGCCCATGTCGGAGATCGCCGGCCGGATGGCCACGCTGCAGGCCGCCCAATTGCTGTCAAGCAACACCAATGGCAATGGCAAATTGATGGGCGGCGTGACGGGCGTGCTGCCGTGCAAAGTCGTGGTGCTGGGCGCGGGTGTGGCCGGCACCAACGCGGCCGAGATGGCCGTCGGCTTGCGCGCCGATGTCACCATCATGGATGTCAGTTGGGAAAAACTGCAGCGCGTCTATTTCAATCTCGACGGGCGCGCCAAAACGCGGCTGGCCTCGCCGGAGCTCATCCGCGAGGAACTCGCAACCGCCGACGTGGTCATTTGCTGCGTCCTGGTGCCGAATGCCGTGGCGCCGCGCCTGGTGACGCGCGAGATGATCGCCGGCATGCGCGCCGGCGCGGTGATTGTGGATGTCTCGATCGACCAGGGCGGCGCCACCGAGCTGTCGCGCCCCACCACCCACGAACAGCCGTGCATTGTCAGCGACAATGGCGTCCTGTTGTACTGCGTCGCCAACATGCCCGGCGCGTATCCGCGCACGTCCGCCGAGGCGCTCACCAATGCGACACTGCCCTACGCCCTCGCGCTGGCAAACAACGGCTGGCGCGCCGCGGTGCGCAGCACGCCGGCCTTGCTCAACGCCGTGAATGTCAGCGACGGCAAGGTGTATTGCGCACCGGTGGCCGAACGCTGGGGCCTGCCGGCCGCGCCGCGCCATGCCCTGACAAAATAGCGGACCTGTTCCCAAAGTCTGAAATTGCGCGCCGCACGCCGTGCGGCGGCTACGGGCAGAAACGCGCGATCGCCACACGCAATTTCGCGCCCATCCCGTTGCCGCACGCCGCTCGCCGCTCGCCGTGCGGCGAAGGGAGCGCCGATCGCCGGATCGGCTGAAGGTAGGTGCGATCGCCTGATCGCATCTTCTGGCATTGGCGGGATGCGGTGATCCCTCCTACACTCAGCGGCACCGGCGTGCCGCGTTCCCCTCGGCGCTGCGTCACAGAGTGCAGCGTTCGGTGCTGCGCGCCGCACGCCGTGCGGCGGCTGCGGGCAGAAACGCGCGACCGCCACACGCAATTTCGCGCCCATCCCGTGATGTAGCCGCGGAACGGCGTTCCGCGTGATGTGCTGCACGCCGCCGCAGCGCGCATTCCGGTTGCATTCATGGCTCGAAAATGTTATACTTTCGCCGCGGTAAATGTGTATCATGCACATGCCTTTTTTAACGGTTTGACTTAGGGAGACACAAATGGCAATCAAAGTTGGTATCAACGGTTTTGGCCGGATCGGCCGCCTCGTGCTGCAGGCAGTGTGCGATCAAGGCCTGCTCGGCAAGAGCATTGACGTGGTCGCGGTCGTGGATATCTCGACCGACGCCGAATATTTCGCGTATCAATTGAAATACGACTCGGTGCATGGCCGCTTCAAACACGAGGTCAGCGCGGTCAAGAGCGACCCGGCCAAGGAAGAAGCCGACACGCTGGTCATCAACGGCAACAAGATCAAGTGCATCATGGCCACCAAGACGCCCGACCAGCTGCCCTGGAAGGCGCTCGGCGTGGACTATGTGATCGAGTCCACGGGGCTCTTCACCGATTCTGAAAAGGCCAAGGGCCATCTCGCGGCCGGCGCCAAGAAGGTGATCATTTCCGCACCCGGCAAAGGCGAAGTCAAGACCCTGCTGATCGGCGTCAACAGCGATGAATATGATCCGGCCAAGCATCACATCGTCTCGAATGCATCCTGCACGACCAACTGCCTCGCGCCCGTCGTGCATGTGCTCCTCAAGGAAGGCATCGGCATTGAGAACGGCTTGATGACCACGATCCATTCCTACACCGCCACGCAGAAGACCGTCGACGGCCCGTCGAAGAAGGACTGGCGCGGCGGCCGCGCCGCGGCGCTCAACATCATTCCCTCCACCACCGGCGCAGCCAAGGCCGTCGGCGAAGTGCTCCCGGCCGTCAAGGGCAAGCTGACCGGCATGGCCTTCCGCGTCCCGACGCCGGACGTCTCCGTGGTCGACCTGACCTTCCGCTCGGTCAAGGAAACCTCGATCGAGGAAATTGACGCCCTGATGAAAAAGGCGTCGCAGACGTACTTGAAGGGCATCTTGGGCGTTGCCACCGAGGAAGTCGTCTCGACCGATTTCATCCACGACAATCGCTCGTCGATCTACGACTCGCTGGCCACCGTCCAGAACAATCTCAAGGGCGAAAAACGCTTCTTCAAGATCGTCTCCTGGTACGACAACGAGTGGGGCTATTCCTGCCGCACGGTTGATCTGCTGGAACTGATGGCCAAGAAAGACGGCGTCAAGTAAGCCACTGTTGTGTCACCCGCGCCGCCGCGTTCGCGCGGCGGCGCGCCTTCATCCGGGAGCTGCTATGAACAAGAAAACCCTGCGCGATGTCGCGCTCAACGGCAAGCGCGTCGTCATGCGCGTCGATTTTAATGTGCCGATCAAAGACGGCGTGGTCGGCGACGATACCCGCATCAGCGCGGCCCTGCCCTCGATCAATTACTGCCTCGAGCACGGCGCGTCGGTCATTCTGATGAGCCACCTGGGCCGGCCCAAGGGCGGCAAAGTCGAGTCGGAATTTTCGCTGAAGCCGGTCGCCGCGCGGCTGCAGGAATTGCTGGGCAAGCCGGTCATCTTTGTGCCCGATTGCATTGGTGATGAAGCCCTGGCGGTGGCCAAGGCGCTCACGCCCGGCCAGGTCGTCCTCCTGGAAAACACGCGCTTCTACAAGGAAGAAGAAGGCAAAGCCAAGGTCGCCGACGATGCCACGGACGAGCAGAAAAAAGCGGCCAAGCAAGAGATGAAGAAAAAGCAGGACGAGATGGCCAAGAAACTGGCCGCCCTCGGCGATATCTATTGCAACGACGCGTTCGGCTCGGCCCATCGCGCGCACGCCTCGACGGCCGTGATTTGCAAATATTTCAAGGAAAATGTCGCCGGCTTCTTGATGGAAAAAGAAATTGCCTATCTCGGCGGCGCGGTGGAAAACCCGACCCGCCCGTTTGTCGCCATTCTTGGCGGTGCCAAGGTTTCCGACAAGATTCCCGTCATCGAGAATTTGCTGGTCAAGGCCGATGCAATCATCATTGGCGGCGCAATGGCCTACACCTTTCTCAAGGCCAAGGGCGCCAGCATCGGCACCTCGCTGGTCGAGCCGGATCTGATCGAGAAAGCCCGGGAATTTATGGCAACCGCCAAGGCCACCAACAAGCCCTTGCTCTTGCCGTTGGACCACATGATTGCGACGAAATTCGACCAGCCCGACGGCGCGCGCATCATTGACGGCGAAAACATACCCGACGGCATGTGCGGCGTGGACATCGGCCCGAAGACCATCGCCTTGTATGCCGCGACGATTGCCGGCGCCAAGACGATTGTCTGGAACGGCCCGATGGGCGTCTTCGAAGTGCCGGCCTTTGCGGTCGGCACGTTTGCCGTCGCGAAAGCAGTTGCGGCCAGTGGCGCAACGTCGATTGTCGGCGGCGGCGATTCCGTCTCGGCCGTCAAGAAGTCCGGCGTGGCCAAACAAATCTCGCATATCAGCACGGGTGGCGGCGCCTCGCTCGAATATCTCGAAGGCCACAGCCTGCCGGGCATCGACGCGCTCAGCGACAAGTAGTACGCCCCGCGCGCGGAACCGCCGCCAATTTCTGCACCTATGCCACCATAAATTCTCGCGCCGCGTGAGAATTTAACGGGGTCCCGCGCGATGTGCTGCGCGCCGCACGCCGTGCGGCGAAGGGAGCGCCGATCGCCGGATCGGCTGAAGGTAGGTGCGATCGCCGGATCGCATCTTCTGGCATTGGCGGGATGCGGTGATCCCGCGTACACTCAGCGGCACGGGCGTGCCGCGTTCCCCTCGGCAGCCGACAGCGTTGCGCGTGATCTGCTGCACGCCGCACGCCATAGGTGCGATCTCCCGATCGCATCTTTCGGTGGATGGCACCGCGTGCGGATCCGCCGCCAACTTCTGCACCTCTGCCACCATAACTTCTCGTGTCGCACGAGAAGTTAACGGCGTTCAATCGACATTATATGTCGTTTGCGGTGCCGGATGTTGCCACGCCGCCCTGCCGCCATGGTGGCGCGGCTCACGCCCGCTTTATAAATATCTCTATCTTCCGGCAGCATCGCCGCGTGGAGCGGCGTCATATTGCCCGCATCTGCGTCATCGGCGTAATCTGCGGATAATAACTGCAGCAGATTCGCGGCACGGAGGCCGATCCCACTTTTCAGCGACAGATTCGCGGCGCGAAGGACGCTCCCACTCAGGCGAAGCATGCCCCGCGCGGAGCGCGTGGCGTACGTCCCAGCTGCCGAGTTCGTCCATCGGCACGCACAGCATCTACGTTGTCGCAACACGCGGCGGATTGCCAATATGCTATACTAGGCGCAATCGTGCCGCTGCGTGGCGCGGACGTCGCGCGGCATGGGCTCGGGAAGCTGCAACTCAGGAGCCGTTATGGAAGCTTTGCTGGTCTTATTCTCGCTGGGTCTGTTCGTTGTCCTGGTAATCCTGCCGATTGTCAGCATCGTCATGTTGAGCGGGCTGCGCCGGGCACAGGATGAAAACACCAGGCAACTTGCGCAACTGTGTGCCACGCTCGCACGTGACACGGTTGCCACCGCTACAGAACCCGCCACAGCGGAGCCGGCGCCGCAACCAATTCCGCAGCCGGCGCCGTCCATTGTGTCCACCCCGTCCACTCCCGCTCCCGCGCCTGCGGCGGCGCCGCCGCCAGTGCCCACAACGCCGCCACGCTCTGCCACCCCGCCGCCGGTGCTGCCGGAAGTATCCTTCACACCGATTCCACCACCGCCGCCGCGCGAACCCTCCGCCTTTGAACGCGCCGCCGGCGATATTCTACAACGCGCCTGGAACTGGATTATTGTCGGCGAGGAGTACCGGCGGCCGGGCGTTTCCATCGAGTTTGCCGTGGCAACCAACTGGCTGCTGCGCATTGGCGTGGTGATTTTCGTCGTGGGCATGGGCTTCTTCGTCAAGTATTCGGTGGATCATGGCTGGCTTGGGCCGCAGGCACGCGTCGCAATGAGCAGCTTGATTGGCTGCGCCTTGCTGGTGGCCGGCATCATCGCCATGACGCGCCGCGCGCGCCTGCTCGGCCAGGGCTTTGCCGGTGGCGCCTTTGCCATTTTGTATTTCACGACCTATGCCTGCCATGGCATGTATCACTTGGTTTCAGTCTACACGGCCTTCGCATTGATGGCCGGCGTCACGCTCGTGGCCGGCACGGTGGCGGTGCGCTTTGATGCATTGCTGGTCGCAGTGCTGGGCATTCTGGGCGGGTATGCCACACCGATTGTGTTACGCACCGGCGTGGTGAATTTTCTGGGTTTGTACACGTATCTGCTCGCGCTGGGCATCGGTGTGCTGGGCGTCGCGTGGTACAAACGTTGGCATTTGCTGACGTATCCGGCACTGCTGGCCACCTATGCATTGTATTTCGGCGCGCAGCAGGGGCATTACACGGCGGCTGATTTCTGGCACGTGTTCCCCTATCTGCCGGTGTATTTTGCGCTGTTCTCGGCTGCCTTGTCCATGCATGGCGAACGCTATCGCGCACGGATCACGCTGCTGGAAGTGCTGGCGCTGGTGGTCAATACCGCCGTGTTCATCTTCGGCGCGGACCTGTTGATCCGGCCGGTATTCGGCAAGGAATGGGTGGCCGCCATCACGTTGGGTGTGACGGCATTTTACGTGGCGCACGTGTTTGTGCTGCTGGCGCGGGCCGTCAAGGAGCGCGTGCTGCTGACGACCTATCTGGGGCTCGCCGCCGCAGCGCTGGCGTTAACGCCGCCGCTGGTGTTATCGGCCCACTGGTTGACCGCCGCGTGGGCGATTGAGGCGGCCGTCTTGTTCTGGCTGGCAGCGCAATTATCCAGTAACTTTCTGCGCGGCCTCGCGCTGGTGATGTATGCCTGGGTCGT
>Ga0247841_10011027_pt1 | contig 12128 bp, 9 predicted proteins | sample LaCruzMarch2015__2_FD_192410 | JGI IMG/M metagenome (GOLD analysis project Ga0247841, IMG submission 192410) | Freshwater microbial communities from meromictic Lake La Cruz, Castile-La Mancha, Spain - LaCruzMarch2015_18m | ecosystem: Environmental > Aquatic > Freshwater > Lake | place: Spain... | reverse complement strand
TGCCGGAGCGAACGGAATCCTGGGGTGCCGGCAGCAGCAAAAACCTGGCGGCTTATTTCTCGAATTATTCGGATAACGGCGTCTGGAGTTACAATGGAACCTCCTGGAGCCGGCTGACGGACTGGGTGCCCGAAGGTATTGGTAGGTCGGGGGATGACCTGATTGCCATATTTTCAAAATACGGTTCCTCCGGGAACGGCACCTGGAAGTATGGCGGTTCCGTACCAAGCTGGTCCAGGATCACCGACTGGATGCCAAATAGGGGCGCTACTCTCAGCAGCGGCGCCGCTGTCACCTTCACCAATTACGGCAACGGCAACGGCATCTGGAAATATGACGGCACCAACTGGACGAAAATAACCGACTGGCTGCCGGCTAACCAGCAATAGGGAGTTGTCACAGGATATTTAAAGAGGCTGCGCAATAACGACAAACTCTTAGCAAAGTCAGAATAGGACTCGGATTTTCAATCCTGCGGAGGCGGAACCAAGTTTTCATTCATGGTTTCCGGCCTCCGCAGGATGTTGTCGGAGTCCCGCCTTCATCTGTTTCCGAAAAAATGAATAATAACTCGATGGGACATCTTGACAAGAGACTTCCTTTAATTTAAACTCCCCAGCGTGGGCGCCCACAACTTGCTGCGGAAAAGTTTCCAAAGCTTGTTTTGGGGTTGGTACCAGTTGTTGACAGTAAAGGAATCGGTGCTTTTGATGTTTCTCACAGTTGGCAATTCAAATACCTTCCGAGGGGGAAAAAATATGAAAAGGAAATCTTTCTTGGCGGCTTTCTTTGTTATCTTTATTTATATGATGGTTCAAGTAGCCATGATCGGAACTCAACCAAATCCATCAGGATTCTTTGCGCCGTCAATGGTCTTCGCTGGGACGGCGGATTTGCCACAGGACGGGCAAAAAATAGTTCCTAATACAAGACCCATGGTGCTCGTCAACCCCAAGACGGCTAAGGAGAAAAATTACAATAGCCCTAAGCCATCTGGAACCACGACCCTTACAGTGAACAAGGAGGGTGTCGGCAGCGGCAAGGTCACCGCGAGCCCGGGTGAGCTTGCCTGGAATGGGAGGACCGGTACGGCGGATTATGAGTCGGGGACGGTTGTCACCTTGACGGCCGCTGCGGGCGCCGGTTCCACTTTTGCCGGGTGGGGCGGGGCTTGCAGCGGTTCCGGTTCAACCGCCACCGTGAACATGGATCTGTCAAAAAGCTGTACGGCGACGTTTAACGGCCGGAGGCTTCTTGTGCTTGATAACGCGAACAACGAGATGGCCGGCGCCCTGGACAAGATGGGCTACCAATATACCGTCCTCGATGCCGCGGGATTTGAAGCTGCGGTTCTGAATAACTATGACGTAATCATGACCGCATGGCAATTGCCGTCGTCATCTGTAAACGCCCTCATCAAGCGCAAAACCGACATCGCAAACTGGACCAGGGCCGGGGGACGCGTCTTTACCTCCTCGTCTGTGAATGTAGCTTACAATGGCAACAATGACTGGAGTTGGGTGCCGCTCAGCGTCACACCCCCAGTTGGTGTTGTTGACGGCGATGATGTAGAGGTTGTTGCCACCAATCACGCCTTGATGAAGGATCCCAACATTCTGACGAGCGAATCCATGTCCAACTGGATGCAGGCCTATCACAACATCTGGGAATCTTACGACCCCGGATTCGAGCTCATTGCCAAAAATTCTTCGGATCAGGCGCTGATCCTTTCGGCGTCCTATGGCGAGGGGATGATCGTGGTGTCGGGCAGCGACCCCGAATATCATACCCTGTACGGTCCGCAAGCGGCAGAGCAGTATATGGAGAACCTCCTTAACTGGGCCGGTGAGAGCGACAGCGGCAGGATTGTCGGCACCGTCACCAGCTCGGCCGGGGGCGCCCCGGTGGCAGGGGTGGAGGTCGCGGCATCCGGGCCATCTTCAGCAACGTCAGTGACCGGCGACGACGGCAGCTACTCAATAAACTACCTGACTCCTGGAAGTTATACATTGACGTTTACAAAAACAGGCTATAATACCGCCACCTCAAGCGGCGTAACGGTGAACTCAGGCGCGACCACTACCGAGAACAAGGCGATGACGCCTGTCGCTACCTGCACCTATACCCTGTCGCCGACCAGCGCCAATTATCCGGCCGGCAGCAATACGGGACGCATCAATGTCACTACGCAAAGCGGTTGCACCTGGGATGCGACGACAGAGGATTCCTGGATTAGTTTCGATTACAGCGGTGCGGGGTTCGCTTCCGATTTCAAAAATAATGCCGAAGGTTGGTCGCAACAGACCGGGAACTGGTCGGTGAGCGGCGGTTCATACAACACAAGCGGCGTTTCCGGTTATTACGCCACTACGGCCTATGAGGGCAGCTATGAGAACTTTACCTATCGCGCCTATGTCAAGCGGGTGGGAACAAGAAATTATGTCAACAATATCCTTATGCGCGGCACTCCTGCACCTATAGGGGGAGAGAACAACTGGAATAACGCCTATGATTTCGGCTACAGCAATGCGGGTTATTTCCGGGTGGTGAAGTGGGTCAACGGTTCCATAACCTGGTTGCAGGGTTGGGCGGCCACGACGGCGGTGGTGGAGGGTGAATGGAATGAAATGAAGGTTGTGGCCAGCGGCAGCAGCTTATCCTTCTATATCAATGATACCCTTGTCTGGCAGGGTACGGACGGATCGATTTCATCGGGCCGCGTCGGTGTCGGCTTGTCCACCAATACGACCGATAACAATCAGATTTATGTTGATTCGGCGGAAGTGACGGTTTCGGCGAGTGCGGCGCAGGCAAATTCAACGGCCAATGCCCTCAGTTCGGAGCAGGCGTATCTGAACAGGAATGCCGGCAAGGATGCATCCCGCCGCCGGCATCACGGGTATTTTGACGGTTCCGCCGCCGGCGCGGAAGCAGAACTGAAAGCCGCCGGAATCTCCGCTACATCGTTATCCAGGAAGAGCACCGGAACCTATTGGCGCAAGTCGGCGGCCAACTCCTCAGCGTCCTCCGGCGGTACGGGCAATGGCGTGATCAATTACCGGGTGACGGAAAATACCGGCGCCGAACGGACCGGAACGATAACCGTCACCGGCGTCAATTATTCCATCAAGCAGGCCGGGGCAAATGTGGGAACGCCAATCTCGTGGGGAGATGCGAAGATTGCCGCCTTATTTTCCGACTATGGTTCAAGCAACGGCATTTGGAGCAATGACGGCAGTACTTGGAGCAGATTAAGCGACTGGAAACCAGCCCAGATGATCAGGTCCGCCGAGGGGGGCATCGTTGTGTCCTTCAATCAATATGGGGAAGGCGGCAATGGTATCTGGAACTATAACGGCAGTAGTTGGAATCGTTTGACGGACTGGTTCCCGACCAATATGACGGCCTATGGGGACAATAAGCTGGCCGGAAAGTTTTCCGATTACGGATCATCGGGCAACGGTGTCTGGAGCCATGACGGGACCGGCTGGACACGGATAACGGAATGGCTGCCTGAAGGTATGGCAGCGGTGGATGGCAAACTTTACGGCGTATTTGCTCAGTATGATTCGGGCAACGGAATCTGGAAGAACAACGCCGGGACTTCCTGGGACCGGATTACCGACTGGATCCCCGATCGGATTGGTACTTGGGGTGCTCGTCTGGTGGCGGTTTTCTCGAACTACGGCGGCAGCGGCAACGGCCTGTGGATCTATGAAAACGGTTCCTGGCGGCGCGCCACGGAATGGGTGCCGGTGCAGGTTCACCCTTGGAAAGGAAATACCGAATTGGCGGCGGTATTCAACAATTATAACAACGGCAACGGTCTTTGGAGTTACGACGGTTCGTCTTGGCGCAAATTGAGCAATCGGATTCCTGCCGCCCTTACCCACATGGGCACTGCAGATCTCGCGACGATCTTCCGGGAAGGCGCCGACAGCGGCGTATGGAAGTACACCTCCGCCGATGGTTCCTGGCAGCGCGTTTCCGACTGGGTTCCCCAGACGATCGGCGCGAGCGGCGATTATGTCACGGGCGTATTCGATATTTACAACTCCGACAATGGCGTCTGGAAGTATAGCGGTGGCAGTTGGACACACATGACCGACTGGATTCCAAGGGAACCTAAACCTTGACGGCATCGAAAATGGGACCGTTGCCGTTTTACGTCATGCGAGCGGAATCCTGATTCCAGTTATAGCGGTACGTTCTGAATTGAAGCCGTTTTCGCGGACATGCAGAAACACATAGGGGGCGCACTGCCAGTGCGCCCCCTTATATGTTATTTCTTTTTGGCGTCGTAAAGTTTTATAATTTTATCCGTTATATCGAATGTTTCTTCCGCGGTGATTACGGCCATGCGGTCAAGGATAATGTTGAAGCGCTCACTGCGGGCATAATTCCTGATAATTTGCATGATATCGCCGATGATCTTCTGGGTTACTTCCACCTCTTTTCGCTTGAGTTCCCCTTCCGCATCCTCGCGGAGGTACTTCAGCTCCCGCATCTCGTGCTTAACCTGATCCCCCTTCTTTTTCCTTGCTTCCAGGGCGCCTGGTTCGAGACGGTTGAATTCTTCCTCCAATTTCCGGATCTCGCTTTCCTTGGCAGCAATTGCTACCTGCCGCTTTGCAACGTCCTGCATGAAGACAGATTGGGTATTGCGGGCATTTTTTGACTCCCGGAGTACCTTCTGCATATCCACCATACCGATCTTGACGAACCCGGCAGGCGCCGCTTTCGGCGCCGCCCCGGCAGGCAGTGCCATCAGAAAAATAATGAAAACAGAAACTACAATCGCAAATCTTTTCATCTCATCCCTCTCTATCTAAATATTTTTCATCACCTTTGGCACGTTATATCTTTTATTCATAAATGTAAATATCAAGAATCATAATATAACAGGTTAGTATCCCCCTCCTAAGAATTATAATTTTGGTTTACGTAGATTTCCTCTCAGTGATCATTTTCCATGATATAGACCCTTCGCGCAGGACTATCGGTGGGTGTGATGTTATATCGAGGATTGTGGATCCTTTCCCGCCGGAGGTGGCGCCGCCGTCGATGATGGTAACCAGATCCGAGGTTATTTGATCCTTAACCGCTGCTGCGGTCGTACATTCCCGGGCGCCGGAAAGGTTGGCGCTGGTGGCGGTAATGGGTCGCCCCAGACCGGCGGCCAGGGCATGGGCGATGGGATGGCTGGAGATACGGGCGCCGATCTTGCCGGTACCGGCGGTCAAGCGCGGGCTGACGGATAGGGATGCCTTGAATACCAGCGTCAATGGCCCCGGCCAGAAAGCGGCCATAAGTACTTTTGCTGCTTCCGTGATGTTATCAGTAATTAGAACAAGATCATCATCTTTGGAGATGATCAGAGCGATGGGATTATTGAAGGAGCGCCCCTTGATCTCGAAGATGCGATCCACGGCTTTTTCATTTGTGGCGTCAACGGCGAGTCCATAGAAGGTTTCCGTGGGGAAGGCGACAACGCCGCCTTGCCTCAGAATGGCGACGGCCCTTTCGATGAGCAGGGAGGATGGATTTCCCGGATCGATGGAGATTATCTCTGTCATCTGTTAAAAAAAAGTGGTCAGGCCTTGAGGCCCATAAGGTTGTCGTGCTTGCGGGCAACTTCCTTTGCCATATTATCCACGAACGTTATTAAATCTTTTTTGACGGCTTCATTTTCCAGGGCCAAAATTCTGATGGCAAATAAGGCGGCGTTTTTCGCACCGGCCTTACCGATAGCCATTGTCGCCACTGGAATACCGCCTGGCATCTGCACGGTGGCGAGGAGGGCATCGAGTCCTTTAAGGGCTGTTGCGTCAATGGGAACGCCGATGACGGGCAACGCCGTTTGAGAGGCAATGACACCGGCCAGGTGCGCTGCCGCTCCGGCGCCGACGATAATAACCTTGACGCCTCTTTTGGCCGCCTCTTCCGCGAATTTCGCCGTTCTCTCGGGAGAACGGTGAGCGGAGGTCAGGAACAATTCATAAGGAATGCTGAATTGTTCGAGAATCTTGGCGGCTTCCTCCATGACGGCGAGATCCGAGTCGCTTCCCATGACGACACTGACGATGGGTTCGGCTTTAGTTTTTTTTGTCATCAATACAATTTCTCCCTTGTTTTTATAGATGATTGGCGGATGCGCGAAGCCTGCCTCGTAATACGATACGGGGCTTCATCCTCTCTGCATTTCTGTTTTTGAGACTGACGAGAGTCCGTTTGCCTGATTTCGCAACGAAATATTTACTGTTTATTCATGTATTATACGTGCGCCTGATAACTCATTGGATGTTTAATTGCAAGCGGCAGTTATACAACAAGCAACTTTGTTTCCTGTTGACATACGAAACACCTCTTCATATACTCGTCACCCCAAAATGATGCCTTATTCATAACAAGGAGAGACCTAAAAAATGAGAGAGAACTTATACGAGTATCTGGGCGGCAATGAATATCCGGGCCGCGGTATCTGCGTTGGGAAAACGCCTGGTGGAAGCAAATCAATTATTGCCTATTTTATCATGGGCCGCAGCGTCAACAGCCGTAACCGTGTGTTTGACGCCCTTGACGGCGGCATTCGCACTATGGCGGCTGACCCTTCCAAAATGACGGACCCGCACCTGATTATTTACAACCCTGTCAAGACTTATACAAACACAACGATTGTAACCAATGGCGATCAGACCGACACCATCCGCGATTTTTTGGCTCGCGACAATTTCCCCGGTTTTGGCTTTGAAGCCGCGCTGAATACCCGCACCTTTGAAGACGACGGACCCAACTGGACTCCCCGTATTTCCAGTGTGGTAGACATGCGCACGGGCGGCTACAAGTTCAGCATTTTGAAGAGCTGCGACGGCGATGAAAAGAGTGTGCAACGCTTTATCTTTGATTATCCAGAGCCCCTGGCAGGCGAAGGACACTTTATCAGCACCTATGAGTGTAATGGCACGCCGATCCCCAGCTTTGCGGGGGAACCGATACGAGTCGCCATCGATGAAGAAAACCCCAATGAATATGCAGGTAAACTGTGGGAGGCCCTGAATGAAAATAACAAGGTGAGCCTGTTTGTGCGCGCAATCGACCTAAAGACTCAGGCATACGAAGACATCATTATCAACAAATACAAAACGGTGGAGGGATAATTTAATGAACGAAATCGCACTGAAATACGGCTGCAACCCCAACCAGAAGCCTGCCCGGATTTTTATGACGGACGGCAGTAATCTGCCAGTGCAGGTATTAAACGGCAAGCCCGGCTATATCAACTTTTTAGACGCCCTGAATAGCTGGCAACTGGTGAAAGAGCTGAAAGAAAATACCGGCGTGGTTGCTGCGGCCTCTTTTAAACATGTCTCCCCGGCCGGAGCCGCACTGGGTTTCGCCCTTGATGAAGTTCTGCGCAAGATGTATCACATAGACCCAGCCATGCAATTGTCACCCCTTGCCTGCGCCTACGCGCGCGCCCGCGGCGCCGACCGGATGAGCAGCTTCGGCGACTGGATTGCACTCTCCGATGTGTGCGATGTATCCACGGCGAAGATCATCAAAAGCGAGGTTACCGACGGCATTATCGCCCCCGGCTATGAGCCGGAAGCGCTGGAAATCCTGAAATCCAAGAAAAGCAACAACTACAACGTGGTTTCTATTGACCCCAACTACATACCCGTTTCCCTGGAGCACAAGCAGGTATTCGGCATTACCTTTGAACAGGGCCGTAACAGCCTGAAAATAGACGCCGGTATGCTGGAAAACATTGTCACCGAAAACAAGAGTATGACCGACGCGCAGAAGCGCGATCTGATACTTGCCCTGATCACCCTGAAGTACACGCAGTCCAACAGTGTGTGCTTTGTGCAGGATGGCCAGGTCATCGGTGTAGGTGCGGGCCAGCAGAGCCGCATCCACTGCACCCGCCTCGCGGGCCAGAAGGCGGACAACTGGCAGTTGCGCCATATGCCCAAAGTGCTTGATCTTCCTTTCCGCGCCGACGTTTCCAAACCTAACCGCGACAATGCCATCGACGTTTACATCGGCGACACGCCGGAGGACGTGATCGGGGAAGAAGTTTGGTCAGAAATCTTCACCCGTAAGCCCGAACCATTGACTGCTGCCGAGAAGAAGGCATGGCTTGGCAAGGTCACCGGCGTCTGTCTGGGCAGCGACGCGTTTTTCCCCTTCAGCGACAATATCGAGCGCGCGCGCCGCAGCGGCGTGACCGCCATCGTTGAGCCCGGCGGTTCCATCCGTGACCAGCAGGTAATCGACACCTGTAACAAATACGGGATCGCCATGGCCTTTTGCGGCCTGAGGTTATTCCACCATTAAAGATTGATAAACTTGTAAAAAGTTGAAAAATTGACCATCATCGACGGCTTCGTAAAAAGATTCGCAGGCAAGGCGCGCAAAACCTGAGGAATGAGGCGTACTTGTCGTACGCCGCAGTGACGAAGGCTGTAGTGCAACGCAGCATCCGGACTTTTCACGAAGCCGTCAAGATTTACGGAATATTGCTGAATAAGGGAAAGATCAAGAAAGAGATAATGAAAAAACCCGATTTTCCGACTCAAAGACAGCGCTTTGAGTCGGAAAATCGGTATCTATCCTATCCGTATTTTATTCATATGCTCAATGCGTTTTTGAATGAGCGCCGCCGTACCGATGTCCGGCCGGTGGGCGACGGGACCACGAATAGCGGAAACGGCATTTTCTGCCATGATTTCTGCATCATGCAGGTTATCAGCTATGCCGACAACTCCGATGGCCCGGGATGTGGTCATATACAGGCCGTCGTCTTTTTTGTCCACGGAAGAATAATATAGTCTGGCCTGACCCGTGTCTCCCACTTCGATTCTGGCTGCCGTCGATTGGGCGTCGGGGTGGTCCTTGGGGAGGCCGTATCCTTTGGGGACGATGTATTTACAAACCGTTGCCTTCTTGTCGAAGGTTACGGGAAGGCGGTCGAGGTCGCCGTTGATAATGGCCTCACAGATGTCCACAAAATCCGTCTGCAGGAGGGGAAGAATATTCATGGCCTCCGGATCTCCGAAGCGGGCGTTGTATTCCAGGAGTCGGATGCCGGACCTGGTGATCATGAAACCGCCGTACATGACGCCTTTGTAATATGTGCCTGTTTCCCGGTAGATGGCGGCGGCGACTTGCCTGGTGATTTCCAGACCCGCCAGGACATCCTCCGGCTTTATAAACGGAAGGGAATGATCTTCGCAGGAATATGACCCCATACCGCCCGTATTCGGTCCCTTGTCATCGATGAAGCGCCGCTTGTGGTCCTGGACCGGTGGCGTGGCGATTACATGCTTGCCGTCGCAAAGACACTGGAGGGAAAATTCTTCGCCCGTCAGTTTTTCCTCTACGATTACCCGGTCATGTTCCCTCAAGATCTGATGGCAAATCTCCAGGGCCTCTTCCTTTGCGAAAAAATGATCCCCCTGAACCATTACCCCTTTACCGCCCGTCAGTCCGTCGGGCTTTACCACCACCTCATCGAGGGCGGCGATGAATTCCGGGATGCCCTCCGGGGAGGTAAAAACGCGGAATTGCACATTTCCGGGGATGCCGTATTTTTCCGCAAGGTTGCGGGTGAATGACTTCGACGTCTCCAGCCGGGCAAGGGATTTTGTGGGTCCCACCGCGGGAATTCCTGCCGTTAGAAGGGAATCGACAACCCCTTCGTTCAGGGGGTCTTCGGGGCCCACAATGGCAAAGGCCGTTTCATTGGCCCGGGCAAAATCAAGAATGGCGGCCATATCTCCGTACCCTCCGAGGCGCACGCCTTTGGAAAGATGAGCTATTCCTGGGTTATTGGCTTTCATGTAGGAAAATAGTGCGGGGTTCTTCATGGAACGGACCACGGCTTCCGCAATTGCGTGTTCCCGGGCGCCGTTGCCGATGAGAAGAATGTTGGACATGGTATTTATTCCTCCCTTTTTCTTTTCGGGTTGTTGAATACCCAATGTCGTGCTAGATATAGGAAAAGGGCATTTCAGTCAATGACGGTTTCGCAAAAATCCACAAGCTTTGTTGCGCTTCATTCTTCGTCACTGCGACGTACACAAAAGTACGCCTCATTCCTCATAATTAGCGCGCCTCGCCTATGGAGCTTTTTCGAAGCCGTCACTTAAAGGAGCGACAGGAAAAAATGAAAAATAAGCGAATAGGTGCGGTTATTTTGGCGGCCGGCAAGGGAACGAGAATGCAGTCCGAGTTGGCCAAGGTTCTCCATCCCGTCTGCGGGAGGCCCATGCTGGCTTACAGCGTTGAGCTGGCGAAGGAGATAGGGGCGGACCGGATCGTGGTGGTAATCGGCCATCAGGCTGAGCGGGTTCGTGAAGCTTGCCCGGAGCAGAGTTTGATCTTTGTGGAACAGCAACAGCAGCTGGGGACGGGACACGCCGTCCTCCAGGCGCGGGAGGCCTTTGCGGACTATGACGGCCTGATTTTGATCCTCTGTGGCGACGTTCCCCTCTTGAAGCGGTCAACAGTCGCATCCCTCATTGCCCATCATGAAGCTTCCGGCGCCGTTGTTACGGTGATGACGGTTAATCTTGATAATCCGGGAAGTTACGGGCGGGTTGTCAAAAATGCCGCCGGGGAGGTATTGAAAATCGTGGAGGCGAAGGACGCTACGGCAGGGGAAAAGGAAATTCGGGAAATCAACACGGGAATCTATTGCGCCGATTGTTATTTCCTCTTCAGCGCTGTGGGACGGATTGAGAACAACAACGTCCAGAAGGAATACTATCTCACGGACATCATGGAGATTGCCCGGCGGGACGGGCATAAGGTGTCGGCCTTTGTCGTCGGGGATGAAGCGGAGGTTATGGGGATCAACACCCCGGAGGACCTCGCTTATGCCTGCCGCGTCATGGAAGGAAAGGAACCGGGGAGGGCTCATATTTGAGAATCGGTACGCTGGTTTTTGAGCACCCCGTCTTTCTGGCCCCCATGGCGGGGATTACGAATCTTTCCTTTCGGATCATGGCCCGCCGCTTCGGATGCCGGCTGGCCTTTACGGAAATGGTCAGCGTCAACGGCCTGGTCAGAGGTTCGCAGAAGACCTGCCGTTATCTAGATAGCGACCAGTATGATCGGCCTTTGGGAGTTCAGATTTTTGGAAATGATCCGGCCATTATGGCCGAAGGGGCGCGCATCGTTACGGACCGGGGTGCAGATCTTATTGATATCAATATGGGTTGTCCCGTCAAAAAAGTGGTCCGGGCGGGGGCCGGAGCTGCCCTCCTCCGGGATTCGGAAAAGGCGGGCATGATTATTCGGGCCGTGCGCAGAGCAACCCCTTTGCCGCTGACCGTTAAGATCCGCGCTGGTTGGCGCCCCTCTGAAATCACTGCTCCGCTAATTGCGAGAATTGCTGAGGACGAGGGGGCCAATGCCCTAGTCATTCATCCCCGGACGGCGGATCAGGGCTTCAGCGGAACAGCGGACTGGTCAGTCATCAAGACCGTTAAGGAGGTCCTGCACATTCCTGTAGTCGGCAACGGTGACATTCGCCGCCCTGGGGATGCCAGAAAAATGATGCAAATTACCGGCTGCGATGCGGTGATGATTGGTCGCGCCGCCCTCGGAAACCCTTGGATATTCAGGGAGATATTGGAAGCAGCGGAGAAGGAGGGATCGGGTGGACGTTGCCCGTCCGCCTCCCTTAAGGAGAGGGAACAGGTCATCCGGGATCATCTGGAAATGGAGACGGAATATTCAGAAGAACGGGGGGCTGTTCAGAGCTTTCGGAAACATCTCCTCTGGTATACGAAGGGTCTGCGTGGCAGCGCACCCTTTAGACATAAAATCGGCGGGTTCCACGAACGGGAGCCCATGTTGGAAGCACTACGTGCTTATTTTGAAGAAGTGAATAATACCCTTGACTTTTAGATGTCCTTTTGGCATAGTCACCCCTACGTTGATTAATAAGAAAAGGTAGGGTGGGTCTGTGGAATTTGTGAAATTTAAAGAGCTGGAAGAGAGAATTACAAAGATTCTTCAGGAAAAGGCAGTTTTAAAAGCGCGCAGTCAGGAGTTGGAAGAACTCCTTAAAAATAAAGATAGAGAGTTGGAAGAGGCAAATAACAAATTAAAGGGAT
>Ga0247841_10011026_pt1 | contig 12129 bp, 9 predicted proteins | sample LaCruzMarch2015__2_FD_192410 | JGI IMG/M metagenome (GOLD analysis project Ga0247841, IMG submission 192410) | Freshwater microbial communities from meromictic Lake La Cruz, Castile-La Mancha, Spain - LaCruzMarch2015_18m | ecosystem: Environmental > Aquatic > Freshwater > Lake | place: Spain... | reverse complement strand
CATCCTCATTTATCGTCAATTCGGATTTCCCGGTGTATTTTTCGATATAAAAAGGCGTTGCCTGGTCAGTTTCTCTGAATTTGACTATTCCGGATTCAACAAAATAATCAACATTATAGAAAATCCCCTTAGGTTTCGATTCTATCTCTTTAATTATTTCATTATCTCTTTTCTTTTTGACCAAGCCTTGTTTTTCGACATTGGTGTTAAAGGATGAGATTGCATTAACCTGCAGACTAAGATCCTTAAGTTTTGTTGCGGTTATGTTATGGTCTTCTTTTAATATTTTTACTATTTCGCGAAGATCTGTTATCTTTTTGGAAACATCTGAATAATTACCACGTAATTTGCTCTCTAATTCTATTGTTGAGCTCCCTCTTTCAGTGTTCCTTATATTGTCCCATATAATCGAATGTTTTTTCTTTGTATTTGAATTAAAATACACGAATAAAATTAAGCTCAGAACAGATATTCCCAAAGCAGAATATAATAAAATATCCTGCATGGACATCTTTTCCTCGATTTTTCTTAAATCTCTGGATAGCATATCCACTTTGATTGATGCTTTTGAGAGCGAATCAACTCTTGCTTTTGCTAAGGAATCGGCTTTGATTTTTGAGAGCGAATCCGCTTTTGCAGTTGCCAGTTTAATAGAATCGCTGGGGGATATTTTACTAAGTATTGGAGTTACCGTTGTATCTGTATAAGTATTGGCTTGCAATGTAACAACAAAAGAAGCATTTAAACATAAAACTATTATAAAACAGATAATATTTTTCATATAATTAATTGTTAAATTTTGTTTCCGAGAAAATCGTCTTTTCTAAGTGTTTTCTTAATTATCTCAAGACAACCCTTAATTTCGGCGATGAAATATGAATTTTTATATTCTTTTCTCGCATCCTTTTTATCTTCTTTACCAAAATAATTTTCAAGGGAGCGATTTACTTCATTTATGATATTATTTTTATCGAATTCTTTGAATATATCAATGAACTTCTCAATATATTTTCTGTTGAAATCATCGTTTAACTCTTTAGAATATTCCCTGAAACAGCCGAGGAATGTTTTATGAAAGTTGTTAATTTCACTATTCTCAAAATCCGTAAAATCAAGATCGGCATAATTGCTTCTGTTAATTTTGCTGTAATCATCGGTGTAAACTGAAAAAGGCTGATTTTTCAATCCAAGCTTTTCGCCTATTATTAAGGAATCTTTATCGCCCTCAACGAAGTTTTCGATTTCCTCATTCTTAATAATTAAGCCTTTAACTACTTCCTGTTTAGGCGCTTTGCTTTGAATAATTATCAGTTTGAATCTGTCGTTGTTAATTCCAATTCTTTCGGTAAATATTTTATTAAAGAATCTCTGAAATAAATTTTCCGTTCTAAGGTAATCTTCCCACTTTTCCCCTCTGCAAATCCATTCCAGCAATTTTGAACCATTGCCGGCTATACCGATACGGATATCAGTTATACCATTTACGTCTTTATTCTCATTGTCGAAATATTTTCTGACATTCATAGCCATATAATAGAATACAGCAGAATAAAAATATAGTATTGTCAGTCTGAAGTATTTATAAAATTCAGTATTATGGATTTCATTCATTACTTTCCTGAATTCATCCTTGGAGACGATATAGGAGAACAAGCTGTGACTATCCAAATATTTATCGAATATTTCTTTCATATAAACAAACCTGATGGCATCATCTTTATGAGACAACAAAAACTGAGACAAACTCCAGACAAACGGGTTATTTATAGTATTATTCTTTAAAACATCATTAAATATATCCTGACCGCCTAATAAAACAGAGCTCTTAAACATTGCTTTTTTGTTTACATAGCCGACAATGTCAGCCGTACCGCCACCAATATCAATTGTGATAGCGGGTGTAATATTTGTAGTGCTGAACCCTTCGCCTTCAAACTCCGTAAAATATTTTGCGGCGCACTGACTTTCATCCAGAGGTGTATTATAAAGATTAAAATCCTCAAATATTTTCTTGAGATTTGCTATCTGATCTTTATCAAATGCAAGCGGGTAAGAATATCTGTATTTTACGCGGCTTACGGGAATACCAGTTTCAATAGCTTGTTTTTCTATAATTGCTCTTAGCTCATTGAAAAACAGTTTTATTAATTCCCTGTTCCTTTCATCATCGGTTGACCATTTCAGGTTTGTTTTAATAAGATTTACCGTGTCACTGGGAATTTCCCGCTTGAATGTTATATTACTGTGCAGTACAGGATACTTTAATGCTTCCTTATTTCCAAGGTAACAGACTTCAGTTGAGAAGGGTTTGCCGTCCTTTTCACTGCCGTGCTTCATCGGGATGAAGAACATATTAATGACCTTTTCAAACTCAATTTCAGGAATTTCTTTTAATGTATCGCCATAAAATTTTCTAAAATTGGTACTGGTAATTGGCATCAGATAAATAACATCATCAGTTTTATAAGCAATAACAGTATTTGATGTTCCGAAATCTATCCCGACGATCATTTCTTTTGTTGCAGATTGCAGGTTATAATCAACATTTGTAAATTTTGGGAGGAAAAATCCTTTATTGTTATCATGCGTAACCATTTGAATCAACTGAGGGGAATATTTTGTTGAATATAACCTTGTGTTAGGATTTCTATATTCCTTTATTAAATCATCATGATGATTCGGGGAATTCTTAATCTCATCTAACTGATAAGTATCTTTAACAGGAGAATAATTAAAAAATCTGGAATCTTTCCACATTTTATCAACTTCATTCAAATGTTCATATTGAATTATGTAATATCTCTCAATTTGCTTTTTATCGCCTTCAACCTGTTCTAATAAAGTCGGCCAAATAGCACTGTACAATCCACGGGAAGTTATTTGTTTCGTTCTGGAGTCCTGACTGAAAGATTGATAATTGATATTTTCGTCGGAATATCTTTTTTTTATAACAATTTTTTGATCATTCCTGCCGTTACCATCTACAGGGATTTCCAGTTTAAATTCCACAAAATCCGTCAGAATATTTTTATCATCTGAAGTTACTCTGTAAGATAAATATTGTTCTATTTCATCCGGTTTAAAATATTTAAAGAATTTTTCCGTCAAAGGAATAAGATATTGGAAATTACTGTTATCTTCGTTCTTCCCGTCGTACATATTAACCGAATCCTGGCGTTGCGGTAATTTAATCAATTTATCTTCAAAAAAATCGTTTTCCGGACTTATCCACGGGTATTTTTTTATTGTTCCCGGCAGAAATTTTCTTTGTTTATCTTCTTTTATTTTCTCCTTTAATACATTATCCCAATTCTCCGGAAATTTTAATTCGTCGAAATAATTTTTATTAGTATCATTAGAAACTAATATCAGTGGAAGTTCTTCAAGATAAGATAATTTAACTTCATCATATTGCTTTATGGAGGGCTTTATTCTATAGAAACTTTTTATTTTAATAGTATCATCATATACAGAATAAAACAAATTCGGAACTATTTCAACTTTATTTACATCGCCTGTATCCGGGTCATTAAATTCATTAGTCAATTCGGATTCAGAACCAATTCCTGCATCAAAACCATCTAATTTTTTATAAAGGTTTTCAATTTCTTTTTTAAAGAACCTTGCGGAATACGGAAGTTTTTTATAAAATTTATTAAAATATCTCAGGAATAACTGATTCCGCTCGCCGAACGGCTTTATTATACGCTCACAAATATTAACTCTATTGTGTCGGTGTTCAAAGAAACCATCAATGTTAATATTTATTTTTTCCGGTGTGAAAAAGCCCGTATAAGGAGATGTACCTGCGATTATGTTATCATAATTATCAGAACCCTGTTTAATATAAAAAACGTAGAAAGAATTATACTTAACAAAGCTTTCCTTATCTTCATTCTGATATTGTTCAGATAAGTCATTTAACGTTTTTATATATTTTTTTTGAGTAAAGTTAAGGTGAGCGTTAGTGCTGTAATCATCAAGCCGTACATTTATTACTTTTAACTTATCCTCGTATGATGAAGTTTTATGCATGAAAATAAATTCCATAGCATCGAGTATATCCTCTAAAATTTCTTCTTTTTTATCTTTTGGGAAAAACTCGTCTTCAAAAGCATTTCTGAACAGAATCATTCTCGCAAAAGGCGAAGGAATTGATTTAACATTAATTTCGTTTTTAGACGCTGTTTGTTCTTTAAATTTGATATTAGTCAGTGTCTTTGCATGCTCTGATATGTTATTCCATTCATTTGGTTTAGTAATATTAATGCCTTCTGTTCCTGAAGCATCAAATTCAAATAATAAATTTTTATAAGCCATAATTACATAAAATTATTTTGTTTTTGAATAATATTTAGAGATAAAGTTAAAACTACCAAGTCTCAAAGTATCAACGAATTTTTGGTTTTCGTCTGTCTGCTCTACATTAGGAATTACCTTATTGCAATATTCATCTACATCCTGCAATTTTAATGTTTTTGAAAATACACCTTTCTTTGGGTTCTCTCTGCCAAGTTTATAATGCGAAATGACCTCTTCATTATATTTAGTGATGTCAAGAGTGTCCGTTTCCGTGTTATAAAACGAGGTGTTGAAAAGTTCGAGTGAGTATTTATTGTTTTTAATTTGCCCTAACCAAATTAAATATTTATCGAAATAATTCTTTAAATTATCAGAGAATTTATTATTGAAATAATTTCTTGTTAATCCCAGTCCCTTGGGTGATTTATCTTCCATCCAGGGTATGTATTGGTTTTTTCCTTTACCCAGTAAATATTTCTGGAAGAATATTGCAGAGACGTAAAATGATTCTAAATTTTTCTCTTCCTCTTCTCTAAGGCACGAAGGAAGATTGTTGTAATTAAGTGCAGGTGTTTGCAAATCAATAGTCGTTGCAAGAAATGTTGTGTCTTTACCTTTTTTGAAATCATTTTTTTTATTTACGAAATCAATAAAACCGGAAGCAGCAAACAGATTAAGATAATGACTTTTGTTTTTTTGATCTTTTCCGCCGATACCAAAACTAAGCTGGGACATAACAAATGAGTCAGGACACCCTACGTAATAAATAGCGTCATAGCCATTGTCTTTTTCTTTTGCTTTACTGATATAAAATGGTATTGCAAATTTAACTGCCGGTAAGAAATTGCTTGATTCCGGTAATAAATTTACACCGGTTTTTTGTAATGATTCTTTTTGTAGTTCACTTGGTTCCTTAATTCCGAAATAAGGCAATAATATACAGGCGCCGATATTTGTGGTGCCTGATCTCGTTGCTCTGATATCTTTTAAAGATTTCCCCATAACAGGCAAGCCAGCCGCACCGGTTCCCCCGAATAGTGAACCAAAAACAAATAGATTCAGGAGTTCTTCTGTTGCCATATCTCTGAATAGTTCGTCTTCTTCAATATCTTTCATAAATATCGTACCAATCATTGGATTGCCTTTATATCCTTTATGCAAAGGTTCTTTTCTTTTTTCTTCTGAAAATAACAAATTAGTCAAAATCTTATAACGAATATTATTTTCATTGTTATATTGGACATAAGATATTCCATTCTCCAGATTGGAATCCTCTCCGGAATTCGGATTCCACACTTTAAGGAATTTTATTTTCGAATTAAAGAAATAAGAATCCTTTTGACGGATAGTGTTGCGAATATCCATATAATTAAGGACAGTTTGCTGTAATCTCTGAACATTTTCATTGGTTTGATCCGGATCTATAACCATTAAGTTAATTTCGCAATTTTTAATTGCTCCCGCGGCGCAAAGATGAACTAAAGATTCAGACGCTAAAGCACCACTGCCGCCTATTGCCAATATGTAATATTTTTCCATGAAATTATTGTAGTATTAAGGATTAAATAAATGAGGTATGGGATAAGCTTTGTTATTATCAAATTTCTGAATTCCAAAAAAACGTCCCAGTATATTTGCAATTATGAAACTTAATATTGTATAACAGATTAATGATTGAAAAAAACCAACTAACGCACGGCTTGTTATCATAAAAACAGGTATTTTCCAATAAACAGGATTTTCTATTGTTCCGCCAACGAATGTTTTCGTCAAAAGGAAAAAGAAAATTAAAAATGCTACGATTACGCCGGTGAAAATATTGAACATCCACCACTGGAATAAGAACCTTCCTCCACGGGCTGATGTGACTGTATAGCATATAATTATTGATACAATAACCGGAAAAAGTGTAAAAGCAAGCGCGTTAACCCAGCTCAACTCCATCCAATGCTGTGGCAAAACCGCGACGGATTCGTCATTGACGAATATATTTGCAGGTCTTGAGACCCACCAGTTTAAAATGTATTCAATTATCTTATTCATTATTTTGTTTTATTTAATTACTATAAAATACGTAAATAAAGGAACCGGATTTTCGTTTAAATGATTTTGAAGGTTGACAAAAAAATCATTAAACCGATAAGTTTTTTGAATATTATCAGGGTTATCAGTATTATATTTATCTATAAGGTTTTTATGAATTTTTGACAAAACAGCGATTCTATAAATTTTAAAATTGCTTTGCTCTTTAAAGCTCTTATTGAATTCCAATGTTAATATTTGTTTGGTTGTATCGTTATTATATTTATTTAATAAACTGCACTGCGGATCATTTAACGGACTTCTGCTCCATTCGGTATCTCCGACATAAGTTGCTTTCTGTTCATCGTAATGAATTAGCTTTTCAAATATTACGAATTCATATTTATCGTTGAGGATATTACTTTTTAATAAATTATCACCGATTTCTCTCTCGAAAGAAATCTTTATATTGACCGGACTTGTATAATCATCTACTTCGGCTAACACATATTTTGATTTCTGCATCAGCAGATTTATATTCGGAGAAAGTGATATTTTTGATGAATATTTAAAATTAGGCGCAATTATAAAAAAATCATCGTTCACACCGGAATAATTAGATGTTAAAAAGGTGTTGTGAGAATATTCACCGAAAACAAACAAATATAATGGAGAATTGAATACTTTTTTATTTTGTATTCCATAATACCCTAAATTCTTTGCGAAAAGACCGAATAGCTTTTTCTTAGAAACCTGTGATTTTATATATGGACTCATCAAAAAACCCAAAGTATTTCCCTGAACACCGTCTTCTTCATATAATGCATCACTTAATACAAAGTTTAATGTTTGTGACGTATCTTTTTGAATTTTATCGAAGACCTGGTTTATTTTCGTCATACTCTTGTCATAAGTATTCTGGTTAATTAATGACTGAATTGCATCGTCATTAGAACCCAAAAAATATATATCATCACCAAAACCGTAAATATTAATCTTAGCATCCTGCCGCTGGCTAAAAATATTTCTGATATAGTTTTCGTATAAATAATAATCAGATCCGGTAATTAATGATTGGTTGAGATAATTTTTCATGGAAGATGATAAATCAACATACAGATTTATCTCTTTAGGATTTATTTGTTTTGCGGCAATTATATCGCTACCCAAAATTTGCTCTAAATTGATTTCCTCAATTGGCTCTCTTCCGCAACCATAGAAAAGAGCAGTAAAAATTGCAAGTAATACTAATTGTTTCATAAAAATATAATTTGGTAATTAAAAAATTAACTAAAAATCTATCTTATGAAAGTATAACCCATTTTTTGAATACAGCAAAAATTATTAACAATATACAGTGTCTCAACTTTAAATGCCTGATTAACAATAGAATAAAAACAATATTTCCGGCTCACTAAAAGCTAAACATTGAATAATATTTTTAATTTCCAAAACAAGAATAATATTAAAGTTATGTTTTTATAATATTAATGACATATTGATAGTAGATAATACGAATACAGCAATAAGGTCAATAATAATTACGCTCACCTTTAATCTATCAATTGTTTTAGTGTAATTTAATTAAAGTAATGTAAATATCATATACATATAAATTTACAGCTTTCACTGGCATTGTCAGCATTCTATTCTCTTTTTTCATATCGATATTTGATTCTTTTCTTAAGCTTGTATTTTTTTACGGTTACTTGGAACTATACTTCCGCGTTCATCGTTGAAATCTTCTTTTTTCCTTTTAATCATATTATTTACCAGAAATATATTATTATTTTACATATGTTTGGTATCAATATTGTGCTTTTCAATTCTTCCAAATTCATTATTAAATCATTATGGTTCAGGGGGATGAGGTTTATTAAAAATAAAATTAGCTAAAATTATTCCCAGTACTGCGAAGATAGGTAATATAAAATACATTAAACCAAATACTGATGGTACCGCATTTGCTGATTGATTTGATATCTTACCGATAACGATGCAGAGAATAATACCGATAATAATACTTATAAATATACTAAGTAAACGTATTTTATTATTCCTTCTTTTGGTATCTTTCATAGTAATTATCCATTTGTCATGTTTTATCCAATATTCCGAATCAAGTTTTCTCCATTCTAATTTACAATATTGAATCTTTTTTAATATTTCATCTCTAATATCATCACTATTTACAGTTCTTCTATCCAAATTCTGAAAATCTTTGTAAACTGCTCCTTTAAAATTATATTCGCATATAAAAATAATTAATTTAAGAATATTGACATCTTTATAATAATTATAAAATGCAAATTCAAAAGAACTAATAATATTATTGCAAAGTTTTATATGTTCTATCCATTCACTGTCAACAGTCTTATAATCATATTTATGATTTTTTACAAATTCAAAGTATTTCCAGCATAAATCTGATATTTTCCTGCATATTTTCGCTTTATAGTTCTCAATGTCATTATTAGTATAATATTTTACGGCATTATCAAAACAATTAAACATTTCCTTATATCTTGGATTTTTTAATGTAGATAACACAAATGCTGATATTGCCTTTCCATACCATGCTTCATAATTTTTAATATCGGATTCAAGGATTTTATTAAAATAATTATACGCCTCTTCGTTATTTCCGGATTTCAATGCACCGTTAGCTAATTCCATGAGGTTCGGTAAATTAGCATCAAGGTTTATTTTAATAGCTTCTCTAACTTTGACATCGACCCCACAATACAAACACTTCACGAAATCTTTTTCTTCCGGAACCTGAAGTTCGCCTTGACAGGATGGACATTTTGCTGCTACAAATTTCATATTATATCAATATATTATTGTATTTAAAGATACTATGTATAACTTGATAAATCTTTTTTGTAAGTATATCCAAAATCTATTTAAAATAAACAGCCTTATTTACAATATTCATCTAAAAATGATTTTACCTTCGTATATCCAAGCGAATATGCTTCATGCCAATCCTCGCATGCCTTAAACTTATTTCCGGATAGCATGAATGCAACTCCGCGGTTATTATATGCTTCTGCATAATTTGGATTAATTTCAATTGCTTTGTTAATATCCGATATTGCCTTCGTATATTCGTCTAAAGAAACATAGACTATCCCACGTCCATTATAAGCAAATGAATGATTCGGATTTATTTCTAAAGCCTTATTAAAATCTATAATTGCTTTGGAATATTCTTTCAAATCATTATATATATTACCACGTCCATTATATGCATCAGCATAATTCGGATTTATTTCTATTGCTTTATAATAATCCGATAAAGCTTTCGAATATTCTTGTAATTTTCCATAAACGATTCCACGGTTGTAATATGCGTAAGCATCATTCGGATTTATTTCTATTGCTTTACTATTATCAGATATTGCGTTGGAATATTCTTTCAATGCATCATAAACCAATCCGCGTGCGCAATATGCTATTGCTAAATTCGTATCTGTTACTGTAGAATTATTAATTACTTTTGTGAAACTATGTATCGCTTTTTCATATTCTTTATCATCATAATAACTAATGCCTTGGCCTAACAGCAATTCATTACTCATTTCTTTATTGTTTTGACACGCTAACATTAATAATGCTATTAGCAAGAAATACAAATTAGTTTTCACTGTATATAAATTTTAAATTTGTTACTATTTAGTATATAAATAGAATAAAAAAGATAGAGATAAATAATCAAAAGTACCTATATGGCGTGACTGCTTTTATTCCTGAATAATAGCCCCATATAATACCTATAGTCATAAGTATAAGACTTATAAGTATAATCATTGCTCCTCCGACAGAGTTACCTTTTTTTATAGCCATGGAGCCGCACACAATGCCAAATATTCCAAAAGCTGGTGGAAATATAAATATTGATATTATAGAAGATATCAAACCGACAACTACCCAAACTGCACTACCGGAATTATTCGAATTAACGCTAACAGGGTTTATATTTCCAATAATTACACTTGCCCCGCACTCAGGGCAATATTTTACGCCCGTCTGAATCGCTTTGCCACATTGAGGGCAAAATTTTAATGATGATTGATTTAAATTATTAGAGTCCATAAAATATTTATTTAGATTATCAAGTAATTTCTAATCGTTAACTTTAAGATTATTTTTATCCGTTAATATTTTTTTCATAATATCGCATTCGAAAAAATCATAATACGAATTTGATTTCAATGCTTTTTCTATTTCAAGGAAATCCTTGTATTTTTTATTGACTAAAAAGTGATGCATTCCTTCGCTCCAATTTAACCATACATATTTTGGAATAATCCAATTTGTATACCAATAATACTCTTCGGCGCATAAATTTAAGTAATCATCGATACTAAAAGCCTCGTCTGAAGTTGTAGAATTATTTTTATCTGGAACGATTAATGTTTTTTTATTTAATTTCTCGTTAAATCTATCATATCTATCATTAAATTTTATAAACAATTCATTTAGTAAACTTTTTCTGCTAATATTATTAGAATTATAGTTGTAAACCAAAGTAACAAAAACCCCAAATAATGCAACGATTAATTCAAGATTATTATTTGCGAGTCCACAACAAAAACTACTGTTGCATATCAAGTATAACAAAACTATAAAGAATATTGCCAATATTAATGTAAAATAATTCAGTTCAATCCAATTTTTCATTCTTAACATTTTTTCAGTTTTCATCATTTATGATTTTGATATTTTTATTTTTTTAAAAATTAATTTAATATTTTTAATTGTTCTGTATCTTTATTCTGTTCCATAACGACACCTGTATTTGTATTATGATAATACTTATGAGTGACACAAGGACAGACATTACCATTTTTGATAAATAATCTATGTATTCCTGTTCTGCAAGTCTTTTTGCTTCACTGACATATTTTCAAAAAACGAACTTGACGAAAACAACAAAGAAAAAAGAAAAAATAGAAAGAATAATGATTTTGTCATATATTCAAATATTAGATTTGGATATAAAAATGGATTGAGCTGTTACTTGCTTGCCCGGAGATATATGAGTATTTATTCTGTACATATTTGATTAACAGTTACGAGTTAATAAAATCGACAAGGAATTACCATCCACCCCGCTCTGTTAAAAATAGTACGTATGGGGAACATAGGCAAAGAAATTGATTGAAGCAATAGAAATAAATATAATGATGTATTGACAAATATGTAGCAAATATCGTGCCAATGTTTTTGATTTGTGGGATGGTTATTAAGGGATTTGGATATGTGTATATAATTAAGAATGTTAGTGATGATTTTGGTTGATATTGAAAGTGGGATTGCGTTGCGGTGGTTTGGAATTATTGGTTTTGTGTGCGGTTTTATCGCACACGTGTGCGGAATTAAGTGATCAAGTGTTAAGTGTTAAGTGTTAAGTGTTAAGTGAGATCCCGAAACAAGTTCGGGATGACAAAAAAATAGGGATAAGGGTTAAGGGATATTTAAATCCAGAGGATTTTGGGTTTGGGGGTGGATTTGGGGTGACGGTGGGTGAAGAGGGCGTAGCGGATGGCGTCGAGGCAATGGTCGTTGAACTTTACCGGGTCATCGAGGATATTACCGTTTTTATCCTGAGAATAGCTGTAAGTGAGGACTTCTTTGTTTATGTTATTATTTGTATCCTTGCTGTATATTCTGAGGGACTTGATGTAATCTATTCCGTCTTTAACGGACTTTTCTGAGGGGTAAGCGTTAATTTTAGCGTTCTTTAGTTCCTGAATTCTGCCCGGCTCCGCGGAATCACAGTAAACCTTTTTACCGGGT
>Ga0247841_10011024_pt1 | contig 12131 bp, 19 predicted proteins | sample LaCruzMarch2015__2_FD_192410 | JGI IMG/M metagenome (GOLD analysis project Ga0247841, IMG submission 192410) | Freshwater microbial communities from meromictic Lake La Cruz, Castile-La Mancha, Spain - LaCruzMarch2015_18m | ecosystem: Environmental > Aquatic > Freshwater > Lake | place: Spain... | reverse complement strand
TTCAACTCTTTCTTTTAATTCTTTATACTCTTTAGTTTCTTTTTGTTTTTTCATTTTTATTAACCTGTATCAACGACAAATATTTTTTTCTGACCTGATTTCTTGCCTTCATTGACTACAAAACCCATTTTCCAAACCTTTATCACTTTCAGACTGGAATCCCATTGATATTGCATAGATAAAGGAAAAACACAACCTTCCTTATCCTTTCTCTTATATTTTTTCAACTTAGCAATTATTTCCTCATCTGTTTTTAAACCTTTTATAATATCATAAATATGATGCCAATAGTCTCGCATCCAAAACCTTATATAATGCCCTGATACCCACACTTCAGACTTTGCTCGTGAATAAGTTCCAAAATGATTTTTTATTCTTGTTAAATATTTGTCAAGAAAACCATCAACATTCACTATTTTTATCGGTGAAAGAGGTTTTTTATCTGTATGCAACCTTTTTTTATTTCTTCTTGCCCTTTCTTCCTCAGACAATAAATTATGAATACGAACTTCTGGATTTGTTATAAAGTCAAGAAAATTTGAAACAAAGATACGAATATCTTCCTCAATAGTTCTTAAATCATCTATCTTCATAACAGACAACCAATCCTTAAATTCCTCATTTAAAATATCATATACCAAAGTTGTTCCATTCTGAAAATTCTTAATACAATCTGGTTGAACACAAGCAACATACCTTTTATTTAAACTCGACATAATCTGATTGCAAAAAGGACAAGAATAACCAAGAGAATTGTTATTATTGTGCAAAGTTGAAAATTTATCAAGTGTCATATGAGAATAAAAAGCCATCCTCTCTGTATCAACACCATTTACAAAAATTGAAATACCCTCATTATCAAATCCTGAAACCTTGTTAAAATCCTGCTCAAAAACCATCTGACCCTGCCCATTCATATGACAATATTTTAAATGAATACCAAAAACAGTATGACCACGAAATTTAAGATTTGCTTCAACAAAAATATCATTAAAAGGCATATTACGAAAACCTGATTCACCTGATTGTTTTTCTACTAACAACTTTACAAAATCATTTTTAAACTTGTAAATCTGGGATTCAAACATAAGACATTTTGAACGAAAATCAAAAACATCTGCTTTTGCACTAAACTGAGGAATCTGACCAGATGCAACCATTGAACAAAACCAGAGTGTCATATCACGATTCTTCGTTGAAAAAGCATCCTTACTATCATCCATATATTTTTTTAAACTCAAATCAAATTCTTCCTTATATTCATCAGAATCAAAATACTTTATCTGCTCTTTTGTAAACATTTCACTCCTATTTTCAACTAACAAAGAAAGAATATCCTTAGTTACTTCCACACCATCTATTTCAGTTCCATCATCAAGCAAAACTTTCATTTTTTATTCCTGTCCTCATACAATATTAACTTTGAATTACAAATTAAACAATTATTTAAATTAACACCTGACACAGACCAATACAGTTTTTTGCATTTTTTACACCATCTTGCCATTTTTATCACCAGATTTATTCATCCTCATCTTTCTCTTTTAATTTCTCCTTCTCTATAATTTTTAATGCTTCTTTCAATGATTTATCAAGACCTGTTTTTTTCCTAAAATTATCCAATATTTTTTTTACATTTTTTCTTTTTTCCTCAAACCTATCAACTGCATCAACACCTAAAAAATCAATAATTGCACTTTCAACAAGTTTTCTCGCAATATTTGGAAGTGGAACAATAGCATTTGCCTCACATTTTCTAACACCATAAATCCTAATATAATCCCTAACATAAGGCATATTAAAATTCCTATGATTTGGATTTGCCAAATCTTTTTTGCTACCTGTAATTAAATTATTAATCCAAGTAAGTTTATGTTGCTCAATAAAATCGGCATTTAAACCAAATCTAACAATTTTTAAATTGTAAGGGTCATATCCTTCTTCACCATCTTCCCATACAACATCCTTTAAATCTTCAAGATTACTCCTGATAAATTCTGAAATTCTAAGACCATCACAATCGTGGTCTCCACAGTAGAGAAGAACTGGTCTTAAACCTTTGTCCTCTGCTTCCTTAAATCTTCGTGCATAAACACCTCTTTGAAGCATACTACTCCATCCTTTACTTGTTGCAATAGGAATATGATACTTTTTACAAATTGGTTCAAATAAAGTTTTCAAATCTATTTTTTCAACAAGCATTTGAATATAAAATTCCTCACCATTCCACCAATCAGGAGTATAATAATCTTCAGCAGATAAAGAAGCATTAACATAAAGACCCATAAAAGAAACAGGAGATTGTGTCGTTGGTTTTTCAACACCACTAAATTGCCTTCCTTCTTCTTCCAATGTAAAATCAATCGGTAAAATACCTTTTTTTCTACATTTATTAATCCAAGATTCAACTTTATCAAACTCATCTTTATTAATCAATCTTTCAGATTCCATCTGATAACACCAACCTCTTGCAGAAACTTTAAAACCAATCCTATCTGATAATTCCATAAGTTTTTCTGCAAACTCTCTAAGTTTTTCAGTTGTTGCAGTTTGATTTAAATTAAATTCCATTTTTATTCACCTTTTCTTTTAACTAATAAAACAGGCAACAAGACCGACTTCAAAAGAGGTTAAAGTCCTGTCTCATCACCTGTTTTCCCATATTGCTATGAGCATCACCAACCTTTATTCATATACCTTTTCTGTTGTGCGATATGAAGTTTCAAATTTCTCTCGCATCTTTTTATTACCTGAATTGCCTTTAACAATTCTTCCAGATTTTTCAATGTTGATTCATTCGTTGCCATTTTAACACCTCAACTTATTAATATTTTCCTATGTTGCTTCAATATTTCAAAGTTATCAAATAATTTATCAGATGTCACTTTGAAAGCATAAAGATTTGGAATCTGATTTTCAATCCCAAAATATTTTTTAACTGCATCGAACTGATTCTTATCTTTTGTCCTCACTATATAATAATTTTTAGTCTTAATTTTCAGTAATTTCCTGTCAATTTCTTTTTTTCTTAGTTTCCATTCACGCAATAATTTATCCTGCTCAAAAGGTTCAAGTTTATCAACACCCTTTAAAATATCCTTTTCCAACTGCCTTAACCTGTATAAAGTATTGAATAATAATATTGTATGTTGCTTTATATTGCTTATTTCAGGCAATAACTCCTTCAAATAATTTGCAGGATTCATCCTGAACATTTCCTTATTAAATTCTCCGTCTCTAAAAACCTTTAAAAGTTTTTCCTGCAATTCTTTTCGCCTTAATGCAGTTGTCTGATAAGCAAAAGTAAGATAATAACCCTTGCCATACTTTTCCCACTCTGGAAGCATAAATTTTATATTCCAATAATATCTTATTTCATTGTAAGATATTTTTCCCTTACAGATTCTAAATAGTTCCTGAGCAGACAATTCAATATTATATTCCTTTTTATACTCATTTCTTACATCATTCAAAATTTTTGAAACTTTATCATTCTTGCTCTTAACTACATTGCATAAATCATTTATTAACTGTCTTAATTTCTTATTCATTTTTTATCACCTTTTAATTTAACTTCAATACTTAAAAGATTTTGATGTGTATTATAATTTTTCTCATAAAATCTTTTATGCGACCTTGCGTGTTTTTCTGATAAAATTACAAAAACATTTTCCTTATCTATTCTCTTTAATTCCCAGTCAGTCAAACAGATATATCCTTTTTTTATTATTTGTTTCATATTATCACCTTAAAAATTATTTGTCTCATTTGGATGTATTGTCGGGTCGTGGTCATTACAGAAATTATCTATTATCCACAATGTAGTTTCCTGCTTCAATGTTCTGTCTCTGAAAGCACTACAACCACAAGGAAATTCAATTATTTCTGCCCAGTTCTGCTCTGGTAATATTTCTTGCTCAATCATTTTTTATCACCTTTTTGTAAATTCAAAACAGTTTCCTTCAACAATGAAATATCATTCTCTATCTTGAAAATTCTGTCATCAACCCTGCAATTCCTGATTAATGTTATTGCGTTCCTAATACTTGTCTTACTATTTTTTATCTGAAATTTAGACGGATATTCAGCACTTGACAACCCATCCATAGCAGATTTCAAATAAGACATCGCCTTTGTTAATCTTGTATCCTGTTCCATTTTTACCTCTTAGAAAGTAGAGATAAATAAATACTCTTACTTTCTGAATCCATATAAATTTCTGGACTTCCAGACATAAACCTGTCTATCCATTCATTACAATAGGATTCTATCCTGTCACTTTCGTCTGGAAATCTCAGACTAAAAAATTCAATAAATAATTCTGGTCTATTAAATCCTTTTGCATCGCATAATCTTTTTATTGTTGATTTTTTCATTTTATACACCGACCCAGAAATCCTCTGTTGGAAATTCTGCAAATTGACCTATAAACTGCTCATATTCTTCAAGAACAGATTCCTGCTCTGCTATTGCTTTAAGATACTTGGATGTGCCTGAATTCTCTGTTTTTAACGCATAGAATTTTTTCAGTATTGCAACAAGTTTCTTAAATTGTTCCTCAGTAAAAATTAACTTGTCGAATTTTTCCTTTGCCTGTTTATACAGACCTTTGCAGTCATTCAAGAGAACTGAATCTGCGTGTGTGTGAGTTCCAAAACATAAATAATATGTTTCACCATCTCGTTCCTGCTCTGCCTGAATATCTGCATTTTCATACCAGTCATCTTCCATATCCTCTTGAAACTGTTCCTCATCAAGATATTGTGACGGAATATTTTTCACATCATAATAATCTGAAAGTTGAGTATCTCTTGCTCTTTCCCTTAGTGCATCCTCTGTTTCAGGTCTGAGACCCTCAAGATAAACTCCACCAAAATACCATCCACAATCCCATTTAATAGGTCTTAAATAAAATTCTTCACCATCAAGATTACCGATATAAACTCGTTTACCATACAGGGTCTTTCTTGGCTTGTATTCTTTCTTAACTTCTTTCTTAACCATTTTTTTTCACCTCTATAATTAATGTTTTATATTCAACATCTGAAATATATCCTGCTATTGTCCTCATAAAAAAATCATATTCTTCCTCTATTATTTCTTCATTCTGCAACTCTATATTTCCCCTTAAAAAAAGTATTTCTGAATCCAATATATTTTTGAATTTTATCTTTGCCTTTTCAGAGAAAGAAGTATCTTTGAAATCCCAACAAAAAGTAAATTCAGATTCCCAACTACCTACAACATAAACTTCTCCCTCATATTCGGCTATTTCCAAAAATTCTATAAATTTCATCTTGTTTCACCTCTTTTTATCCTATCTGTGTTATGCCACCACATTTTGAACAATGATAATGATGCCTTTTGCATCCACAACTACATTTATCATCATCAAAAAAAATTGCATTATCATTGACATCGCACTTACACCAACCGTTTTTTAATTGTGTTTGTTCCATTTTTTTCACCTAAAAAAAATAAAAAAATTATTTGGTTTTAACTTCAACTGGAACTAATTTTTCCAGAGGAGTAACCAAAATTTTCTGTGCTTGTGTCTGCAACCAATTTTCAACTGATGGTTTCAACTGCAAACCGTGACTTGCATAAGATGTAAATGCGTTATACAACTGCCATCTTGTATATGATTTCTGCTTACCACAGGTCTGAATTAACTCAGTTGTTATTGCCTTGATATGTTTTTTTCTATCAAGTTTTTGCAGGATTCTATCCATTATTTCCCATTCAATACTGTCACCAATGCAATCAGAGACCATTGCCTGTAATTTCTCAGAACTATTTATCATATCGTGTATTAATCTCTGTGCAACACTCTCAAAATCCTGTGTCAATTTTGATGTATGCTTAACATTCAAGGATTTTACCCAGTTAACATTCATAACCATTCCGTTACTGCAAACAAGTCTTTTCAGATATGGAATAACCATTATTCCTGTTGTTTTATCATAAGAATTCACTATTCTTATTCCAGACATAAATTCTTCACCAACTATATTAAGTTTTATCTGTGCATCTGGAAAACTTATGTCAACAAAAATTCTATTGTGCATATCAGAAACTCTTGCTTCTGCTTTCAGATTCAAATTTTCCATTGCATCAACAACAGAATTAACAACATCACTATGTTGCAACAAATTGTAATTTTTGCATACTATTGATGCAGTTTTATTTCTCTGCACATTCCAAATTGCTTTTCTTTGTTCGTCTTTTTCTGCTTCGGATTTTGTATCTCCGACATAAACTTTCTTCTCAACTGCTGTATCAAATGATACACTTCTCAACTCTTGTATTTGCATACTTCTCATTTTTCCCTCTTTTGTCCTCTTTTCTGAGAACTATTTGTCTTAATATCTTAGAGGTGTTATTTCAACCTCAAGAGTGAGAAATGAACCTTAGTATATAAATGTTTCTATATAATTTTTACGAGAAGAAAAAACTTACTATATGTATGTTTCTATAAAATTATTCTTATAGGAATATTTTATGAATCAAACTCTGAACTTGCCTTTTGAATCAGGTTTTGCATTTTTAACCTGATTGCCGAGAAGAACAAATTCAAGAACTTCAGAACCCTCAAAAATTTCAGAACTAATATATGCGTAAACTTTTCCGTCTACTATCAATGCCTGTTTCCGAGATTTTAAATCTGCAACATTCAGACCGAAACCTTCAAGTTTTTTTACTGGTTCAAATCTTCGTTCCCCTTCTGCATACAACTTTTTTGCTACTTTCAGAACATCCATTCTTTTCACCTCGTTTTAAACAATTCTTCCCAGATTCTCCTGCAATAACTTGTAAAATCATCCTGATGATATGATTCAATAAAATCCTTCATCAAAAAAAGTTTCTGCTCATTCATAAACTCCTTAAATTGAAGTTCATCTGTCAATTTTTCAATTGAAATAAATTCTTCCTTATTATTTTTCATAACTATTCACCTCTACATTTATTCAAATCCTTCAACTGACCAAAAGCATTTTTATAAAACATAATTCTTGAAAAAACAGGATTGAACATTGAAAAACTTGATAATATGATTTGCGAATTATCAAATTTAACAAAAATTTTTCCTGATTGCATCCGAACATTAAAAAATATGTCAAAATTATGTTCCCTGAGATATGCCAAAAATTCAGAAAAATCAAAAATAGTTTCAAATCTCCATTCTTCACGAAGACTTATTATATAATCATTATTTCTTTGCGTTATTAAAATTCCCATTTTAGCACCCCTATTTTAAATCAAATCTCCACCCTGAATCGGATTTTACATAATTTCCAAAATAACATTCCTGATTTATTCTGGTCTGACTTAAATTATTAATATTACAATTATTATAACAGTTCAACATAATCTCATTATAGTCATTATCAGATGAAAAAGATGACCTACAATATCTTAAACAATTCTCATATGCAGACATCTGATTTCTATCTGTATAATCTTTCTGAATCCAGAATCCAAAAAATACAAACACAATAAATAAAATAACAGATACATATATTAAAGTCACGAAATTTTCATCTACCATTTTTATTCACCTGCAATTTCCTTAACCTCGTAAATTACGATTTACTCGCAATCTTTCTCGTTCTATTATTCCAAGATAATACATACACATAACAAAAGAGAATAATATTACAAAAACACTCATAACTGCACCAACTAACTGAGTAGTTTTTACTGAATACAACAGAATATTAATAAAAACCATCAGAACAATCAACCAACCCAAAAAATAATTCATATCTTTCTTTTTTCGTTCATTTATTTTTTTCTTTCTCATTTCTTTCACCATTATAAAATAGTATTTTATTTATATTTATAACTTTTTTGCTTCTTCTTCAATATCTTTCAAATATTCAAATATATTTCTATTTTTTTCCTTGATTTTAACACGATTCTTAACTGGAAGCAAGTCTCGATAACCAAGAGAATTTAACACAGGAGAAACTTTCAACCACAATATTCTTCTGAGCATCTGCTGATAATCAACAACAAAACCAGAAGGCAATTCATCTTTTATAGCAACAACATCAGTCCTATACTTATTAAATTTTGTAACAAAAAGATATTTCAACCTGTCGCCAAGACGAATATCCATATTAAAATATTCATTAGAAAATTTTATAGCCCTCATATTAATAGGATTATTCTTATAAACTTCACGACCATAACTTATAGGCAATGCAATTTCATCAGGAGTATAAACTGTCTTTACCTTATCAATAAAACCATCCAAAAAAACTTTTATTTCTTCCTTAGATTTTCCATCCAACAACATCCTAAAAAGAGTTTTCTGCATATCCTGAGAAACTTTTGGAGTGTCCTTTCTCTTACCTTCAAAACCCATCAAATGAAATTTTTTTTCCTCTAAAAAAATACCCTCTTTCCATATTATATAACCAAAATATCTTTTAAGAACTGTTGCAAAATAAATTTCAGAATAAAATTTCTCGTATTGAATATTAAAATAATGCTTATCAATATTATGATTTTGCTTACAAAAATATGACAAAGAATTATTAACCAAATCCTTAATAACAAAGCCCTCATTAATTATTTTTTTAATATCATCAGATTTAATATTAACAAATACAAACAAACTATCTGTATTTGATACAAGAACATTATTAGCATAAAATTTATGATATTCTGATATTGAAAAATCATAAACATAATCATCCACCATATATGTCTTATATTTTATAATTCTTCTCAATCTAAAATCTTTACTCAAAAAGCCATTAATATTTTTTACAGAGCATATATGTGACTTTAAATTATGATACGATTTAGAAATAATCTTATCATCATTACAAACATAACACTCTTTATCAGAAACATTTTTTAATTTTTTATTAACATTTGTTAAAAATCCTATTTTCTTTTTAAACAAAAATTTATCCAAAATATTTATCCGTTTCATATTAAATTTTGATTCTACATTTTTATATCTTGTTTTTTTACTTTCTTCATAATACGAACAACATATTCCAACCCTAAAAAATAATTTCTGAAGACCTAATAACAAATTTTTATTTATACTATCACATTTTATAATAGGTTTATTATTCCTAATACAAACTGTTCCATCTGCACTCATATATCCTCTCAAAAAAGAACATATATTTTCATCAGTTTCCTTAAATAACCATAACGGAATTTTCTTTGTTTTAGATATTCCACCAAACATAAAATTATACAACATATCTGCCAATTTTGTAGAATTTATTGTTAAATCGGTTTTATTTCTCTGTGTATAATTACAATTATATTCTTTACAAATATTTTTTATAAATCCTTTTTTTAAAACATTTATATATCTACTACTCAATGATATATAATTATACTTCTTACTATCAACTTGTTTTATTAAATTGCCATTACCTATAATAAAACCCATCAATTCATACATCGACTTAGAAAAACCCTGAGATTTCACAACATCAGGCAACTTCCTATTAAAAAGCAAATACGACACTTTATATTTCAATAAATCCTTTGGTGAAATATTCATAAAATCACCAGATTTATAATCTATATAAATAAGACTATGGTCTTTTGTAACATCTAAATATTCAGTATTTGTAAGATACAACCTATATATTTTCTTTTTAACTTTATGACGAATAATAGATTGAGGAACAATATACTTATTTTTAAAATTGTTATCACAAGTCAAAATAGGAACAAAACATTTTTTAAAACATTTTCCTCTATCATTAACCTCTTTATATGCACAATAATTCCAATATTCTTCCATTGAAATAGACGAACAATCTTCAATAGTTATTTTTGTATCTTTTGTAACACTATCCATATATCCAACCTTATAACCATATTGAGTTACAATTTTTTCAGAATGTAATATAATATTTCTTGCCATTAATGTAATTGAATCAGCAATTTGTTTATTATATATACGACTTCCTGCAAAAGCAAAAATACCATACTGAACATTTAATAAAATTTTACAAGAATACTGCATTGAATTAAATTTATTATAATTTAAAGAATCCATATCATATTTTTTCATTTCTTCACGATATTTTTTACGAAGTTCAAAAAGTTCCTTAATAATAGAAGGAACAAGACCATCAATATTTTTATCAAAACAAACACCGTTTTCCAAACAAATATAATTCTCGAGTTCCTGCTCTTTAACAGAATCTTTCAGTTTAAAAGTCTCGACAGACATATTACAAGATAAAATGCAAGAAGGATAAAGAGATTGAAAATCCAACGATGCAACATTATTATATATTCCAGATTCAACATTTCTCTTTACAATCGCACCCTCATATTCTGTATGCTCTACTGGAATTTTTGAAGGCATCACAACATTAAGTCTATGTGCATAATTCAATATATAAGCATCACTCATCATACTTCGAGCAAAACAATCCTCAAAACGACATTTAATAAATCTTCGCAATTCATCAAAAAAATTTATAATATGCCTCTTTTCATCGAGTTCAACAAGAATCTTAACATCAGTCATATTGTAATAAAGAAAATTTCTCTTATCTGTCAAATATAAATTAGTCAAGTCGCCCTTGAATTTATGCTTTCCAAAACCGAGTTCAATATCTCCAATAGTATCTAACCTGTAATTTTCACGAGAATCAGGAATCATAATCTTGTATGCTTCCAACAAATCAAATATGAAACGACCAAAGAACTTAACTTTTTTCTGCTTTACATTATCATAGCAATTATATCTATCACGAGACAATAAATTTGTATTCATATTAAGATTCTTCATCCTATTGTATATGTAATAAGCATCGAAATCAACATTCCACCCTGAAATTATATCAGGGTCTTTTTCCTTCAAATAATCAAGAAACTTAGTCAACATTTCCTGCTCTGTTGTGCATTTAATCAATTTACAATCTGAAATATCATAGTCATCAAGACCAAGATAATAGACAATATATTCCTTATCAAAAGAATCATAAAGACCAATAGAAAGCATCTGCATCTTAGCAAGTTCTGGAACAGGAAAACCATTTGAAGAATCAACTTCTATATCTATATATAATATACGCAAAGGTTCTTTCTCAAGTTTTTCAATTTTATCTATTATATATCGAATCCGATAATTAACATCTCCTTCAAATGTAACTGGATAATTACGAACTTCAAAAAAAACATCATTTGGATTTGAAATAACTATTTTTTTAAGTTTATCACCATAGATTGAAGTAAATTCTCCATTATCATCAGGAATATAAAAATACGGTTGAAAATTACGGTCTACTGTCTTATAAACTGTATTATCTGGATTACGACCATAGATAATAATATCTCGACCAAGACTTTCAATATTATTCATTTAAAACCTATAAACTTTTCTTGTTGAAAATTCTTCATAATCTTCCCTTCTAAAAACCTGTTTTAACCTTGATTTTATAAAAATCACATCTACTGAAATTACTCTACTATTATTCCTTCCTTTATGACAATTACAATTACATATATTTACATCCTCTATTAAATAGGCATCGCCCTTTAATGATATAACAATATCTCCAATTAAAAAGTCATCCACTCCCAAATCTAACATTTTCATTTTGCACCTCACATTAATTCATATATATTTTACTCTCCATTATATGAAATATTCTGAATTTCAGAAAGTATTTCTTCTTTTTTATTTTCTATTTCCTCATCTATCAAATCCTGAATCCTCGAATCATATTCATCAACTGTTTCATCATCACCATCCATTTCATTACTATCTCTTATTTCCTGCTCTATATCATCCTCATCAACATCTGTTTCAACACTATGAAGTTCGTCAATCATTTCATCAATTGCATCATATCTATTTTGCAAAATTTCACCAGAACCAGAATCCTGCAACTGTTCAGGCATATTACTTCTTTTTTCCTCACAATCATCTCTAAGTGATTCAAGGTCTGAAACAATACTTTCAACTTCGGAACTCAAATCATCATTTGTTGTAAGTTCAGAAATTCTATCCTGAATATCATAAATAGTTCCAAGAAAATCTGATTGTGTCAACTGACTTGCTTTTGGTTGTGTTTTACTAACCTGTTTTTGACCAAATTTAAACTTCCACCAATAATAAGAATCGCCCTTTT
>Ga0247841_10011023_pt1 | contig 12133 bp, 16 predicted proteins | sample LaCruzMarch2015__2_FD_192410 | JGI IMG/M metagenome (GOLD analysis project Ga0247841, IMG submission 192410) | Freshwater microbial communities from meromictic Lake La Cruz, Castile-La Mancha, Spain - LaCruzMarch2015_18m | ecosystem: Environmental > Aquatic > Freshwater > Lake | place: Spain... | reverse complement strand
CTATCTGTCCACGGTTATGTTCGGTTAACCGTCTAGAAAATAAGACTGGTTTCTGTAAAACTATGAAATTGGCTAAAGTTTATAGTTTTATGGCGCATCACGGCGAGGAGCCGCCTATTTCAGGAAGCAATGGTTCTGGAACGATATTTTTTAGCCATTGTAATATGGGTTGTGTTTATTGTCAAAATTATGAGTTTAGTCAGCTAGGTAAAGGAAGTGAGTACACTATTAACCAGCTTGCAAAGCTTATGTTAGATTTACAGGGTTTAGGTTACCATAATATTAACTTAGTTACTCCTACTCATGTCTTGCCACAAATTCTCATGAGTTTGGAGTTAGCAGTTGCGCAAGGACTTAAGATTCCCTTAGTCTATAATACTAGTGGTTATGAGTTAACCCGAACCATTGAATTACTCGATGGTATTGTTGATATATATCTTGCGGATATGCGTTATGCAGATAACGCAATTTCGCAAAGATTATCTAAAGCTATTGATTATCCGCAATGCAACCGGTCAGCAATTAAAGAGATGTATCGACAAGTTGGAGACGTAGAGTTTTTGACGTCAGGATTAATGAAAAAAGGGTTAATTGTTAGGCACTTAGTACTTCCGAATCAATGTTCAGGTACAGATAAGATAATGCAGTTTATTGCTCAAGAAATCTCTGAGAATACCTATGTTAGTTTAATGAGCCAGTATCTTCCTTATTATAAGGCCTCTGGTTTTCCTGAGATTAGCCGTCGTTTAAATGCCCGGGAGTATGAAGAGGCTAAAAAGATTTTAGTGAAGTATAATTTATCTAATGGTTGGATCCAGGAGTCATATGGGGAAGAGCGTTTTGCCGGAGTAAATATTAAACCTAGTTAAATATGCTTAAAGAGTCGTGTTTTAAGAAGATTATAAATTTTGTACTTTCGCGGCCAAAAACCTTGCCCTTTAAGGCAGGGATAGATAATGGCCGCTTGAGTATTCCGCCTCGCTTTAGTTTGGGAGGCTTCATTTTTGCTAAACTTTTTCATATCAATGATTCTGCACAAAAAATCGCCTTGGGTGTAGGCTTGGGGGTATTCTCCGGGCTTCTACCTGGAACTGGGCCAGCTGCGGCGCTATTTTTAGCATTAATTTTTCGGGCTAACCGAGCAGCGGCTTTATTGGGTAGTATACTTACTAACACCTGGTTAAGCCTGGTAACTTTTATCTTGGCAATAAAATTGGGTTCTGTTATACTGAAAACACACTGGCAAGAAGTGTACCAGAAAGCACAAGGCTTAATCCATGATTTTCATTGGGTTAAATTCTTTAGACTTTCTTTTTTCGAAGTGCTCATGCCAGTTATAACCGGGTACATAATCATTGGTTTGTTTTTAGGAATAGTTAGCTATTTAATAACCCTTCTAATAATCAGGAGAAATACTTAGTGCATTAATTTTTAAAAAATCCGTGAAGTTACGGATAAGATGTCGAAATTAATCAAGGCTGAATTAGTAACAATCTACGGCGATACCGGGATGATTGATTTAAGTAAATCCATTAAATCTGCTAAAAAACTCCTTTATGAGTTAAAATAAATCTGTCTAAAAAATTAATGGGAGGCTTGATGAAAAAGTTAGTTTTACTGCGACATGGAGAAAGCATTTGGAATAAAGAAAACCGTTTCACCGGTTGGACAGATGTTGATTTATCAGAGAGGGGATTGCAAGAAGCAAAAAAAGCAGGAGAAGTGCTTAAGAAGGAGGGTTTTGTTTTTGATGTAGCTTATACCTCTGTCTTAAAGAGAGCAATCCGTACGCTTTGGATTACCCTTGATGAAATGGATTTAATGTGGATACCGGTATATAATTCTTGGCGGCTTAATGAAAGGCATTACGGTGCTTTGCAGGGGTTAAATAAATCTGAGACTGCGGCAAAATACGGGGAAGAGCAGGTACTTATCTGGAGGAGAAGTTATGATATTGCTCCTATGGCGTTAAATAAAAATGATCCACGTTACCCGGGTAATGAAGCACGTTACAAAGATCTTACTTTAAAAGATTTACCTTTAACAGAATGTTTGAAAGATACAGTGGCCCGGTTCTTGCCCTATTGGCATGAGGTGATTGCCCCAGTTATCAAAAGTGGTAAACGCGTGATAATCGCTGCGCATGGAAATTCTTTGCGTGCTTTGGTTAAATACCTAGATAATGTCTGCGATGAAAAGATTGTGAATTTGAATATTCCAACCGGCATGCCTTTAGTCTATGAGCTAGATGATAATTTAAAACCAATAAAAAGCTATTATTTAGGTGACCCGGAAGCAGTAAAAAAAGCTATTGCTACAGTAGCTAATCAGGGCAAATCAAAGTAAGGAGGGATTATGGCAGTTAAAGATATTGGTGAGAAATATAGATGTAATGTCTGCGGTAATGAGGTAATAGTTACTAAGGTAGGCGGCGGAGAATTAGTTTGTTGTGGCGAGCCTATGGAAAAACTTGAAAAATAAAAGGAGATTTTAGCAAGATGAGTAAATCCATTAAGGGCAGTAAAACAGAGCAGAATTTATTAAAGGCATTTGCCGGTGAGTCACAGGCGCGTAATCGCTATACTTATTTTGCCTCGGTTGCAAAGAAAGCAGGTTTTGAACAGATTGCTAATATTTTTACTGAAACCGCGGAGAATGAAAAGGAGCATGCTAAGATATTTTTTAAACATTTGGAGGGTGGGGACGTAGAGATTACTACTACTTATCCTGCTGGGGTAATTAGTGATACAAAAGCTAATTTAGAAGAAGCTGCAGCTGGAGAAAATATGGAGTGGACCACGCTTTATGCAGATTTTGCCAAGATTGCTAAGGACGAAGGATTCCCTGATGTAATGCGTTCTTTTGAGCAAGTGGCTAAGGTTGAGAAGTTTCATGAGACCCGCTACCGGAAGTTAATTAATAATGTTGGCAATAGCGAGGTGTTTAAGAAGAAAGCAAGCGTAAAATGGCATTGCATTAATTGTGGCTATGTTATCGATGGTGTCGAAGCTCCCAAAGAATGCCCGTCTTGCAAACATCCGCAGGCTTATTTTGAGGTTTTAGCTGAAAATTATTAATTAACCAAGATAGTATTATGAAAGGGGGATTAATGAGAAAAGCAATAGTAGTTTTAGGTAGTTTGTTTTTATGTTTCTTTTTATTCAAAGTGGGTATTGTGGGTGCTGAAGATGGAGCGGTTGTACAAGAAGAAGTGGTGGCTAATATTGAAGGGCAAAAAGAAATAAAAGGTAATATGGAAGCGGCTAGAGCGGAAGAGAAACAGTTGAGGCAACGGATTGCGGATGCATTGCAAGCCAATGATTTGCAGACAGTCGCTCAACTTAAAGAAGAATTAAGAGCGATGCATCAAGAAAATGTGCAGGGGATGCAGCAAGATAGGCAGGCGATACAGGCAGCTAGACAAGAATTAAAGAATGATGTTCAAGAAGTTCGCCAAGAAGGAGATAATAATCTACCTGGATCAGAAGGTAAGGCAGGTGTCAGTCTTAATCGCGCAGGTGCTCAAGGGAGAGCAAATGGGGCAACGATCGAGTAGAGCGGCAGGATAGAAAAAGTTAATAAAATTAAAACCCTCTGTAAAAATTTCTTGCAGAGGGTTTTTAATTAACATGGATTTTTAGAAAAATCGCAGTATAATATTGTGTATGCAAAAAATTCTTCACAAGAAATCTTTTATTATACTAAGTTATCTAACTATTTTTTTGTTTGTAAAAGTGGAAGCGGGTTTAGCAATGGAAATAACCAGTTCAGAATTTAAAAATAATCAATTCATTCCCGCAAAATTTACTTGTCAGGGTGAAGGTATAAACCCTCCGCTGGTTATTGAGAATATACCCAAAAATACTCAAAGTTTAGCATTAATAGTAGATGATCCTGATGCTTTAGGTGGTACTTTTGTGCATTGGATTGTTTACGATATCCCTGTTATTGGCCGTATTGAGCAAAATTGCGTACCTGGCAAACAGGGTAGTAATGATGGGGGAGGTATAAGTTATGTAAGTCCCTGCCCGCCTTTCGGTGTTCATCGCTATTTTTTTAAATTATATGCTTTGGATAAAGTATTTAATTTGAATGAGGGGATAAGCAAAACTTCGCTTGAAAGTGTAATGTCCGGCCACATATTGGACCAGGCAGAATTAATTGGTTTATACAGAAAAAGATAAAGCAAAAAAGTATGGCCTGGTATATTTATATAATTGAATGTAAAGATCGCCTGCTTTATACTGGTATTACTAAAGATCTAAAGCGCAGGGTAAAACAACATAATAATGGGAATGGTTGCAAGTTTACTAAGTATAGGACTCCGGTCAAATTGATGTATAATGAAAAAGTAGGCAGCAGATCTATGGCATTAAAAAGAGAAGCTGTGATTAAATGCCTGCCTCGAAAAAAGAAATTAGAATTAATAGACAAATAGAGGAAGTTAATGGCTAATTTTTCATTTGATATTGTTTCTGAAGTTGATTTACAGGAAGTAGATAATGCAGTAAATCAAGCGATTAAAGAGTTAAGCCAGCGTTATGATTTTAAGAATAGCAAGGCTTCCATTGCTTTTGACCGCCAAGAAAAGAAAATTACCTTAATTGCAGATAATGATTTTAAGTTACGTGCACTTACGGATATTTTAACCTTGCGCTTGGCAAAAAGAGGAGTTTCGATTAAGTCTTTCAAATTTAATGACCCGGAAAAGGCTTTTGAGGGCTATCTGCGCCAGGGTGTCGAAATTTGCATGGGGATTGATAAGGAACGCGCAAAAGAATTAATTGGTATAATTAAAGGTTTAGGGGTCAAAGTGCAAACTCAAATCGAAGGAGAGAAGATTAAGGTCAGCTCAGCCAAAAAAGATCAATTGCAAGCAGCGATCGCGCATTTGCGGGGCTTGGATTTCCCTGTTCCGCTGGGGTTTGGTAATTATCGATAAGTAGCTTGCCTTTTTGTTTGTCAATATTAGAGTTGTTGTGTTATAATATTTTACAAAGTGTGAATACCCCGCCCAATAGGAAGGGCGGGTACGCCGCCTTCTGCGGCGATTGCGCGGGTGTGTCTTCGTAGACAAACACCCGGCCTTATAGGAATGGCCGGTGTGCCCTTGTGGGCAAGGAGAAAAAATGTTAAATTTACTTAAAATTATGCTTTTATCAATAGTTTTACTTGGCGGCACTAATCTTTTTGTCCAGGCCCAGGAGATGCAGGTAATTAACTCAGAGTTTCAAAAAATGGACATTAATCATGATAGTTTTGTCACTCCCAGTGAGATGCAGACCTATCAGGCTCAAACATTTAAAGAGCTAGATAAGGATAAAAGTAATAATATTGATTCAGAGGAGCTGGGGGCTGACCAGACCGGTATGCATAAATTAGCGGATAAAAATCAGGATGGCAAAATTACCCAGGATGAATCCAACTCGCAGTTTAATGAGTATTTCAAGCAAATGGATAAAAATCAGGATGGCAAAATATCTGAAGCTGAATATACAGATTATTGGAAGTTAATCCATAAATTTTAAAACTAAAAGTTTAATCTTGGCAGAGTATTCACAGTAGCTTTATTCTAAGCAATCTTCCCGTATAAATCGTTTAATACAAATTTAAATCAAGGGTTAAATTATGATTTCTGTAAGCAATGTATCTTTAGAATTCGGGCAGCGCAAACTTTTCACTAAAGTAAATATTGTTTTTTCTCCCGGTAATTGCTATGGCTTAATCGGAGCCAATGGTTCAGGTAAATCCACTTTTTTAAAAATTCTTGCCGGAGAGATCGAATCTTCTGCCGGAGAAGTAACTATTTTTCCAGGTAAGCGCCTTTCTGTTTTAAAACAGGATCAGTTTGCTTTTGACCAGTATATGGTTTTAACTACCGTAATTATGGGGCATAAACGGCTTTATGAAATTATATCGGAAAAGGAGGCGATCTATGCTAAGACTCCTTTTACTGATGAAGATGGAATGCACGCTTCAAAACTTGAGGAGGAGTTTAGTGAACTAGGGGGTTGGAACGCGGAGTCTGATGCTGCTAAACTTCTCAGTGATTTGGGTATTGAGGAATCGCTACATAGCGCGAAAATGACTCAACTGGAAGCCGGGCAAAAAGTGCGCGTATTATTAGCACAGGCATTATTTGGAAACCCGGATATTCTGCTTTTGGATGAGCCGACTAACCATTTAGATGTGGAATCGTGCATGTGGTTGGAAGAGTTTCTCTGTGAATTTCAGAATACGGCTATTGTGGTTTCGCATGACCGGCATTTTCTGGATAAAGTCTGCACCCATATTGCGGATATTGATTATTGTAAGATTCGGCTTTACCCTGGTAATTATACTTTTTGGTCAGAAGCTAGCCAACTTGCTGCCCGTCAGCGCAGCGAATCCAATAAGAAAATTGAAGATCAGCGTAAAGATTTAAAAGATTTCATCATGCGTTTTGCCAATAACGCTTCTAAAGCGCGTCAGGCAACCAGCCGTAAAAAAATTCTGGAAAAACTTACTTTAGATGATATCGGGCCCTCTTCGCGTAAATACCCTTATATAAATTTTGAACCGGAACGCGAGGCTGGTAATGATCTTTTAAGTATAAATAATTTATTTAAAAAATTGGACTCAGAAGTAATGTTTGAGCGGCTCAATATTACCATTCATAAGGGGGATAAGGTGGCTTTTGTGGGGCCCAATGATTTGGCCAAGACTATGCTTTTTCAGATTTTGATGAATGAGGCCCAAGCAGATAGCTGGCCAGAAGGCAGTGGTTTGGCTTCCTCTAGCCAAAACCATGGAACATTTAAATGGGGAGTTTCTACTCGGCGTGCGTATTATCCCAGGGATAATACTGCATTTTTTAATTCACAAGTTAGTGTAGCTGATTGGCTCAGGCAATTTTCAGCCAATACTGAAAATGAATTTATTCACGCCTTTTTAGGCCGCATGCTTTTTTCCGGCGAAGAATCATTAAAACCGGTAAATGTTTTATCAGGAGGAGAGAAGGCGCGTTGTATGTTTGCCCGGATGATGGTTACTTTGCCCAATGTTCTTATCTTAGATGAACCGACTAACCACTTGGACTTAGAATCAATCACCGCCTTAAACCGGGGACTGAATAAATTCTCAGGAACGATTCTTTTTTCTTCTCATGACCATGAGTTAGTTCAAACGGTAGCCAACCGTATTATTGAAATTACACCCCGAGGGTATATCGATCGTATCAGCTGCACCTTTGATGAATATTTAGCTAATGAGCAGATTAAAGAACAGCGCCACCAGTTATATAAAATTACGCATTAAATAGGAGGATGATAGAGATGAATGTGATCGCATTTAACGCTAGCGTCCGTGAAGATGGGAATACTGCGATTCTAATTAAGCAGGTTTTTAAGGAGCTAGAAAATTCAAACATTAAGACCGAACTTATCCAACTGGCCGCAAAAAAAATCTCAGGTTGCATTGCTTGCGGCCAATGTTTCATTACTAAGAATAATAAATGCGCGGTAACTAATGATTTGGTTAATGAGTATGTTGCTAAAATGATTCAAGCAGATGGGATAATTATTGGCTCTCCGACATATTTTGCTGATTGTACAGCCGGTGCTAAAGCCTTGATTGAAAGAACAGGCATGGTCAGCCGGGCCAATAACAACTTGTTTAAGCGTAAAGTGGGTGCGGCGGTGGTAGCGGTCAGGCGGGCTGGAGCGATTCATGCTTTTGATTCCATAAACCATTTTTTTACCATCGGCGAGATGATTATAGTGGGCGCATCATATTGGAATATGGGAATTGGCCGAGAAATCGGGGAAGTATCCAATGATCAAGAGGGTTTAAACACGATGAGTGTTTTGGGCAAGAACATGGCCTGGCTGATGAAAAAAATTAATACTTGATTTCTTTTTGACAAAGTCTTATAATTATTTAAACGAACAAGCTTCATTTAGGAGTAACACCCCGCGTTTATTGTTGTCATCCGACGCTTATTGGATTTGCGCCGGTGTACGCTAGGTAGCGTATTTGCGCGGGTGTTGTCCAGGTGGACAAAAAGGAGGAAGTATGGCATATCAGCAAGGTGGTGGGTTTGGCGGGGGTCCCCGGGAAATGCATAAAGCAGTTTGCGGCGAATGCAAAAAAGAATGTGAAGTACCTTTTAAGCCCAGAGAAGATCGTCCGATATATTGTAAAGAGTGTTATTCTAAGCGCAAAAACGAAGGTCGTTAATCGATAAGTTAAAAAGAAAGGGGGCGCGGGCTATTTTCCTCAAGATGATAAATAGTGGCGTCCCCAATTTTTAATAGGAGGATAAGACCATGGCAGCTAAAGGAAAGGATAAAAAGTCTGGAAAAGTTTTGATGTTTGGTGAAAGTGTTTCAGATAAGATTCGTAAACGCGCCCAAGAACTTTTTGAAAAACGCGGGAGCGCTTCGGGAGACGCTTTGACTGATTGGTTGGAAGCAGAAAAACAAATAAAATCTGAGTTTAAAAAGTAATTTGTTAAAAAAATTATTTTTCAACAATAAAGGACTACGTAGTACTAATAGTCCTTTATTGTTTTTGTTTATTAAACGCTTTGAATAAATTAGTATGAGAGGATAGGATTAACAGGTTATGAAAAGCCGGGTCTATTTTATTCCAGTAGATAGTTTAAATAGTCAGCAGGTGATTAATCAGAAGCTTCAATGCCTGATTGATGAAAGCAAGGTTTTGGATTTTATCTATAAAAAAGATAAAGTTGTTCTTAAGTTACATTTTGGCGAAGAGGGAAATACCGGTTTTGTCAGGCCTCAACATGTGCGCGTGGTTTCTGATGCGGCTATTGGCCGAGGTGGTAATGTATTCATGTCAGACACCAATACGCTTTATCGCGGTAGGCGCTTGAACTCTAGAGATCATTTGAAGTTAGCTTATGAACATGGATTTACTAAAGAGATAACTAATGCGGATTTGATTATTCCGGATGATACCCAGGAAAAAAATGTTGCTTGCGTAGAGATTAATCAGGAATTTATTAAGAGCGCTAAAGTTGCTCGAATTTTTATTGATACTGACGCGTTAATTGTGGCCAGTCATTTTAAAGGCCATATTTTAACCGGCTTTGGCGGCGCATTAAAGAATGTGGGAATGGGTTGTGCTACCCGGCAAGGCAAACTTGCTCAACATTGTGATTTGGCTCCGATTGTTTATGCGGATAGATGTATTGGTTGCGGTGAATGTGAGGGAATTTGTCCGGTAAAGGCAATTAAACTGGTAAACAAAAAATCCGTAGTGGATAATACGAAATGTATCGGCTGCGCCAGTTGTTTGGCAATCTGTCCGAGTATGGCGATGTTTATTGATTTTAAAGCCGGTAACCAACTGCAGGATAAGATGGTTGAGTATAGCTTAGCGGTGCTTAAGGATAAGAAGAAAAAGAGCGGGTTTATAAATTTTGCTATTAAAATTAATAAGGAATGTGATTGTTGGGGTATGGAGAATCCACAGATTGCTCCTGATGTCGGAATATTGGCATCAGTTGACCCTGTAAGTATTGATCAGGCAAGTTTTGATTTAGTGAATAAGGCTTCTGGTAAAGATATTTTTAAAGATGCCCATCCTGAACAAGACCCAACAAGGCAGTTACAGCATGCTCAATCTATTGGCCTGGGTAGTCTTGATTATGAGTTGATCAAGCTGTAAAAATGGCACCCCGCGCTGCAAAGCGCGTCGGTACCCGGCGCAGATAGGATTTGCGCCGGTATCCGCCAGGTGGCGCATGTTGTCTAGGTAGACAAGGAGGAGTCGATGTTTAGGGAAAAGATTAAGGTTCTAGATTGTACGGTTAGGGACGGTGGTCTTATGAATAACCATAATTTTGACCTGCGTTTTGTGCGTGAAGTTTACAAGGCGCTTTCGGAAGCAGGTATAGATTACATGGAGATTGGTTATAAAAATTCTCAGCGGCTTTTTAGTACTAAAGATTATGGAAAATGGAAATTCTGTAAAGATCAAGACATCAGAGAAGTGATTCAAGGGATTAAATCTGCGACTAAGATTTCGGTGATGGTGGATGTGGATCGAGTGGATATTGAGGATGTTCTACCTAAGGAAGATAGCCCGGTGGATATGATCAGAGTGGCTACTTATGTTAAGGATGTGGATAAGGCAATATTTCTGGCAAATCACTTTGCTGACAAAGGCTATGAAACCGCAGTAAATATTATGGCAATATCTCGGGCCCTGGATAATGAGCTTACAGAGTGCTTGCAACAGCTTGAGAAAGAATGTAAAGCAAAGATAATTAATATTGTTGATAGCTTTGGTTCGCTATATCAAGAAACAACGGAATTTCTAATTAAGAAGGCAAAAAGTATTCTAAAAAGCAAGGAAGTTGGGATGCACGCGCATAATAATCAGCAGCTTGCATTTGCCAATACCATTGAGGCAATTATTCATGACGCAAATTATGTGGATACAACTATTTTTGGTTTAGGCCGGGCAGCCGGAAATTGTCCTACCGAATTAATTTTGGGATTTCTGAAGAATCCTAAATATGATATCCGGCCGATTTTGGATGTAATTTCTAAAGAGTTTATTCCTTTGCAGAAGAAAATCGAATGGGGATATTTTATTCCTTATGCGATTACCGGGATTCTTGATGAGCATCCGCGCACCGCGATTGCTTTGCGGGAGAGCGATAAGAAGGAAAATTACCGTGAGTATTATGAAAGTTTAGTTGGAGAGTCAGTGGATTAATATGGATGTAGCGGTTTTTAAGAAAAAACCTGTTTTGGGTATTTTGCGGGGGGCTACTCTTGACCTGATTGAGCCGTTGGTGGAGACGGTAATTGAGGCGGGGCTTGAGACATTAGAGATTACCATGAATACTGCGGGTGCCCCGGAATTAATTCGGAAAGCTAAACAGGCTGCCGCAGGTAGGCTTACCTTAGGCGCGGGAACAGTGCTTTCGATCAAAGATTTGAAATTAGCACTTAAAAGCGGGGCGACTTTTATTGTTATGCCGGTTTTAATTAAGGATGTTGTTGAATTCTGCGTAAAAAATATGATTCCTGTATTTCCTGGAGCGTTCACACCTGGCGAGATTTACCAGGCTTGGGATGCGGGTGCAACTATGGTTAAAGTATTTCCGGCAAAGTTTTTTGGCCCGGAATATTTTCACGAAATTAAAGGTCCGTTTAACAGTGTTGAATTATTAGCTTGCTCTGGCGTTACTCCTGAAAATATGAATGATTATTTTGCTCTTGGCGCAAGCGCGGTCTCTTTTGGCGCAAGTGTTTTTAGAAAAGATTGGCTAGCTTCAAAAGATTTTAAATCCATTGGCCAAGCGGTAAAAAAATTTATGGATATAAGGGGTTAGGAATGCTTACTGTAATATTCTTATTGGCATGTTTTTTGTTTATACTTGCCTATCTAAAATACGGCAAATTCCTTAAAAAACATTTTGAGTTAAATAACAAAAACCATCCGCCTTCGCATCACATGTATGATGGGGTAGATTATGTTCCGGCTCCTATGCCGGTATTGTTTGGCCATCATTTTTCTTCCATTGCCGGCGCCGGTCCTGTTTTGGGTCCTATTATAGCCGGTATTGCCTTTGGTTGGGGTCCAGTCTGGCTTTGGGTTGTGATTGGATCTATTTTTATTGGCGGCATTCATGATTTCTCAAGCTTGGTAATTTCTATCCGCAACCGCGGTCGCTCTATTGCTGAGATAGCTAATATTTATATGTCTAAGCGGGCGTATCATCTTATGCTTGCGTTTATCTGGTTAACTTTGGTATATGTTTTGACTGTTTTTATGGATTTAACTGCCAATACTTTTAAAATGGATGGAGGAGTGGCTACCTCGTCATTGCTTTTTATGTTACTTGCTGTAGGTTTCGGGATTTCTTTATACCGGTTAAAGATGCCGTTAAAATTGGCAACTTTCATTTTTGTTTCATTGTTATTTTTCTTTATTTGGTTGGGCCAAAAGCTTCCTTTAAATAATATTCCGGAATTCCTGGGAGATAAAGCTAAGAGCTGGGATATTGTATTGATTGTGTATTGTTTTATTGCTTCAGTTACTCCGGTTTGGATATTATTGCAGCCTAGGGATTATTTATGTAGCTTTCTTCTTTATGGGTCTATAATCGGAGGAT
>Ga0247841_10011022_pt1 | contig 12135 bp, 9 predicted proteins | sample LaCruzMarch2015__2_FD_192410 | JGI IMG/M metagenome (GOLD analysis project Ga0247841, IMG submission 192410) | Freshwater microbial communities from meromictic Lake La Cruz, Castile-La Mancha, Spain - LaCruzMarch2015_18m | ecosystem: Environmental > Aquatic > Freshwater > Lake | place: Spain... | reverse complement strand
TATGACCGATCTCACCGGCCACAAAACCGGAGCCTTCATAAAGCCTGCCCTCGATAACGATCCCGCCGCCGATCCCTGTGCTCACAGTGATATAAATAAAATTCTTGGTATTTTTCCCGGCCCCCCAAAAACCCTCCCCCAAGGCCGCCGCATTCGCGTCATTGCCAATAAAGACCGGCAGTCCCGTAGCTTTTGAAAGGATTTTTACCAGCGGCAAACCGGCCCAACCCGGGAGATTCGGAGACCGCGGAAGGATCCCTTTTTGAGTATTCACAGCACCCGGACAACCGACACCGATCCCGAGGATCTGCTTCCTAGAAATGCGGGACTCGTGAACGAGGGATTTGAGATTGAAGACGAGTTCTTTGACGCAGGCTTGGGTCTCCGAACGGATCCCTGTCGCGATCTCACGGTACGCAAGGATCTTCCCACGCCCGTCCCCGAGCGCGATACCGATCTTGGTCCCGCCGATATCAATCCCGATTGCGTATTTCATCGCTCAAACCTCAGCCTACAGGCTGGAGATTACAGTTTTTATAAAAAAATCGGTGGGTAGCCCAAATTTCTTTTTTCTTTTAATAAAAATTTTGGGCAGCCCCGATTCTCGTCAGTTAAAAATTAACGGGTAATCAGGACAGTCCAAGTCACCGTCTATGAAAAAAAATAAAGACTTGGGCAGGGAGGGAATTGAACCCCCGACACAGGGATTTTCAGTCCCTTGCTCTACCGACTGAGCTACCTGCCCACGAATGGGGATATGTTAGGATGGCCGTAAAACTTTGTCGAGTTGTTTATCGAACAGGGTGGGATTATAAAGCAGCTTCAGACAATGTCAAAGATTTTACTTCTCAGAATGGACCCTTTTTCGCTAGTGCCCGGAATGATAGGGCTGGTGATGAAGAATGGTCAGGGCCCGGTAAAGTTGTTCTGCGGCAACAACAGCGGCGAGCTCATGCGGCAGGGTCATGGGACCGAAGCTCCAGCGAAAAGACGGCTTCATCTCATCCAAGACTTCGTCCGTGAATCCGTCCGGGCCACCGATCACGATCTCGAGGACCTGCGCGCCGGAGTTCATGCATTTCTGAAGCTCGTGGGCCAGCGCCTCGGAAGCGATCGCCTTGCTCCTCTTCCCTCTTTCGCAAACCCAAAGGCAGGACTTCATTTTGGAAGGATAAGCGCCGGTCTCGCACGGCAAAAAATGTCCGATCCTCTCGGTATATTCCCGGACGAGGGAAAAGGCCGCGGCGGATTTGAAACCCTTGGCCGGAACTTGCGCGGGCTTAAGCCAGGCTAATGAAAAACGGATCCGCATCGAATGAGGTGCTCCTTTTCTTCCAGTATCATCTTTTTTACCGTTTCTTCAATAATTTTTCTTCTCAGCATGTCCGGTCCCAATACCAATCAATCACAGCAAAACTGTGATTGGGGCCGTCCAAACTACCATCATGGGAAAAAATGAAAAGTTTGGGAGGTCCCAACACTTATCAATTTCAACTTGCTGAAATTGGGGCCGCCCTTGTCAGCCCCTTAAAAAATAGAGGACAAGGGACGGAATCCTCTTACAATACAACATGGCCCCGAAACAAATTCCCGAGATCGATCATATTTATCTTGAAAAAAATGCCGCACAGACGCCTCTCGCCAAACGCATCCTGCGGACTCTCCGCGGCATTCCGGTCACGCTCGTAAAAGACAAGAACGCCTTTCTCCGGGACATCGGAAAAACGCCCCTCACCGCCGGCAAGAAAAAACTCTGGCTCACAAATTTCAAGGGGGCCTTCCTGAAGTCCTGTCCTGCCACGGGAACGGATTACCTTTGCTGCCAATACAGGGTCCTCAACGCGCAGACCCACTGCCCGCTCGACTGCACCTATTGCATCCTGCAGAATTATTTGAATGTCCCGCTCATCACGATCTACGTAAATACCGGAAATATTCCAAGGGAGATCGATGCCCTGATCGCAAGCAACCCCCGCCGTCTTTTCCGGATGGGCACGGGAGAATTGACCGACAGTCTCGCCTTCGACCGTCTCACGCGACTGAATGAGAGCCTGATACGCCACGTCCTCGGGAAAAAAATGATCCTCGAGATCAAGACCAAGACCGTTTCGATCGATCACTTGCCGGAGATCCCGAAAAGCAATGTGCTTGTCTCCTGGTCGATGAATCCCGACGCGTTCATCCGGACGGAAGAACACAAGGCCGCGTCCTTTCCGGCGAGACTGAACGCGGTCCGCAAGGTCCTCAAAAAAGGCTATCGCCTGGGCTTTCATTTCGACCCCCTGCTCATGTTGCCGGGATGGGAAAGACAGTACGCAGAACTTCTCGAAAAGTTGACCGCGGCGGTCCCGGAAAAAGAGGTGATGTGGATCAGTCTGGGAAGTTTGCGCTATCCGCCTTCGCTAAAAAAGATCATTGAAGAACGCTTTCCAAAAACGAAAATTACGACGGCGGAATTCGTCAAAGGCCTCGACGGAAAGATGCGCTATTTTCGCCCCGAACGCGTCAGGCTCTACCGGCACATTTACTCCGGGATCCGGAAGCGCTGGAAGGATGTCTTCATCTATTTTTGCATGGAGAATAAAACGGTTTGGCGGGATGTGATGGGCTATGCTCCGGAAGATAACGGGCATCTGGACTTTTTATTTCATGAGAGTATTGCGAGAAGATTCCCGGACCTGAAATTACCGGCAGCGGCACTGAAGCAGTATACGCTATAGCCACGGACGCTTGGTGAACCATGGGCTTTGTGCCCTAGGGCGAGCGCTCACTCTCGACCGGATGGAAGAAAAAATCAGGACCGTTTTAGCCGTTCGATCTCTTCAAGAGAATGGTTCATATGATCCCGCTCATCCAGAGCCACACGGCGCACAAGATCCGCCAGTGTTTTTTGCCTGGGATAATATTTAAACCAAACTGAATCCACCGGCGCGCTCTCAAATTCGGGATGTTCCCTGGCATAGAGCATGTATTCGTGTTCAGCGTGAGACTCGAACGCGGCATTCATCGCGAACGACCAGACCGGGTTTAGCCAATACATGACGCGGGTGATCAGAAAATAAACAAACGTCATGGCCTTGGGCATCACAAAATGCCGGAGCCAGCAAAGTTTGATCCCCATCTGATGGCAAAGGTCCGCCCAAAGAAGCATATGCCACTGCTCGTTATCCTGCGACTCGCGTCCCATCTGAATATGACGGAGCGCCACCTCAACCTTTTCGGCGGAAACTTTCTTCGTGCCGCTGTAGAGCTTGGATAAGTAATGGTACGCGCCATTCTCCCACGCCCAATAGGGATAGCGCGCGAGGATCTCCAGCACCATTACCTTCGGCAGGGACCGGGGCTTTCCATAAAGCACATCGAATTGCCAGAACATGAATTTGAGGATCAGATTCGCCGGAAGCTTCGGCGTCGCAAGCGTCCGCGCTTCTTCCGCCTTCAGATCCAGCGTTTTCCCCATCGTATATTCATATTGGCTCACGGCAACCTCCTCATCGTTCACGCATTTTTAATTAAAACTCCAAAAGATGACCCTCATTCGCATTTTAGCCTCCTCAAAATAAAAAAGCCATCGAGATTAACTCCCGGTGACCGGACGCCGTCCGAGAGGGAGGGGTTAGATTAATCACGCAGAAGCCCCTTCCCCATCATTTCCTCCTGGGTTCTATTCTGACAAACATACTCGGCGTAGAGATGCTCCCGCTGCTCTTGGTGAAGGGACAACCCTAGATAGGCCGGGGAGGAAGTCAACAGGTCATTCTTCTCCCTTAAGGTGTAATAACGGTAGCTTGTGTGCAGAAAGTCTTCGGGGCGATCGACGATCCCAGCCCTTACAGGATTCCTTTCAATGTAACGCCCACATTCAAGCAAATAATCATCCTTATCGATGCTGAAACTTCGATACCCCCGCTGAAAGACGCTGCCCGTATGCTTGTATTCCTTGCAATAGTAATACGCATACCGCCTCTGCACGTAGTGAGAGAAACGGGAAAGATTCTTCAAAGTGGGGCTTTTGACCAATGCGTGGACATGATTACTCATCATACAGTAGTGAAACATCAGGATCTCATATTGCGTCTTATGCTCCCGAAGATAATCAAGAAATTGCTTATGATCCTGCTTCCCATGAAAAAGCTTTCTCCTGTTCATCCCCCGGACAATCCAGTGATAGACCCCTGTAGGACTTTCCTCTCTTTTCTTTCGAGGCATTCATCCATCCTTTCCTTCCCTCAAAATTCCTTGCTTAACCCTTCCCCGCGGGACGGCGTCCGGTTTACTCTATCGCCTCGTTCTTGAGCTTTTAGAAGAGCCTGTAAAGTTGTCTCCACCTCTTTTTTCTGCTCCGTAGCTTTCTTCAGATCAACTTGTTCCGCAGCAAAAGCGGGCACACAAAAACCGATTGCAATAAACACAAAGAGAACCGAAAACCGTTTAATCATTTTTATTATTCCCTTCTCCTGTTAGGCTGTATTCGTCCACTTTGAGGTGACTATTGTAGATGCTCAGTAATTAGGTAACTCTTTGGTAGTATGTTGTTAGCCAAGGAGGACCTATGGATCACTTCGAACAATCTATCACGAAACACTGGATTCCTATCTTAAGTGAGTATGAGAAAGTTAAAAACAAGGTTTCTCCCCGCACCTTTCGCTTCGTTAAAGATATCTATGAAGCCCATCATACTTCTAAGAAAGAAATCCTCCGGTATTATCGCAAATGGCTCGAAGGCGGGAAAAAGCCGGCGGCCTTGTTCCCCCAGAAAAGAGGCCCTAAACCTGGATCTCGTCGCACGCCTAAAGACATTGAACGAAATATTGTCAAAGCTTACCGCCGATTTGGCTCAAATCGTTATGAGCTGGTGTTATTATTTATGTGACCGGACGCCGTCCGAGAGGGAGGGATTAGAAACCTACTCACCTAATAACCCTCGATCTTTCATCTCTTCATAAATCCGATTCTCGCAAACGTGTTCCTGATAAAATCCTTGCCGCTTCTTTGGATCTTCCGACAGCCCAAGATAAGCGGGAGAAAACGTCAACAACTCGTCCCTCCTTCCTTCTGAGTAATAGCGGTAACTCGAAAACTCATATTCCTCCGGCTTCCCAACCAGCTTGGCTCTTACAGGATTCCGATCAATATACCTTCCGCACTCCAAAAGATATTCGTCGCGATCAATCACAAAGCTTTTATATCCCCGCTGAAATACACTTCCCGTCCATTTATACCTCTTGCAGTAATAATAAGCATACCGTCTCTGCACGTAATGAGAAAATCGGGACAAGTTACTCAGATTAGCAGCCCATACCAGCATGTGAACGTGATTGGTCATCAAGCAATAATGATAAATCAGCAACCCAGTCTCCCCTTGATACTCTTTCACCAAAGCAAAGAACTGAGCGATATCTTCTGCATCATGAAATATCTTCCGCTTGTTCATCCCGCGGACAATCCAGTGGTAGACTCCTGTCGGACTCTCTCCACGCCTCTTGCGCGGCATTTATCAATACCATCCTTCCTTCGGATTTACTCCTTACCCTTCCCCGCCGGACGCCGTCCGGTCACCTTGGCACAACCTACTCACAGGATCTTCTTTTCTGCCCGGCCCCCACAGTAACGCCTCCGCTTTCTTACAGCCAGTCTAGCCATTTAAGTGATTTCTCCGGAGTTAAGTGATGTCCGCAAAATTACCATTTTCTTCAAGTCGGTCTAAATGTTCTCGCGTATCTGGAAGCGCTTTTTGGGGTGCTGAGAGTCGGGGTGCCAGATCATAGGCCTTTCGTAAAGCCTGCCGGGCATTTTGAATGTCCCCCAATTTCATCAAGGAGGTCCCCAACCCCAGATAGTTTCTGGGATTCTCCGGATCCAAAGCGAGGGCTTGACGGAAGGCTTTCAGGGCTTCCTGGTAATTATTATTAAGGAAATATGCGGCTCCGAGATATCGGTAAAGCGACGATTCAAAAGCAATGTTCGATCGTTTCATTTCAAGAGCAATCCGCTGTTCTTTGAGGTAGAAGGGATCTTTTTGAAGGGAAATGGCTCTTTCAAAGGAAGAGATTGCTTTTCGGGGGTCATTTTGAATGAGATAAATCTCTCCCATACGATGGTGACAATCTGCTTGGACCATGCGCTCAGGCGTGGTCGTGATGGCCTGTTGGTAAGCGCGCAATGCATTTTCATATTGACCTTTTTTGGTATACCGAAGACCGAGATGCAGATAAGACGGATAACTGGCGGGCTCAATCTCGACGGCTTTACGAAAGAGGGCGATTGCCTCATCAGGGTCGGACGAAAAAACACCGAGATTGTGATAGGCAAGAAAAGCTTTCGGGTTATGAGATAAAAGCTGGCGCCAGAGAACCGTTGCATTCTTGTAATCCAGCGTCAAACGAAAGGTTAAAAAAGAAAGATAAAAAACGAGGACGAGCGCGATGCTTTTTGCGAAAAAGGAGAGAAAGTGTCTGGATCGTTCGGCCAGAAGACTCTTAACTTTTGAAAATAACAAAAGCCCTGCGGAACACAGGAGCAGCAGAAGGGCCGGTGCGGAGAGGTAGGTAAAATGATCGGCGACATAGGAGAATTTCATGGGATAAACATCAAAAAATCCCAGCGCCGGGAAGATTGAAATGCCATAAAAGCAAAGGAGCGCGAAAGCCCCACGTATTGACGGTCGGGATTTATTAAAAAGAACCGCATACAATCCTAATGCTGCGGAAATGCCAATCCAATTGATTATGTTGGAAGATTGGGTGTCCCATTTTGGATAAAAAAACATAAATTTCAGGGGAATAAGAATTTGCTTAATGTAAAAGAAAAAGATCCTTCCCGCGAGGAGCACTTTGTCAAAAAAGCTGAGGGAAAGAACGTGCTGTGCTCCCGTGTAGGTTCTTTCAAAATGGATTGTGACAGCGGCGCTTATCCCTCCGATGAGTAGAAGAGGAAGGGAGGAAAAAATATCTCGCCTTGAAAAATCTCCCTTTTTCCACCATGCGTAAAGCAGCGGGATCGCGGCGAAACAAACAGCGATACTTTTGCTTAAAAGCGCCAGTAAGAAAAAAAAGCACGTGCGCAAATAGGCCTTTTTTGTATTTATTTGCTTAAAATCGAGAAAAGCGTGAAAAGCGAGCAGGAAAAAGAACAAGCTCAAAAGATTTTTCTGTTCGGAAATCCAAGCCACGGTCTCAACCTGGATCGGGTGAATCGTGAATGCTACCGCAGTGATGCCGGCCAGGCGGGGTGCTATTTTCCGTAGAAGGCCGAAAAGGAGCAGCGCATTGAGGATGTGCAGTCCAAGATTAACGGTATGATAGCCCCAGGGGCTGAGCCCCCATAATTTGTGTTCGAGCCAAAAAAAGGAGAACGTTAGGGGATAATATTGATTTGGATGGGGAGTGAGCCAGATATCTTTGAGCCCACTCCACTGGAGCACTCTCGGATTATGAAAGACATGATCGGAATCATCCCAGATGAAGCCGTTGCTTAAAGAATGGCCATAGATGAGCAGTGCAAGAAGCGTGATGAAGATAGGCCAAAAGATCTCTTTGGGTGCAAGCTTATCGTTCAAGATACCTTCCAGATGAAGAAGATTTTTAGGGAATCGTTAGCTTCGAAATGATTACATTATTTTCTTGGGGGCTGTCTTATTTAAAAAAACCTGCTTTCGTTCGACAAATGCCTTTTTCGTCTTTTCGTTTTGGCAATGGGCGATCAACCAATCGATTTCCTTTGTAAAATTTTCGCGGTCTCCCATCGCTTCGTAGACATCGAGCAACGTTCTTCTCACCATCCAAGAGTCTTTATTATTAGGGTTTACTTGGTGAAAAGCTTTTTTAAGAATATTCAGGGCGTCTTGGTAGCGCTTTTCCGATAAATGCTTTTCCGCCTCTTGAATCCACAAATATTCTCGATCGATACGATCCATGTTCTTGGCGAATTGATCTTCTTGGCTCTTATCAAGCCCGGCAACAAAAATCGGATTTTTATTTTGAGGCTCATTTTCACCTGCGCATGCGGCAATTGCACCTATTTGCGCTAATAAAGCGAAAGGAAATATTAGACCAAAATTAAATTTCTTATTTTGAATCAACAACATAAACACCCCCTTCGCAATTCAGAGATTCCAATAGCTGATTAAGCAGCGCGTCAGATTCGCTATACCTAATTATGCGATTAACAAAAGCATTAGCGCCTGTATCCAATACCCCGCCCTCTCCAGGGAAATATCCAAAATGGCTGATCCCGTTGATCCGGATATTGATCGTCTCAATGCCATCGAACGATTTATTCATCGAACCGCCGGCAATCGGAATCGGATCATTTGCTCCGTAAATATTGATAACCCGTCTTACATACGGGTTATTAATCGTTTCATGAGTTAACGACCCTTGGATCGTCGGTGACCCGAGAAAAACAATCGTATCCACAGGATAATCTTCCTCCTGGATAAGTTCAAGCATGGAGTTACCACTTCCCGAATAGGCCACAACACTGAACGTTTGCCCAGGTTCCACCGGATGAAGACCTAAATAACCCTCCATCTTTATTTTGAGTTCATTGCTCAAATCATCGATGCCGAATTTAGCGAGAACCGCTTTTGCCAGATCGATTGTCATGTTTACAATGTTTCTATCCGACAAGATCCGATCCAGACCCAATGCAACAAATAAAGCAACGCTAGCTGATTTGACAATATCCGTTGCCAGATTTACCACTTCATCCAATTGGAGAGTGTTATAGATCCAATTAAGCCCATCCATTAAAATCTGGGTCGCGTCGCCCAATACCGGAGTGTTCCCCAGCATAGGCAACCCTGACTCAAAAACAGGAATCATTACGGTTGTAATTCCTTCTAGTGAATCTTGCAAATTCGTTCCATAACCCGCTGAGATATTTTCACCGTTATGATTGTTGATCCCACCTGAAAAGAAGAGCAAATTGCTTTGGGCTTTCTCAGAATCGGAAAGCACATTATAAAGAGCTTGGATTCTCTCTAGTTCATGAAGGTCCATATTCCCATTCGTTTCAAAAGTTTTGATAACACCGTTTCGAAATGTCAAAACCATCCGTCTTTGAGGATATTCCACTCGCCCAGCAATCAGAGCGCCGTTACTTGAAAAGACCAACCCTTGATCTGGAGAGAGGGCATTAAACTTAGCGGTAATATTTTTGTCTTTGTCATACAAAATTACCTCCGTAAGAGCTCCGTTGAAAACCGTACTTACGGTTTGAGAACCATCCGCATGTGTTTCAAATATTTTCGCATACCGCATGTATTTTTGACCTGTAACAGGATCAATCCGAATATCATCCGAAAGTATGATCTTGCTGCCTTCTTTAAAACCCACCAGTTTTCCTGATTCGTCATAAAGAAGTTCGATGTTGCCAGAAGCATCAATGGTAAGCGCTTGATATGCTTTTCCCTCTATCTGAAGAGAGCGTCGATTGTTTTCTCGCAATCTTTGGTTCAAATAATCTTTAAGCGATTTCCCAAGCAGGACCGCGGTTCGATAAAGGGATTCCATGGATTCGCGGTGAAAAATGCCTGCAGCATAAGCGCTAAGCACGGTGCTAAGCCCTTGCGTTTTTGCAGTATCAAAAAAATCAAGCGTTTTGGTCAGAAAAAGTGTTTCGTTAATAATGCCACCGCCAGATCCCCCAAATGCAAGAAACTTTAACGTAGAATCTTTGTATGCTTCGTAGATTCCAGAAAAAATCCCGATTGGACCTGCGGTAACCATACCCTCCAAGGCACCGACCACCCCTCTTGCAAGCAATGATGTCCATAGAGCACTCAAACCCACCGCTTGCCCTATCGTTTCAATCCCTATGGACGCAGTTCCTTTCAAAAGTTCGGCAATGACGGAGTTAACGAATGTTGAACCGAGCGAAGCTGGATTACCGCCCAGTGAGGCAATTGATTCAAAAAGTGAGGAGGTTGTCATGCCCGCCAATTGCGAAATGCGCGGATCGATTCCCATGAGATCGCCGAGTTCCGTAATACCGGTCATGGTCAGTTCCTGCCCGATCATAGGCATCAGCATCTTGAAGGCTTCGGGAAATTTGGAGGGATCTGTGATCGTGCCTGCAAGCGTTCCTGTGATCAACGAAAGAATGTTCGAAATCGGTGGCGGCAATCCAATATGAAGAACAAGTTCATTGACGCCGTTTATAGCCAAGGCTTGCAACCCCGAACTTATAAAAGTCGTCCCAAGGCCAAAAGTGCCACCCACAAACCCGATTACCCCGCCTGTGATAAAAGCATTTGTGAGGTTCGCAATCGTGGGATTCACCCCCAGTTTATCAAGCAACTTCCCGCTGCCGAGGCTCACGGCAACGCCGATCACCTGACGCGCGACGATTTGTCCCGGAGTCAAGGCCCCCGAAGTAAATTGTGGCCCGCCCGGAAAGGTGAGGAATTTTCCGAAACTCGCAAGCCCTTCTTTTAAAAATGAAAAACCTGAGGCTAATCCGCGTAAAAGCCCCTCGGCAACAAAACGGACTCCAGCAAAAAAATGTTGCGCCAAAAAGATCAGCCCTTTGCCTATTTCAAGGATTACCTGCGCAATCACCATAATGATATTTGCCACCATCGTCACAAGGGCCGTAATAATCGCCACCACAGCCGTTATCGCAATGGTAATCGCCGCAACAATGGCATGAAAAATGAACGCTAAAAAGATGCCGATTATGATCGGGAAAAATGCGCCCCGGATTTGTTTGGTTTCCTCTGCGGTAAGCATCTTGGCACCCGGTGCGACATTCATCGGCGTCAAAATCACTCCCTCTTGATTTCCTGTCACTGCCCAAAGCTTTAAGAATTCTTCTTTTGAAACATGGATCGCTTCGCCGGAGGGACCCGCGTTGCTTTCCTGATAGGTGACCATTTCGACCATCACAGCATGTCCATCTTCATCAAAAGCAAACTCGCCTGCATCATCGGTTTTCTGCACTAATTCTATTTTCGTCACCACCACATAATGGTTCCCGTTGATATGAACGAGGACTCCCTTCCCTTGGACAGGCGATTCCACCCAGCCTAAGGCCAATTCGCGCTTTAACTCGTCAAAATCAATTTTGGCCGCAGTAAAATGAATATCGGGATGATCCGCCAAATGTATTTCCGCGATCGTCTGAAGGGCAAAAAGAGAGATTTCCAGGTCCCCGGTCGTCAATGGATGAATAATACCGGTCAGGATATCGATCAAAATAGATTCCTTGGCGATGTCAAAAAGCGGGACTTCCTTACCGTTATCGCGCATGAGCTGCTGGATCGCCAAAAAGGCAGAGTGTCCGAAATGCAGGTCCCGGGAATCCATCCAGTTCAAGATGATGTCGACTTCAGCTTCTGTAAGCTGAACCACATCGGACGGCAAAAGCCCAAGCGCGCCAGTCATCGCTGTGCGTGCGGCTTCAGAAGCGGGCAAATAGCCGCTTTTGAGAAATGTTCGAACCTCGGCTTTAATCTGATTGACCGTAGCAAGACGTGATGCATGTTCCGCGCTCGCGGTAAGTTCGTTCGCTAAAGTCAAAACGTTTACTCGCTCGCCGACCAGTGATGAATTTAGCCATAAATTCGTCTCCGCTTGATTGGGATCCCTTCCCAACACTTTTCGGTAGTAATGAAAAATCACAGGACGAAGCTCTTGTTTAACTAATTCCTGATAAGTTACCAAGCGCTGCGCTTCAAGTTCCGCAAGGGCCATTGATGAATCCGTTTCGATTTGTTGTTTTTGGCTTACAACCGAAGTATCCAGCAAAGCGAGCTGTGTCGCGGCTCCTTCGCGTGCATCACGTTCCGCTTGATCCAGCTGCGACATAGCACCGCTAATATTAACATTCACGGTGGTACAACTCTTCCAGAAGAGAATCTTTCGGCACACCTTTTGTTCGCTTTGTTCCCGTAAGGCCTGCCTTTGCGCAGTAATATTCGCTAGAGCTTCGTCCAGCATTTGCTGAATACCTGTCACTGTTTTGCCCTTTGAAATGGCCAGTTGCATCAGAGCTTCTTCTTTTTGTTCCGCAATCTCGTTTTGAGCCGCAAGATTTTGCGAGGCAAGATCGTTACGAGCCTGGCAAAGAGAAATGCGAGTCAAGTCATTGGATTCGTCGTTTTCGTAATCAATGAGAAGATCTCCATCCAGG
>Ga0247841_10011021_pt1 | contig 12136 bp, 26 predicted proteins | sample LaCruzMarch2015__2_FD_192410 | JGI IMG/M metagenome (GOLD analysis project Ga0247841, IMG submission 192410) | Freshwater microbial communities from meromictic Lake La Cruz, Castile-La Mancha, Spain - LaCruzMarch2015_18m | ecosystem: Environmental > Aquatic > Freshwater > Lake | place: Spain... | reverse complement strand
GTTGTGTTAGTTGTATTTAGTTGTGTTGTATTAGTTGTATTTAGATATAAATATAGTTATATTAAGATAAGATATAAATACAACGTAAATTTTCCATGTTTTATAAGTATTGTTAAAGGGAATAAAGAAGAGTATAGTAGGTACATACTATAAGACAGAAAGAAGGTGAATACATGAAGTATATTTTAGTTTTGTTTGTTTTGTTTTGTTTGTTTACACATTGGCAGTTTTCAGGCTTAGACGCTGAATATATCCAGGAACAGCGAGAAGCACAAAAACCATAAAAAGAAAGGAGTTAAAATTATGAAGTATTTTCAAGAGGTTAAATCGTTACAGGAGTTAAAAGCAGAGTATAAACGCCTGGTCAAGATCCATCACCCTGACAAAGGCGGAGACACCGAGACAATGAAGAGGATCAATGCAGAATATGACAAAATGCTAGAAACTCAGGCATTCGGTAGAGATGGGAAACAGTTTACAGAGACAGAACTCAAAGATAATAAGGTCTACAGAGATATCCTAGAGCAAACTGTTATATTAGAGGGAATAGAGATTGAACTTGCTGGATCTTGGCTTTGGTTCACAGGTCAGACTTACCCTCACAAGGACACGTTAAAAAACGTAGGCTGTAGATTCAGCAAGAATAAGACAGCATGGTATTGGCATCCTGAAGGATATGTTAAAAAGTGTAAGAAGGTGTTCAGCCTAGAAGAAATCCGAGTAATGCACGGAAGCAAAAACATCGAGACGGTTACACAAGAAAAACTATTTTAGGCGAAACAGGTCAGGCGAAAGCTTGACTTGTCTACTGGGGATGATCTCCCAGCACTGAAGAGCCAGATCAAGAAGGGAAGGTGTATTATTTTATGGAGTATTTGCTTAATTTCGGAGAAGTTCAAGTATACGTTAGTTTTAGTATCAATTAAAAATCAAATCAAGGAAAGGAGAAAAAAATGAGCAAGAATGACCAATTTGATGGTTTTTACCAAGTATGGATAAAGTTAGGGAGAGAGTTAGTTGATATGTTTCCTGATGAGGTTGAGGACTATCCTCAAGAGCTTCCATCATTTGATGAGTTGATTATGAGGTTATCTAATGTGAGGGCTAAGAAAGATTATTTCTATGAGTTCGGGATTATATTACCTACTATCATAGCAGATACTGAAGAGAGAGCTAGAGAACAGGCTAAGATGTTTCTTAAGAATAGTGGATATACTATGGATTTAGTGGAGGTGAAGTAAGATGACATATTTCGGAGAAGTTCAAGTATACGTTAGTTTTAGTATTAATTAAAATCAAATCAAATCAAGGAGTAAACAAAATGTTAGGACTAATAAATATTAGAGAATGGATAAGCAAAGATCAGTTAACCGTTATAGAGCAAGGTTTAAAAGGCGAAGAAAAAAACTATTTTAGAGACAAGCTAAACGAGATAGAGCTATTAATTATAACAATGCCTAAACCATACGAAACAGACGGTCAAGGCAACGAAACAATATTACATCTACATTATTTCTACGGTGGATCTGATTGGTACATAATAGAGAGAGACAGCTCAGAAGAGCAAATACAATGCTTTGGTTATGCTGTATTAAACGGGGACACAGAAAACGCCGAACTTGGATATATAAGTATTCAGGAACTTATTTATTCAGGCGTTGAGCTTGATCTACACTGGACACCTAAGAAGCTAAAAGAGATAAAACCATGGAAGGGAGAAATAAACTCATGAATGCAGTATGTTTCAGTGAAGTAGAGAACGAGCAAAAGGAACGAGTTTTAGAGATGTGCGAACAGCTAGAGGATGTTTTCGGTTCAGAATTATATTCAGCTATGGAATGTATTTTAGGAGATGACTTTGACGCCATGGAAGCAGCTTTATTGGACTATCTATAATAAATCAAATCAAGGAGAAAACAAAATGAAATCATTAAACACAATTAAAAAAAACGTTCAGGAGTATACAGGACTTAAAGGCAATGACGAAGTTGAAAACTTTATATCACAGGCTAAAAGATATATTAACGCTATCAAAAACGGGTCTATGATATGTAATATAGACAACACCGTCTCAGATAGTGGCATGAGCAGAACTATAAAATTTCTATCATGCGAATACAACCCACCAGCTCCACTAGCTAGAAAAAAATACCAATACCTTAATTACTATTTCTTTTTTAAAATGTTAGGCTATACACAAGTTAAAGACTCAGACTATTTTAGAATTACAGGATGTGGGATGGATATGGATATGGTATTTAATACTAACTATAACAATATGCACGACTTAAAAAGATTAGGCTTTATAACCGATAAACAATGTAGAGAACTTGCTCAAATGACCCCTTCAATTATCTAAAGCCCGAAACTCCCAGCAATGGGAGTATAGCATTAATTTATGCTACTGATGAAGGCAAGAGAAAGGAGGAAACTAAATTGATAAAAGTTATAATAACAAACAAGACAACAGGAGAAAAAAGAACGTATGAGTTTTCAGGATATAACTTAATGGATGCTTTTAATAAAGCAGAGTCAATCTATGGTAAAGACAACTACACGATAGAGCAAATCTATGAAAGGAGGGAATAAATAATGCTAGAATGGATCAACGACCTATTATTCAAAACAGATGAAAGGATAACCCATGAAAACAATTAAACTTACCAACAAAGAAGCTATTGCATTATATAACGCATTATTTTTTTATAAACAGAAGTTGCCAATTTATGCACAAACTGGAAGCACCTTAGATATACAAAAAAAACATATTTCAAAAATACAGGAGAAACTAAGCCATGACTAAATCACAAGAAGAATTATTGCAAGAACTTGAAGACCTAGGATATGCACTCGTTGAATGCCCCGAATGTAAAACAGTTCAAATTATAGAGACTGAAGACGAAATAACTAAGTGTTGTAATTGCCCCTATATTGAACAAACTATTTTTTTTGATAGGAGAGTATGAGTTATGCAAGAAAAACAGAAAATAGAGCAATCAGACAACGCTAAGAAACAATCTAAACAAGAAAGATATCACGTAAAACACAAACTTGTACTATCATGGATAAAAGCAGATTTGAAAGAGTTATTGAAAAGGTTAGGCAATGGAAGTATCACCAAGGGATCAGAAATCGCTTTAAATGTTTTGCTCCAAGATGGTTCAGTCAGCAAAGCGATATTAACAAACAAACCCGATTAGGCTAAAATTGAATTGTGAGATATAAACCACTCCTCTGGTCAATGTATCTCACAAATACAATAAGGGGAGTCAAGAAATCATGTTACAAAAGTTTAAGAAATTCACAAATAACGGTTATGAATTATATTATCTAGCTACTAGCAAAGTTAATGTTGTTCGCCTGGAGCAAACTAAAGATAAATCTAACTGGAAAGTTATATCTTACCCAACCACTAAAGAAAAGATTGATTTTAATAAATCAGTTCTATTGGCTATGGTTTACGGTAATAAATTCAAGCTTCTAGGCGTAGAATTTGAGATAAAATTCGAGAACAACGAGCTTATTCTCATTAGTCCTGATAACCATAATGGTAGTCAAGCAGTTGCTTCTGTAGATGAAGACACAATTCCATTCTAAAATATGCAGATTTTTATTAACCAAGGACGGGAATAGCTATGTTTACAGAGAAGACAACCAAGACGTTATAAGATACTCCAAAAAAGATGCTGAAAACTTTATAAATTCTATCTCAGAATGCTTAAAGTTAGCTGGCTATACAATTTCTATTTTAGAATAGTTGACTTTACTTTTTCTTTAAGTATAATTATATCCATGCGAGGCTAGTGCAGTAAGACAAAGAAGGAGTCCGAAATGGAAGAAGAAGTTCAAAAGATATTTAGCAGACAGTATAAGCGAATGGAAAACGAGTTAAAAGACGTTAATGTTCCACCTGCTGTTACTACTATTCTTTCAACGTACTGGAAATATTTAGAGGGAGATATACTTAGAAAAATTAAAGGAGACCGAAATGGCAGAGAAACAATTAGAAATTATTAGAAAAATAAAAAGTAGTTCTTTAGATAAACTATATTCAGAATATATTAAATATCAGACAAATTGTAGGACAGATAGAAAATCAGCAAAAATGAAGAACTGGAAGAAAAAAGTTTTAAATAGAGATAATAATAAGTGTGTAATATGTAGCGACAATGTAATATTAGAAGTACACCACATTAAAGATTTCTTCTTATATCCTAACTTAAGATTTGACGTAAATAATGGAATAACTCTATGTGTAGAGTGTCATAAAAAATTACACTTAATAGAGAGATTAGGAGAAATACAAAATGACTAAAAGAATGCTCCACGAAAACATAACAACGTCAGAAAAGTTCAGCCAGATAGGGTTTGAAGCAGAATGCCTTTACAATAGACTACTAACGCAAACAGATGATTATGGGAATGTAAGAGGTTCAATAGGATACATTAAAGATGTTTGTTTCCCTAAGAATAAAAAGACTAAGATTGACTACCAAATGGTTGGCAAATGGTTGGCAGAATGTTGCAAGGTTGGTTTATTATTGCTATACCAAGTAGATGGGATAGACTACTTACACTTTAACAGGTTCGAAGATTTCCAAACACTAAGGAAAGATAGGATTAAAACTAGCTCAATCCCAAGCTATGACCACTTGCGGTCAGATGGTTGTCAAGTTGGCAACCAAGTGGTTGCGGTTTGTCCGCATGAATTAGAAGTAGAAGTAGAAGTAGAAGTAGAAGTAGAAGAAGAATATAGTTATAACAAAATTAATTCTTTAGAAAAGTTTATAAGTTGGGATTGGGGAAACGATGAACAATTTACTAATTGGCTAGTGACAGAAAAAGAAAAATTAGATACATCTCCAAAAAGTAGATTTAACTCATCTTTTGTAAAAGAAAACAAAGAAAAAATGATTGATGATATTCAATCTAAGGGTAAGAAATATAAAGATTATAAAAGCACTTTTAGAAACTGGTTAAGAAATGCTATTAAATGGGAGTTGTTAAAATGAATTACAGACAGCGTATGCAAGAAATAGGTTTAGATATGGCAAAGTCAGGGAAGTATATTTGCCCAGTATGTAGTCATGAACGCAAAAATAAGACCGATAGAAGCCTGAGTGTTACCTTTGAGCAAGATGGAGTATTGTATCATTGTCATAACGTAGGATGCGAAAACTCAGGCTTTATACCTTATGAGGAAAGAAAGTTTAAGGTTCAGACAAAGAACTACACAAGACCAAGTAAGCCAATAGAAAAAGATAACAAAGAAAAGATATATGATTATTTCTCTAAGCGTGGCATATCAAAAGAAACTATTGATGCTTATCAGATAGGTGTTAATGAACAGAACGAGATAATATTGCCATACTTTAAGAATGAAGTTTTAGTTAATGTAAAATATCGTACTAATCTTGGAGATGGTAAAAAGACTTTTAGGCAAGAGAAAGACGCAGAGAAAACTTTTTATGGTATGGACTTAGTACCAAACAACGCTAAAGAGTTGATAATAGTTGAGGGTGAGATTGATGTATTATCGTTTTTTGAGATGGGATACTATGCAGTAAGCGTACCTCAGGGAGCAAGTGAAAAGAAGTTAGAGTGTTTAGATAACTGTTTTGCTTTTATAGAGAGCTTTGATACATATATCTTAGCTGTTGATGATGATAACGCTGGTCATGTTCTAAGAGAAAACTTAATAGAGCGTTTAGGTAAAGCAAAATGTAAGATAGTAAAGTGGAAACAATTTGAAGTAAAAGATTGTAACGAAGCACTAACTAAAGACAAAGAGTTAATAAAAAAAGCGATACTTCAAGCAGAGTATATTGAGTTGTCAGGGATAGAAACAATATCATCTAACAGAGAAAAGATACTAGAGTTTCATAGGAACGGATACAAGTCTGGGATAAGCACAGGTTGGGGTTCACTGGACAAGATATTTACCATTAAACCTAAACACTTGATGGTAATTACTGGTATACCAACACGAGGAAAGTCATTCTTTGCAGATAACTTACTATATAACCTAACAATAAGCTCAGGATGGAAGCATTTAATTTGTTCTATGGAGAACACTTTTGAGAACCATTTTGCAAGGTTTGCTCAGTTTTATAAGGGTAAAGCATTTAGAGGAAATATACAGAACGAAATAACACCACAAGAGCTAGAAGAATGTATGGACTTCTTTGAAGAACATATTTATAGGTTTGGATTAGATAAAGCATGGACAATAGATGAGATAGTCGAATATGGAGAGTATGCAGTAAAGCGATATGGCATTAAAACTCTTACCATAGACCCTTATAATCGCCTAAATAACGATTTTACGGACAGAGAGGATAAGTACATTGATACGATACTTGCAAAGCTGTCTGTGTTCGCTAGAAAGAATGATTGCTTAGTTATATTTATAGCACATCCAAAGAAGCTACAGAAAGATGAGATACCTAACTTATATTCAATAAGTGGAGGTAGTAGTTGGTATAACATGGCTGATTATGGTGTGATTGTTCATAGAGCAAAAGATGGCGATAGACTTTGCAACACACCTGAGATAATAGTTCAAAAGGTTAAAGACTTTCATATCGGAGAGCCATCAGGGGGAAGCATAAAACTACAGTATTCTTTGAGTAAACATTGCTTGATAGATACGGAACAAAAGGAGCGAAAATGGTCATAAAAAAGTTAATTATTGATATGTATTGTAAAGGATTGTTAAGCAAAAAAGTAGTATCGGTTTTGTTTAAAATATTGAAGTTAAAGGAGCTATAAAAATGTACAGTAAACCAGAGCAGACAATAAACAGAGGAACACTAGCAAAGAAGGTGATGCAAGCATGGGCAGAGACGCATGACATTGGCGAGACAAGAGAGCGATGTAACTACTTGAGCTTGAGCTACAACGAAAAATCGATGGTCGATAATTACATAGAGAGCAAGGAGTAATGATGAAAACAACAACATTAAAAGCGATAAGAAAAGCTAAACCATGCGAGAGTGGTTGGCAGAAACTATTAAAAGGACTGGGTAAAACTAAGGCTGATGATGAACCATTAACACTACAACGTATTTTAGAGATTAACGATATTGATGATGCTTGTTGGGTTGCTGAGATGGTTCTAGGGCTTAAGAAAGAATTAAGATTATTCGCATATTCTAATGCACTATATGTAAAAAAGTTTATTCCTAAAAAAGAGCTAAAAGCATATAGCAAAATAATAAATACAATTAATCTGTATGCGTACGATGAAATAGGTGCTTCTGCTTTGTCTTATGCTAGGGCTTCTGCTTTTTATTCTGCTAGGGCTTCTGCTAGGGCTTCTGCTTTTTATTCTGCTAGTGCTTCTGCTAGTGCTTCTGCTTTGGCTTCTGCTAGGGCTTCTGCTTTTTATTCTGCTAGTGCTTCTGCTTGGGCTTCTGCTAGGCGTAGATTCATTAAGACAGTTTGTAACGGTAATTTTCCGAAAAAAGTTACAAGTAAAAACCATTTTTAAGGAGTGAATGATGGAGTTAGGTAAAATTAAAATATTAAATCTTTACTGTGGCATAGGAGGAAACAGGAAGTTGTGGGGTGATGAACACGAGGTAACAGCAGTTGAGTTAGACGAAAAGATTGCTTCTATATATCAAGAGTTCTTTCCTAACGATACTGTTATAGTTGCAGATGCACATCAATACTTGCTGGACCATTACAAAGAGTTTAATTTTATATGGTCTAGTCCACCATGTCCTACTCATAGCCAACAACGCTTATGTGGAGTGAATAGTGGTCAAAACAAAGCAGAATACCCGAACATGATGCTATATCAGGAGATTATTCTTTTGCAATATATGGCAGATAAAAAACAAAAGTGGGTTATTGAGAATGTAATTCCTTACTATGATTTACTTATCGATGGTCAAAAAAGAGGAAGGCATATCTTTTGGGCTAACTTCTATATTCAACCAAAAGACATACCACCTGGCGAAATAAAAAATGGGACACTACAAATCTGGAAAGAAAAAACAGGTATTGATTTAAGTAAGTATGACGGAATAGATAAGCGTAAGATATATAGAAATTGTGTAGACAGTAAGCTTGGGAAACATATTTTTGATTGTGCATTTGTGAATAAGCAAGAGAGGTTATTCTGATGGCTAGAGCATTAGTAATATTCCTAGTAAGCGTGTGTTTGGTTTTAAGGAATATGTGAGATTAAATAATAAGGAGGAATAGAGAAGGTAAAACGTTAAATAAAAACAGGAGGAAAGTAAAATGGAAGAAATAATGGAAGTAAAAATTGGCGATAAGGTAACTAAAAAAACTTGGTGCAATAGTGATATGTTTATAACTGTTGAATGGGTAGCACCATCGAAAGACGGAATATGGTTAAATTTTGCAGGTACAGATGGAGAAGGGCATAAGGACATTTGGACTATGAATATTGCTGACCTAGAAATACTACCACCAGAGCCAGAGTATGAGTTTTTGGAAGAATGGGAGTATTATTTAGCGTATGGTGGACATGAGGTACAGTTAGGAGACAACGAATTAGACGCAATGAATGTTACTTGGAAACAACTTACAGGTCGCAAGTTCAAGAAGTTTACTGATGGTTACTTAGAGTTGGTGGAGGATAAAGCATGAAGATTGAGAATGAGAGCAAGATTATGTTAATGGTAGATGAGAAGGATGTAGAAAGTTTTTTCCAGATGGTCAATATAAGTGGTAGAAGAGGTGGAAGGAATACAGTAATTAGAGCCAAGTCAGACGCACAAGCAGAAATTGAGAGGATTAAGAGAGAGGTAGCAAAGGAGTGCTTAGATTGGACATGTGGATGGTGTAATGGTGAAGGTGTAACCATAGAAGCAGGCGAAGAAGGACAAGCAATACAATCGCAATGCCGATATTGTCAGGCAACTGGGGTAGACTATAACAAACTTAATATGCTTAAAGCAAAATACGGGATAGGAGAGAAGTAATTATGTTAGATAAGATAATAATATTAACGTTACTTATTACGGTTTTTGTTTCACGAATGATTATGAATAAGCAAAACTCAAGAATTATTAAGTTAGAAAAAGAGCTAAGAAATTGGCGTATAGTAAGTTAGGAGAATAAATATTATGCAAGCATGGGAAAAAGAGTTTAGCGATTTATTTAATGCGTGTGGAGATGTTCCAGAAGAATGTTTTTTAAACTCCATCATAGAACAACGCAAGCAAGCCAAACTTGAAGTGCTAGATGAAGTGTTAGAGTTAGAGAGTTGTTTCCAGACACATAACGATATGTGGATTAGAGCAAGTGATATTGAGAAACTAAAGGAGAGTTTGACATAATGGACATTTGCTATTCACTTACATATTTTGGTAAGATTTTATTTATTGTTATTGTTATAGTTTTTTTATTAAAACTAATGGAGGAGTATATCGGATGAAGCTAGGATTTAGCGTTTTATCTATTTTTGTACGGATCATTGAGGTTATTATAGTAGCAACTATCATTCTCACAATAATTAACTTCTTTGCAAGTTATTATTTATCAGAAGCAATTCAAAAGAAAGGAGTTTCCATTAGTATCAATAAATAAATTTAAGGGGTGCGTCATGATAAAACAAATAATCGTTTCAGATAAGCCAAATGAATATTTTTTTAAATTATGCTTCAAGATGAGCCAACAAAAAAGGTTAAGCCAGAAAGAGCGTATGTTTATTGAGCTTTATAAAAATAAAACTATCCAGAGAAACCATCCATTCAGTCCCAGGATAATGAATTTTATCCAGAGAAAGAACGACCTAGTAGAGATGGGGTTTATGATTACTAAGACCCAAGACGAGTATAAGGGGAAAGACAGATATACAGCCTATACTTTAGATAAAACTCATATAGAAATTGATGTGCCAAGAAAAAAACTATTTGGGCTATTTTAATTGACTTGCTATGTTAATTGAGTATAATTTTAATTATCGATAGGAGGAGCTATTTTGAAACTAGACTGCGAGCTTGCAAAAGAATTGATTGATAGCGAGGAAGCCAATCAACGAGATACAATCAAAGAAATTCCTCATATCCATACAGTAATAGATAGCCTAGGAACAAGGATTAAAGACCTTGAGGACAGGTTTTTTATTGCAGAGAGTTCTCTATCTCACTTAAATAGAAATATGTCAGATGAGGGGGTGCGAAACATTAAACGTGAGACAAGAGCGTTTGTCTATACAGGGCTAAGAAACAGAATAGCTAATCTAAGTAATCTACCAATAAATTCAGTTAAAGATTTATTGAACATATTTAGACCAGCTAAAGAATTTGAACAGGAGGAAATTTAAATGGAACAAGAAAAACAAGAAACAGGGCTAATATTAGTTCATTCTAAAATTACTAAGATGATAGACGAACGTATGGATGCGATGCCAAAAGATTTCAATAAGACAAGATTTGTTCAGAACGCTATGACAGTGCTTCAGGATATACCTAAAGATAAACTTTCACAAATAGATCCAACATCTATTGCTAGAACTATCCTAAAGGGAGCATTTTTAGGTTTAGACTTTATGAGTAAGGAATGTTATGCGATTGCCTATGGCAAGGAATTACAGTTCCAGACCGACTATAAGGGAGAGATTAAACTTGCTAAGAAATATTCTATAAGATCTATTAAAGAAGTTTATTCAATGATAGTTAGAGATGGAGACCAGTTTGACGAGATAGTTATGGATGGCAGACAAAGCTTAAACTTTAAACCTATGCCATTTAACGATAAAGCTATCATTGGAGCGTTTGCTGTTGTTTTATATGATGATGGTGGCATGCAGTATGAAACAATGTCAATCAAAGATATTGATGCTGTACGCACAGGATACTCTAAGATGTCTACTGGACAGGCTTGGACTAAGAGCTTCTCAGAAATGGCAAGGAAAACTGTTTTAAGACGGTTATGTAAGCATATAGAGATAGACTTTGAGAGCAAAGAGCAAAAACTTGCTTATGATGAGTCAGCAGATGTTGAGTTTAAGAAGGTAAAGAAAGAAGAAGTTAAAGCAACTTCTAGCTTAGACTACCTGGAAGAAGAAACAGTTATTGATGTTGAGCCAACAACAGTTGAGACTACACCAGAGGAAGGTAAGTTAATATGAATAATTTCAACATAATTAATAATGCCATTAGTAAGTGTAATGAAGTTGAATCTGAGTTAGCAAAAATAGATAAAAATATTGCCCCAGAAGAAGTTAATAACATGTTAATAGAATGTGGAAAAGTAAAATACTTTATGCTAGAAAGTCTAAAATATAAACTATTCGACATGCAATTAGCACACTTTAACGGTAATGATTTGCACTTAGATACTCGTTGGATACCAGTAGGAGCATTAAAAGGATTTTACGAGTGGCTAACTGACTTATTAATGGAGCATAAAGAAGAAATATATTCTGATGACTGTGTTGATAGATCAGGAATAGAAGAATGCAAAAGAAGAACAGAAGATTTATTAGAAGAGTGTAAATTCCCACGAGAGTAAACCCATTGGTTTGGCAGTAAAGCCTAAAAACTGCCACTATGAGAGGAGAAAACATGTTTAACAGAGAATTAAAAGAAAAAGTTCAAGCGTTACAAATTAAGGTTTATAACCTAGAAAATAATAACTTTTCTATGGAAGCAGAAATAAGAAGGCTAAAAGGACAAACGGTCGATTGTTCTACCTGCGACCTCAATGGATTGATATGTTACAGTGAAATGGGAACATGTCATAGTGGAAATAACTATGCTAAATGGAGACCAATAAAGGAGAAGAAATGAAGACAGAAAAAAAATACAACTGGGAACTTGAGATACAATGTCCTACATGTTCACAAGAGATAGTTTTAAATGGTGTTATGTTCCAGGTAGATATGGTTAGCTCTAAAAAAAGAACAACGTGGCTATACTAAGAGTAGATATTTCGGAAACATAATAATAGATAACATACAAAAAGAGCTTGAGAGATTAGGCTTATCTTTGAAAGGGGAGGAATAGCTATGCAACTGACACATGAGAATTACTTTGATTATGATGCGAATTGGGAATACATGTCAAATTCTCAGTATCAGGGATTTTTGAAATGCGAAAGTCAACAAATGGCGTTATTGCACGGACTATGGGAACAAGAAGAGATTAAGGCG
>Ga0247841_10011020_pt1 | contig 12138 bp, 8 predicted proteins | sample LaCruzMarch2015__2_FD_192410 | JGI IMG/M metagenome (GOLD analysis project Ga0247841, IMG submission 192410) | Freshwater microbial communities from meromictic Lake La Cruz, Castile-La Mancha, Spain - LaCruzMarch2015_18m | ecosystem: Environmental > Aquatic > Freshwater > Lake | place: Spain... | reverse complement strand
ATAGACGAAATTGATAAAATTTCAAGAAAATCCGATAATCCATCAATAACCCGCGATGTATCAGGCGAAGGTGTTCAGCAGGCACTTTTAAAAATACTTGAAGGCACTATTGCCAATGTGCCTCCGCAAGGAGGCAGAAAACATCCTCAACAGGAATACATAAAGGTAGATACCACCAATATACTATTCATTTGCGGCGGTGCGTTTGAGGGTTTAGACAAAGTGGTGCAGGCGCGTTTAACAACAAAAAATATGGGCTTTAATTCGGAAATAAAAACAAAAAAAGATTATGTTTACAGCCAGCTTATGACCTCATTGCAAAGCGAGGACTTAATAAAATACGGGCTTATACCCGAGTTTGTCGGCAGGTTGCACAGTGTTGCGGTGCTTGAACAGTTAAAAGAGGCAGACCTTGTGCGTGTACTTAAAGAGCCAAAAAATGCGCTTATTAAACAGTATAAAAAAATGTTTTCCATAGAAGGTGTTGAATTAGATTTTACCGATGGTGCACTGGTTGAAATTGCCAAAGCCACATTAGTGCGCGGCTTAGGGGCCAGGGGGCTTCGTTCAATAATGGAGAAGCTTTTAATAGATGTTATGTATGAACTGCCCGATAAAAAAGATCTTAAAAGTGCTATAGTTGATGAGGCTGTTGTGCGCGGCAGTTCGGCAGTAAAATTAACTTATAAAAAAAATATAAAAGATGATATTAAACTTAATAAGGCTGTTTAACCCAGCTGTTGCAAAAACTGGGTTAAGAATGGAGTGAAAATATGAGCGAAGTAGATAGACAAACCAAAACAAACAAATTAGAAGATATACCAAATAAACTTCCACTATTGCCGGTGCGTGATTTGATTGTTTTCCCTGCTATGGTTGTGCCGCTTGCCGTTGGCCGCGATAAATCTATAAAAGCACTTGAAGAGGCAATGTTGGGTAATCGTTTAATATTTCTTGTAACGCAAAAACAATTACAGATAGAAGACCCTTCTCCCGATGATATTTACCAAATAGGTACCGTTGCCGATGTGTTGCAGTTACTAAAAATGCCTGATGGTACTTTAAAAGTTTTGGTAGAGGGTTTAGCACGCGCTCGTTGGACCGATTTTCATATGCACGAAAGGGGCTATGTGGAAGTTGGGTTGAACCTGCTTAGCGAAGTTTCGGTTCTAACTCCTGAAACGCAAGCGCTTATGCGCCGCTCGGTTTCACTTTTTGAACAGTATGTTAAATTAAACGCAAAAATTCCGCTTGAAATAGGTGTTGCCGTTGCAAACATAAACGACGCAGGCCGCCTGGCCGATACAATTGGTTCTCACATGTCCGTAAAAGTTTTTGAAAAACAATCTGTTCTTGAGGTGGCAAACCCAAGTGAACGCCTTGAAAAGCTCATTCAAATTTTAAGTGCTGAAATTGAAATTTTAAATATTGATAGGCGCATACAAAGCCGTGTGCGCACTCAAATAGAGAAAAGCCAAAAAGAGTATTACCTTACAGAGCAGATGAAGGCCATACAAAAAGAACTGCGCCAAAAAGATGATTATGCCAAAGACTTAGAAGAATTAAAAGTAAAAATTAAAGCCGCCAAAATGTCTAAAGAGGCACAGGAAGCGGCCGATAAAGAAATTGTCAGGTTAGAAAAAATGATGCCTTTTTCACCGGAGGCAACGGTAATAAGAACATATATTGACTGGCTTATAACACTTCCGTGGAGCGAAAGCACAAAAGATAACTACGACCTTAAGCAGGCGCAAACTATATTAGACCAGGACCACTTTGGTTTAGAAAAAGTAAAAGAGCGTGTTACCGAATACCTGGCTGTACTTAAACGCGTGCAAAAAATAAAAGGCCCTATTCTTTGTTTTGTCGGGCCTCCGGGTGTTGGCAAAACATCTATAGCTAAATCAATTGCCAGAAGTTTAGGCAGAAATTTTGTACGCATATCTATGGGTGGCGTGCGAGATGAAGCCGAAATAAGAGGACATAGAAGAACTTACATTGGTGCACTACCCGGCAGAATATTACAATCTATGCGCAAAGCAAAATCAAACAACCCGGTATTTATTTTAGATGAAATTGACAAAATGGGTACCGATTGGCGCGGCGACCCTTCCGCGGCATTGCTTGAAGTTCTTGACCCGGAGCAGAACTATGCTTTTGTAGACCACTACCTTGACCTTGACTACGACCTTTCAAAGGTAATGTTTATTACAACCGCAAACACGCTTTATAACATTCCAAGCACCCTATTGGACCGTTTAGAGGTTATAAGGTTCCCGGGTTATACATTAGAAGAAAAGTTAAAAATAGCAGAAAAATTTTTACTGCCAAAACAAATGAAAGAACACGGTTTAAAAGATGGGGAGCTGGTTATTGCGCCTAAAACCATGGAACTGCTTATTGAAAACTACACGCACGAAGCGGGTGTAAGAAACCTTGAGCGGGAAAGCGCGAACCTCTGCCGAAAAGCTACAAAAGAAATGGACTTAGAGAAAAAAACTTCTATTAAAATAACTCCTGAAAACTTAGAAAAGTTTTTGGGTATACCAAAGTTTTCAAAAGACAGCGTAGCTGCAAATAACATTGGTGTGGCAACCGGTCTTGCCTGGACGGAAGCCGGAGGGGAAACCCTTACCATAGAAGTAAACAAAATGAAAGGTAAAGGCACATTAAGCTTAACCGGCAAACTCGGAGATGTTATGAAAGAGTCGGCACAGGCGGCGTTATCTTATGTGCGCTCTTCCGCAAAAAAATTAAAAATTAATGAAGACAGCTTTAAGGACTTAGATTTTCATATTCATGTGCCCGAAGGTGCCGTTCCTAAAGATGGGCCAAGTGCCGGTATAGCGCTGGCGACAGCTCTTGCATCGGTAAGTACCGGCAGGGCGGTAAAAAAAGATCTTGCAATGACAGGTGAAATTACTTTGCGTGGCAGGGTGCTTGCCATAGGCGGACTAAGAGAAAAAACGCTTGCCGCTTACCGCGATGGCATAACAACAATCCTCTTTCCAGAGGGCAACAAAAAAGACCTTATTGAAATTCCAAAAGATATTTTAAAAAAGATAAAAATGATACCTGTAGCGCATATGGACGAAGTGTTATCGCTTGGGCTTGAAAAGGCAACAAAATGAATAAAGAAATAGCAGAAATTATTAAGCGCTATGCAATAGAAAAACATACAGAACTTAATGCATATCTTTTAGGAAAATCAAAAGATACTTTAGTGGCAACTTTGCTAGATTTGTTGACTATTTATATAAATGATAAGAACTCTTCAACTTTAAGGGAGTTTTTAACAGTGTCTCTTGCTGGTTATGAGCATGGACAAAAAAAGATAGGGTATAACGGCTTCAGACAAAGTTCAATAGATGTTGGCAAAGTTGATAAATGTGAGGCAAAGCCAAAAAACATTGACACCGAAAAAAAATCAAAACTTAACGGTAATGGTAACTTTACTGATTACACATTTAAAAGGTTGGCCAAAGACAGAAGTGAAAAGGGTTTAAATATGGTAGTAAGTGGTTTTGTGGAGGGACGGTTAATTTATGTTTTAGAATTTCCATTTGCTTATAAAAAATTTGTAAATAATTTAAAACTGCAATTGGGAAGACACTTCCCGGACCATAAAGATATAAAGGGGAGTTATTTGCGTAGTGCCAATTTTAGTTATAAGGACTTTGTTGAGTGCGAAAAATTGAGAGTTGTATTTATTTTGAAAAAGGATGAGTTGGAAAAGCAAAGAAAATATATAGTTAAAGGTTTTTTTGATTTCTTGTTAAAAAAAGCAGAATAGAAATATGAAAATAAATAAATTTGAAAACACTATTATTAACGGTGATGCACTTGATATTTTATTGCAAATTCCAAGTGGTAGTGTTGATTTGGGTGTAACATCCCCACCTTACAATAAAGGTGAAAACAAAAAAGGTTGGTTAGTTAAAAATGTTAAATATTCAGATGCCAGTGATAAACATAAAGAGGCCGATTATCAAGAAAATCAAATAAAAGTGTTAAATGAATTATGGCGTGTTATTAAACCGGGAGGTTCATTTTTTTATAATCATAAAATAAGGTGGGAGAAAGGTGAACTGTTGCACCCAGTTACTTGGTTAGCTAAAACAAAGTGGGCGCTAAGGCAAGAAATTATTTGGGATAGAATGATTGCGGCAAATATTCGTGGTTGGCGTTTCTGGCAGGTTGAAGAAAGAATATATTGGTTATATAAGCCAGAAAATAATAACTTAATTGGTAAAGAGTTAAAATCAAAATATGCATTGCTTACATCTATATGGAGATTTTCACCAGAAAGAAAGAATCCACATCCAGCACCTTTTCCCATTGCGCTTCCTGTGAGAATTATTTCTGCATTACTTGAGAACTGCAAGGGTATTGTTATAGACCCATTTTGTGGTAGTGGTACAACACTTGCTGCGGCAAATTTATTAGGTCATAGTTATATTGGAATTGATAAGTCAAAAGAGTATGTAGCAATGAGTAATAAGAGGGTTGCTGATACACAAAAGGACTCAATTGCAGTTGATGAAGAAGTTGCAAAACACATAGTGGTAAAGACATTTGCAGATAGAAAAAGGAATAAAGAGTTTACTGGAAAGTTTAACCCAAATAGAAATGTAGATGTGTCTAAAGAAGAGCTTTATCTTTTTAGATAGTGTTAAGAGTTAGGTCATTGAAAAAAAATGAATTTGACAGAACAAGAATTTTTTAATAGTATTCCGTTGTGAAATATTTCACAATGTTTTTGCAGGTTATCAAATAAATTTAATAATCGGAGGCAGAAATGAAAAAACATTATCTTCTAACGCCAGGGCCAACACCCATCCCAACGGAGATTGCTTTCGCGGAAGCAAAACCAATTATTCACCACCGTACATCAGAATTTGCCGCGATATTTGGTGAAGTTGCCCAAGGCCTTAAATATGTTTTTTGTACTCAAAACGATGTGCTGATAATGGCATCTTCTGGTACGGGTGCGATGGAGTCGTCAGTTGTAAATTTGCTTAGCCCTGGCGATGAGGCAATAGTTGCTCAAAGCGGAAATTTTGGTGAACGCTGGGTAAAACTTTTAAGCGCTTATGGTATAAAGCCCATAATTGTTGACACAGAGTGGGGCAAAGCCGTAAATCCAAATGAAATTGAAAAAGCACTCAAAGCAAACCCAGATGTTAAGGCTGTTTATACCACCCATGTTGAAACATCAACAGGTGTTGTAAACGATATAGAAACTATAGGTAAAATTGTTTATTTGTCGCATGCGGTACTTGTAGTGGATGCAATATCTGGCTTGGTCGGTCAGGAGCTTAAAACCGACGCTTGGCATGTTGATGTTGTCGTAACCGGTTCTCAAAAGGGCCTTATGCTAGCCCCCGGGCTTGCGTTTGTTTCAGTAAGTAAGAAAGCGTGGCTTTTGGCAGAAAATGCAAAGCTCCCAAGGTTTTACTGGGACTGGCGTAAAATGAAAAAATCGCTTTCCGATAATGAAACTCCGTTTACTCCGGCAATTACTCTTATAGTTGCGCTTGCAGAGTCAATAAAAATGATTAAAGCCGCGGGGCTTGAAAATATGCAAAAAGAATGTAAGGTAATGGCGGCCGCAACAAGGGCGGGTATGGTGGCTATTGGAATGGAACTTTTTGCGCAAAGGCCTTGCGAAGTTGTTACAAGCGCCTGCGTTCCAGATGGTGTTGAGGGTGGCAAAATTGTAAAGTTGTTAAGAGAAGAATTTGGTATATCAATAGCAGGCGGGCAGGGGCCGCTTAAAGGAAAAATAATCCGTTTTGCTCATATGGGTTATATTACAAAAGCAGACCTGCTTGTTGGTTTTGCCTGTCTTGAAATGGTGCTTACAAAACTTGGATACCCCGTGCAAAAAGGAAAGGCAGTTGCGGCGGCCGAAGAAGTGCTTTTGAAAAATAATATCTGACAATTTAGCGTACTATAAAAGACATATTTGGAGAGCATAAAATGTTTAAAATACTTATGACCTACAACAGCACCGAAGGGCTTGAAAAAGTTCTTAATAATAAGGACTTTAGTATAGAAATACACGCAAAGCCAACTCCTGAGCAATTCAAAGAATTAATTGCCGACTATGATGGCTTGCTTATTCGTTCCGAGGTAAAAGTCACGGCTGAAATAATTGAGTCCGCAAAAAAGTTAAAATTTATTGGAAGGGCAGGCACAGGCGTTGATAACGTAGACATTATGGCTGCAACACAAAAAGGAATTGTAGTGGCAAATGTGCCCGGAGGCAATACAATTTCGGCTGCCGAGCATACAATTGGTTTAATAATGGCAATGGCACGAAACATTCCACAGGCACATGCTTTGTTAAAAAACAAAGAATGGAAGCGTGAAAAGTTTATGGGTACTGAGCTGTACGGAAAAACGCTTGGGCTTATTGGCCTTGGCAGAATTGGCAGAGAGGTCTCTCATAGAATGCGCTCATTTGGTATGAGGATTGTGGCGTATGACCCTTTTGTAACTGAAGAATTTGGCAAAAGTTTAGGTATAGAAATAAAAACACCCGAAGAAATTTACGCCGAGGCCGATTATATTTCAATTCATTCCCCGCTTAATGACAGCACAAAAAATATGATCAACGCCGAAGCGCTTAAAAAAATGAAAAAGGGTGTTAGGATTGTTAACTGTGCCAGAGGCGGAATTATAGATGAAAAAGCTCTTGCGCAGTCCATAAAAGACGGCCATGTAAGGGGTGCCGCAATAGATGTATTTGCAAAAGAACCACCGGTTGACTGGACTATAATTGAATGCGAGAACACAGTTGTAACGCCGCATTTGGCCGCATCTACCGAAGAGGCTCAGGTAAAAATTGCGCAAGAACTTGGCGAAGTGCTTGTTGATTTCTTTACAAAAGGCCTTATTAGGAATGCCGTAAATGTGCCGACTGTCAACTGGGAAGAATATAAACAGATTGAACCGTATATAGCACTTTGCGAAAAGCTTGGTTCATTTCAAAGCCAGCTTGTTAGTGGCGGGGTTGTAGAAGTTGAGCTTGAATATGCGGGAACCATAAGCAAACTAAACACGAATCCGCTGCTTGTAGCTTATTTAAAAGGCCTGCTATCTCCAATGTTAGACATAGAAGTTAATTTTGTAAACGCACCTTTGCTTGCAAAAGAAAGGGGTATAAAAATAAAAGAACTTAAAACAGATGTTTCGGATGATTACACAGAGCTTGTAAGCGCAAGCGTGTCAACACAAAAAGGTACACTTAAAGCGTCTGGCACTATATTTGGCAACAAAATGGCGCGCCTTGTTATTATTGACGGTGTAAGCGTAGATATACCACTTTCTGGTTGCTTGCTTTTGGTAAAAAATGTAGATAAGCCGGGTATTATAGGTCAAATTGGTACATTCTTGGGTAAGAGTAACATCAATATAGCAGGTATGCAGGTTGGCAGAACGCAGTCGGGCGGGGAAGCAACAACCATAATTAGCATAGACAATTGTGTAGCGGCAGATGTTATAAAACAAATTGCAACACTTCCTGGCATAACAAGTGTTAAACATGTTGCGCTTTAACTTTTAATAATTCCGCGCAGTTTGTTGGGCGGTTACCAAATCGTTCCTTCTCCCCTTTGGGCGGGTAAGTCTCTGGACCCCGTGAAGTCTGGGGAAGAAGGTTAGGATGAGGGGGCCAAATGAGACCTGTTATCAAATGTACACCCTCACCTCAATCCTCTCCCATCAAGGGAGAGGAAGAAAGAATTAGAACTGTTGATATCGCTCAGCTTACTGTTAGGAGATTCATTAGTTATTTACAAAGTATTACCTTGAGTTACTGAGGAGGTGCTTTTTTATTTGAACTGGAGATGAACTGGAGAAAATATGTCTATTTTTACAGCTGTTCTTATAAGTTCAATAGTTTTGTCTTTGCTTGTACGTTTATTTATTGAAGCACTCAATATATCCGCGCTAAAAAAAGAAGTACCCGATGAGTTTGTAGGTGTTTATGATAATGAGCGTTACGCAAAAGCTCAAGGTTACCTTAAAGACAGCACAAAATTTACAATATTTAACACAGTTTTTATTGGAGTTATCACTATTTTGGCATTAATGTTTGGTTTTTTTGAGAAAATAGATATTGCGGCAAGGGGTTTTGCCTTAAATCCAATATTAACCGGTTTAATTTTCTTTGGAATAATTTTTTTAATTTCAGAATTATTAAATTTACCATTTTCATTATATAAAGTTTTTGTGTTAGAGGAAAAATATGGTTTTAATAAAATGAACGCACAAACTTTTATTGGAGATTTTATTAAGAGCTTTATTCTTCAAATAGTTTTAGGAGCTATATTACTTTTTGGTGTGCTTTATATTTTTCAAAAATTTGGTTTTCCCGGCTGGATTTTATGCTGGGTATTTATGTTTGTTTTTGAGGTTATCCTTATATATTTGGCCTGCGTTAATTATGCCGTTATTTAATAAATTTGTTCCGTTGGAAGAAGGAGAGTTAAAAAACGCAGTATTAAATTTCGCAAAATCAGAAAACTTTAAAATGCAGGGAATTTACAAAATGGACGGCTCGCGCCGGTCGGCTAAAACAAACGCTTTTTTTACCGGTTTTGGCAGATTTAGAAAAATTGCTCTTTTTGATACTTTAATTTCAAAACACACGACCTCGGAAATTGTTTCCATACTTGCCCACGAAATTGGGCATTACAAAAAGCGGCATATTATAAAACAGTTTGCATTGTCACTTATATTTTCTGCTATTGGGCTTTTTTTTGCAGGGTATTTTGCAACAAATGAAAATTTTTCATACGCATTGAATGTAAATATACCTTCCATTTATGCCGGTCTGTTTGCATTTATGATACTATACCCGGCAATTAATTTATTTTTTTCTGTGTTTAGCAATTACTTTTCAAGAAAACATGAGTACGAAGCCGATGCCTTTGCCGCAAGCAGTGTTGGAAACTGCAACGATATGCTAAATGCCTTAAAAAAGCTTAGCGCGGACAACCTTTCAAACCTCACACCCCACAGTGTTAAAGTATTATTTGACTACACCCACCCACCTGTGCTTATGCGAATACAAGCACTTATAGATAGAAAATAATGGCGGGGCTATTCTGCCCCTGCACCCCAGTGATACTTTTCTTTGAATGCCCAAAGAAAAGTAACCAAAAGAAATGCCCCCCCGGTGGCTATTCACTTGTATTTTCTTGGCGTCTGCGGAACTCGCCTCGCCACTTTGTGGCAGACTCAGACAGTCCTCGCCGAAAACTCCAATAAAATACTCGTTCATTAGCAGCCAAAGGGGGAGTTTAAGGTAACAAGGCAAAGAAAAAGAATTTGTTATTAAGATGATGGGAGTAGGATAGTAACAGCCCCGCAGATTTAAACTGACAGCAGTAACTAAATGATTGAAATCTCCGATTTAAAGAACAAATTACCCATAAAACAATAATCTTGCCTTTTGATGGTAAATTTTGTACCATCAAATTATATAAAAAATATCTTAAAGGGGAAAGTTATGCAAGCCGTAATTATGGCTGGTGGTTTTGGAACACGGTTAAGACCTTTAAGCTGCAATCTTCCAAAGCCCATGGTGCCTGTAGCAAACAGGCCAATCCTTTATCACATTATAAACCTTCTAAAAAAACACCAGATAACAGATATTGTAATGATGCTTTACTATCAGCCAGATGTTATTACTGATTACTTTGGCGATGGTTCTAAATTTGATGTAAAACTAAAATATATAATCCCAAAAGCAGATTTGGGAACTGCTGGCAGTGTGCGTTGCGCAAAAGACCACTTAAAAGACACGTTCCTCGTTATTTCAGGTGATGTTTTAACGGACATAGATATCACTGAGGCATTAAATTATCATAAGAAAAAAAATGCTGTTGCCACCATGGTGCTTACTCGTGTTGCAAGCCCTTTGCAGTACGGTGTTGTAATAACGCAGCCAGATGGCAAAATTGAAAGATTTTTAGAAAAACCCTCATGGGGCGAAGTTTTTTCTGACACAATAAATACTGGCATTTACATTTTAGAGCCGAAAATATTAGAAGAGATACCTGATGAGAAATCATTTGATTTCTCAAAAGATTTATATCCATCACTTCTTTCGCAAGACAAGGGGCTTTATGGCCATACCGCGGGCGGTTACTGGAAAGATATTGGAAATTTGGACGAATACCGTACCAGCCATTACGATATTTTAGAAGGTAAAATAAACCTTAACATAAGCGGTAGAAAGGTTATATCGGGTACTAAAAGTTTTATAGTTGGGGAAGGCACTATCATAGAAGAAGGTGCCGAAATAAATGAACGAGTTATAATAGGCAGCAATTGTTTAATCGCCAAAGGCGCTGTTTTAGGTAACTGTGTAATTGGCGATAATGTAAAAATTGGTAAAGGCGCGAACCTTTACGGTTCAATACTTTGGGATGGGGTTAGTGTTGGACGAGAGGCACGGCTAAAAGAAAGTGTTGTTGCAAAAAATACTCAAATAGGAGACAGAGCTGTTTTGCAGGTTGGTACAGTGGTTGCCGACGCATGCAAAATAGGCAATGAAGCCGTAATCAGAGCATACATAAAAATATGGCCAGATAAAACGGTTGAAGAGGGCGCGACACTTGCCACAAGTTTAGTGTGGGGAGAAAAGTGGAATAAAGAGCTTTTTAGCGCCTATGGCATTACGGGCCTTGGCAACATAGAAATAACACCTGAGTTTGCCACAAAAGTTGGTGCGGCATATGGGGCATTTATTGGTGCAGGCGCTTATGTGGTAACTTCAAGAGATGCACATGGTTCATCGCGAATGATAAAGCGCACAATGATATCGGGGCTGCTTAGCGCAGGTGTAAATGTTGGCGATTTACAAACTGCCCCAATTCCAGTTGTGCGTTACGAAATTGGAAAAGAAGGTGAAGTTGGCGGCATACATGTACGCCTATCCCCGTTTGACAAACGGCTTATGGATATAAAATTTTTTGATTTTGATGGCGGCGACCTGCCAATTCAAAAAGAAAAATCCATAGAACAACTTTTTCTGAGGGAAGATTTTAAACGGGCCAGTTTGGATGATGTTGGCGATATAACTGTACCGTCAAGAGCTAAAGAATATTACAAAACAGGTTTTTTAAAGGCTATAAATAAAGATGAGATAAAAAAAGCCAACTTTAAAATTGTTTTTGACTATTCGTATTCCTCCGCGTCAATGATTTTCCCTGCAATTTTAGGGCCGCTTGAGGCAGAGGTTGTTGCCTTAAACGCTTATGTTAACCCATACAAAATAACAAAAACAGAACATGAGTTTAAGCACTCTCTTGAACAACTCTCCGATATAGTTACAACTCTTAAGGCCGATGCCGGGTTTTTAATTGACAATGGCGCTGAAAAGATTTTTTTAATTGATGAACGCGGCAGAATAGTGCCAAATAATCTCGCACTCATTTTGGTGGCAGATTTGGTTATGAGAAGTACTCCAAATGCCACAATTGCGGTGCCGGTTACGGTATCTTCGGTAATTGATGAGCTGGCGCGAAAGTATAATGCCACGGTTATAAGAACTGCAACAAGCCCAAGGCAGATAATTTCCGCGTCGCGCATCAAAGGTGTTTGCTTTGTTGGTGATTGCACCGGCGGTTTTATTTTCCCGGAGTTTCAGCCGGCTTTTGACGCAATGTACGCAACCGCAAAAATTCTTGAGCTAATGGCAAAAGAAAAAAACCGGATGAACCGTCTTAGCCGCGAAATACCTGCTTTTGAGGTGTTGCACAAAAAAATTCCTTGTGCGTGGGATAAAAAAGGCCAGACGATGCGCTATGCTATGCAAGAAGCATCAAAAGCAAAAGCCGAACTCATAGACGGCGTTAAGCTTTTCTTTAAAGACGGTTGGGTGTTGTTATTGCCAGACCCCGATGAAGCGTTCTTTCATGTTTGGGCAGAATCAGACAAGGAAAAAGTAGCGAAAGATTATTTGGAGCAATATAGCGAAAAAGTAAAAAAGTGGCAATTATAGATTGGAGAAGAAAGAATATGATTAAATTTGGAACATCTGGTTGGAGAGGTATTATAGCGGAGGATTTTACATTTGATGGAGTGCGGCGTGTAACGCATGCCATAAGCCAGTACATAAAA
>Ga0247841_10011016_pt1 | contig 12144 bp, 11 predicted proteins | sample LaCruzMarch2015__2_FD_192410 | JGI IMG/M metagenome (GOLD analysis project Ga0247841, IMG submission 192410) | Freshwater microbial communities from meromictic Lake La Cruz, Castile-La Mancha, Spain - LaCruzMarch2015_18m | ecosystem: Environmental > Aquatic > Freshwater > Lake | place: Spain... | reverse complement strand
GAGATGAATATAGTGTCGTTAATAAATTAATGGATATATATAACTACAAAGACATAAATATTGAAAGTACCAAACGAGTAAAACTAATCAAAGACCAGTTGGATAGTTATTTGGGGGATAAAATAAAACCAGCATATTATCCACCGATTGAAAGTATCAGCCGAGTAAAACTAATCAAAGACCAGTTGGATAGTTGGGATAAAATAAGACCAACGTATTATCCGCCATATGCTTGATGCTTTACACAGAGTTGTTATAACCATAAAAAATTAATATAAACATTTATGCGTAATTGTTGGTATGACCGATAATGACAAACAAAATATGATTGATAAATCCAATTGCTTGGAGCAATTATTGCTTGATATTAAAAACGGAAAGGCAACCCAAAAAGAATTATTACAGTTCTATGGTCAATGTTTAATATCTTCCGTAGAAGTGAATGGACATCAAATAATGTCAAATCTAAGCAAGTGTATAAATTGTGGTAAAACGCATCAAGAACACGAACACAAAGATTGTCCTCCGTTAGACCTCTCAATAGAAGAAAATCAAAAACGATTTCTACTGAGGGATTTTATAATCTCGTGTAAAGAAGAAAAAAAAATAAACAAACTTAACCAAATGGATGATTATGATTTTTGTCAAGAATTAGGTGGTTATTTTTATATTGAAAAAAACAATGATTATGATTTTAAACTGATTAAAGGAAACTCACCGTATGATTGGGACTATACTGTGCATTTTTTTATGGAAGACGGTGAAGAAGAATTTAGTTTTGAAGTTGAGATTAATGAAGAAAAAAAATGGATGGAGTGGTGTCCTGATGAAAATGATGAACATGACATTGAAGAAACCATAGAAGAATGGGGTGAGTATAAACCCGAACATTTGCGAGCGTTTGTTTGGAGTTTAGTTTTCGGCGCTATTGCCTAAATTATTGACAATTGTCTATTTTACTAATTAAGAATTTAGGAAAAATATTTAAAAATAACACAATTGTATATATAAGAATGGTTGAACCCATTGATTACAAACGATTATATGAATTGTCAATAATTGAAAAGGAACAAATTATAAATGAACGAAGTAAATATTTAGAACAAGTTAATAATTTAACGAAAGAACTAAACGAATACAAAATTGAGAATTTTAACAAGAAAAATTATTACCAAAAAAATAAGGAAAAGATTCTTGAAAAGGTAAAAGAATACAATAAAAATTATGTAAAATCGCCCGATAAAATTAAAGAATACAATAAACGGGCGTATGAAAAACGAAAACTGAAAAAGGCAGAAGATGGCGTTATTTTAGATGAATGATTATTTAGGCGAAAGTTTGAATAAATAATCATTTAGGAAAAACATTTAGAAATAATTTCTTTGTATAGTATATATGAAAGAACCACCAGACCCAGAAGAACAAGTTTATCGTATCATCAAATGTCCTTTGAAATGTGTTTTGAAAAAACATGACTTTTTACAAACCATAATTGAGAAGGCGGTTTTTGACATCAATGACATTGTTGTTTTATCGTATCAATTCATACGATTGTATTTACTTGACAAATATAATAACAATATAGATTTACCTACCATCAATAAGCAGTTCGTTTTAGATGTTATGAAAACTGTTAGTTCTGCGGATACAAAAGCGGGACAGAAAACAAATCCTGACAACATTAAAAATGCTACTGGTAAAGCGGACATCAAACGGTTTTATGAGACAGATTTTTCTCAACTTGTATCCAACAAACCGTCTTATACAAGCAAAACACATATTCTTGCTACATCTGCTAATGAGATGATTACTTGTATTACAACTAACATATCAACGCATTTCATAGACCATTTATTCCGTTATATTCATTGTTTATTCAAACAACCGAAATTGATTGAAATTAAGACAATAAAAGATAAGGAACAAAGAAAAGAGTTGTATAAGGTTCTTAACCAAGATATACGAGATTTGAAAAGCGATTTGATAAACGATAAAATCAAACTGTCAAAACCCGAATACCACGATTGGATTAAAGCAACCAGACCGTTTTTATTTCCTACAAAAATTACCAATTCTCTCGCTTATGATGTAAAAGCAAATCCTGAAAAGTATATCAAACATTCGTTTTTTATCAATAAGAAAATAGAGGAAATGGGACGGAGACCTTACCAAGTTATTCCACAGAGAAATAATATTGTTCCTAAAAATATTGTTTTGAATACAAACGCAATTGTTGATTTGATTGATGATAAAAAACAACCAATTTTTAACTACAATAAGAGTGAGTTAGTTTTACACGCAAAGAAACACCAGTCTCACATTTGGAGTAAAATTCTAAAATTGGAAAAGAAACATATTTTCAAACAAAAAGATTATGTTTTTTACAATCAAATTATTACAGACGGGTTTAGTTGTTCGCTATTATTTATTTTGAAGAAATACAAAAATAAGGTATATGGCGAAAGACTACCTATGATGAATACGGAAACCGAATTTACCCGACTGGAAGATTTAACGAAAACGCAATGTGATGAATACTTACAAACGGATAAATATAAACTGGTTTCGTTAGACCCTGGTAAAATCCGTCCTATTACAATGATTGACGAGAATAACAAGTTTTTCAAATACACCGCTTGTAGAAGGCGCTTTGAAACATACACGAAACGAAGCAATGCTATTATTTTACAAGAAAAACAAAACAATTGTATTATTCAAAAAGAAACCGATTTGTCAAACTATAAATCCAACACATTTTCAACTACCGATTTCAAACAATTCATAAACAAGAAAACCGAACTAAATAACGATTTGAAAGCATTTTACAGACAGAAGTTGTTTCGTAAATTAGCATTCCGTAGATTTGTAAGAACCAAACAGAGCGAAATAAACCTATTGAATGAAATAGAAAATACATACCTTACCAAAGAGGAAATAAAACAAGGAAAGAAACTTGTTATACTACACGGCGATTACAGCAGAACAACGCAAATGAAAGGTTGTATTCCAACACCAAATATAGGAATAAAGAAATTGCTAATGACAAGATTTGAAATTGTTGATGTGAATGAATATAACACAAGTAAGTTATATACCAAGACAATGAAAGAAATGGAAAATGTAGTAGTCAAACGAAAGAAGCATAAGAAATTACTCCACGAAATACTAACTCCAAAAGAGGAAGCAAGAAACCGTATTTTCGTAAATAGAGATGTGAATGCTTGTAAAAATATAATGTTGCTTGGAAAATGTTATTTGGAAAATCAAACGAGACCCGCTGAATTTACCAGAAAACCCGAAGCATTACCAAAAGTAAAAACTAACAAAAAGAATAAATAGTTGTTTCATAAAGGTAGTAAATGAAATAACATAAGATGGGAATTTGCTTACCTGCCAATTTAGTAATCAGATAATAACCCCATTATATAGAATTTAGTCCCGTAAGGGAATGTGTGCGTGCGTGTTTTTTTTGCCTTTGGAAGTCGGCACTTAAAATGCGCATTGCTCTAAACATTAAACCCATATGTTTCTTTTATCCATGATTTTAAAATGTTCACATGACATATTTTATAATCTTCTTGGAATTTATCCAGACTATGAAAGGTTGGCTTTTTCATTTTGGCAGTTTTGAAAAAAATATAGTCGCCCTTTTTGCTGCGACGGATCGAACAATCTTGGGATATTTCTCGAGTGAATCCATTCTCTTGCTCCAAGATATACTTTTCCACTTCGTCAAAACTAATGCTCTCTATCGGGCGGTTTCCAACTTGCTTCAAGGAACAGGTATTTTTGCCCCAGGAAGCATAAACGCCAAAATTTCCTTTTTGTATAAATACATCGAGCCCCTCATATTTACCCAAATTGATTTTTTTCTTTTGAACATCTTCCGCTAATAAATCCTCTACTTTGTATTCATGTATCTTGCTTACATCAACATCTTGTTTTATTTTTTTGAAATTAACCACTGTTTTTCCATCTATTATTTCAGTACTTTTTATCACGGGGCCATATTTTCCAATTACATATGCGTTTGTCTCATCCAGTTGAATTTTCATTCTTGGTTCATCCTTTAATTTATCGGTACACAATGTCAATTGTTCATCGCATTTTCGACACAAACTACTCCAATCACCAGTACCATTTGCGATTAAATCTAACTCATTTTCCATGCCACTGGTATATTCATAGTTCAACAAATCAAAAAAATGCGCATCGAGGAATTCCATGACTAGAATGCCGAGCGATTGGATAACCAACTTATTTTTTTCTCCGCCAAATTCTCTCGTTTCCTCAACTTCATAAATGTTGTCGTCTGTTAACTCAAAGTCTTTACATGACACTTTGCGACCTTCCACGTTCTGTTTACTTACATATCCTCTTTCTTGAATCTTATCAACGAGAGAAGAGAAAGTAGAAGGCCTGCCAATTCCATGTTCTTCGAGAAGCTGAACAAGTCGCGCTTCAGTATAGTGTTGTTTTATTCCCGCAAAATTCATTTTTGATACCATTTTCTTATAAGGCACAATCGTATTTGGTTTGATTTGCTGTAAATATTGGTATTCATTTGTTTCGGGTTTTACCTTACTTGATTTTGCAATAGCAATAGTCCAACCGGGAAAATCGATTATTTCGCTTGTATAGGTAAATTTTGCGTTTTGCGCTGCCGTAATCGTCGCGGTAACCGAGTAAAATACAGCTGGCGACATACAACTTGCCAGAGTGTTCTCTCGTATGAGTTTATACAGTCTATTATCCAGTGTTGAAGGAAGGTCGATGAGAGAAATGTTCGTAGGTCGAATGGCTTCATGTGCCTCATTGTCCTTAGATTTGCTTACAAGATCATCAATTTGTTCATTTATATAATTTGTATCGTATTCTCTCGTTATATATTCCTTGGCACACTCAATGAAATCGCGACTATACGATTTAGAATCTGTCCGCATATACGTTATGTATCCGCCTTCATACAATGTCTGGCAAATGCGCATAGTTTCTTTTGGTGATAAACGAAGTTCGTTACTAGAAGCCTGTTGTAAAGTAGACGTTGTGAAGGGGTCAGGCTGCCTTCTAGTTCCACGTTTTGGTTTTGAACAAGTATATACATGAGAGAAACTGATGGAGTCATCCAAAAAGTCAGTCACTGCGTCATCATTTTCAAACGATGTATGTAATTCAAATGCCAGGTTCGAACTTGTGAAATAGCCCGTCGTATTGTAAACCCTTTTCTCGTTACATTGAGCAATGTCCTTGTAATTTTCGTAGATAACCCGGAGTGCTGGCGTTTGGCAGCGTCCCGCCGAGAGAGATGCCCCAGCATTAAAATGGTTCCATAACATCGGTGATATTTTGAACCCGACTAACAAATCAATGATTTGCCGAGCTTGTTGGGCATTCACCAAGTCCATATCTATTGTGCGTGGATTTTGGATCGCATTCTGGATTGCCGTTTTGGTAATTTCATTGAATGTAATGCGTTTTGTTGTCTTGATATCCAAATTGAATATTTGAGCTATACAATACGCGATTTTTTCTCCTTCTCGGTCTCCATCAAGTGCTAAAATAACCTCATTTGCGCCGAGAATAGCCTTTTTGATTTTGTCAATTTGTTGGCGCTTCTTTTCAACAATTGTGTATGTTGGAACAAAATTCTCGTCGATATTTTTTAACGAGTTTAGTTCTCTCAAGTGACCGTAGGATGCTATACATTTGTAACCTGGGCCTAGATATTCTTCTATTTTTCCACACTTTGCTGGAGACTCGACAATTACTATCGTTTTTCTAAGGTTTGCCGATGTGAACTTTTTCACCATACTTGATACTTGAATACAATATTAAATTGTATTTAAGCAATTTTCCACTTTTAGAAAAATCCACTTTTGGAAAAAGTGGAGCAAAAGGGGGGTTTTTAAGCCCCCGTGGTAGACTTGTATTGTTTCCACGTCATGTTAGACACAGGCTTTAACGGTTCTTGCTTATCTTCCTTGTATTTTTCATTCAACTTATCCGCCTTCTTTAGAGCGCTGTCCACATACAATTCTTTCAACAACGTTCCAACTAAAAACGATCCCTCGTGTTGGTTCACCTTACCATCTTCAATATCCCTTAAGACATCGAGGAATTTGTTTAAAATGCCTACATCAATCTCATCCTTTCGAACCTTGTTGTAAATATCCGTGTAATAGGTGAACAAGAAACTACATTCACTAATACACTCCAGATGTACTTGTTCTGGGTCGTCGTGGTATTTAGACTTAATCGTCATCATTTTCTCAATTTCATTTCTAAGTATTTCACTGTGTTTTAAATTGCGTATTAATTCCGTTTGATCCTCGACATTGTTTGCCTTAATCATATTCTGTAGCTGAAGTCGTTGGCTGTCATCCATTTACTATAGTTATAAGAAATTATATTTCGCGGTCAAACTAATAATATACATATATAGTAAATGTCTACAAGTGTTATACCTCAACCAACACAGGCGGCAATGCTTGGGAGCACTCCTAGCAATTCTTCGTTAATGCAAATTAAAAATAACCAGGATGCTCTTATGAATTTGAAAAAGGTTGGTGGAAAGGGTAAACGGGGTAGCAAAGGTAAACGGGGTAGCAAAGGTAAACGGGGTAGCAAAGGTAAACGGGGTAGCAAAGGTAAACGGGGTACCAAAGGTAAACGGGGAGGTGCTGCGGCAGGAACTGTTGCGGTTCCAATTCTTACAGCCCCTTACACATCAGCAAATGGTGCCGGCCAAGATACGACTAGCCAACAGCAAGTTATGGCAAAACTTGCTTTGCAATCAAACGCAAATTCTGAGTTTGATAAGCTTGCTGTGAAAAATGGAGGTTCTAGAAAATCGAGGACCAAGAAATCGAGAAAATCCAAGAAACGTCGTTATCATCGCTAAATGTATAGACAAAAAATTATATAGATTTAGTATACAATGCCATCTGGACAAAATTGGGTCAACTTTATATACATTAATTTAGCATTTGTATTTTTCATTGTAGGTGTCCGATTTCTAACATCATTGGCAGAGGTCAAAGCAAACTGGCCTGCATACAGATGTAATCCAATGTATATGCCATTATCTGACAATATCGAACAGGACTTTACATATTGTGTTCAAAACATCCAAAACAGTTCAATGGGTTATCTTCTACAACCACTCACATTTGTAACATCCTCAATAACAACTGTCCTCGGCGAATTTGTCGAAGAAATTAACTACATTCGAGAAATGTTTAACAACATCCGGACCATGTTCACATCGATTATCCAATCGATTTTTGGAGTTTTCCTAAACCTTATTATTGAATTCCAAAAAATTATTATTAGCATGAAAGACCTTATGGGTAAAACAATTGGAACAATGGTCTCTTTTTTGTATATAATGGACGGAAGTTTAAAAACCATGCAAAGTGCTTGGGCGGGGCCAGCGGGACAAGTCATCCGCGCACTCCAAACGTCACCATTAGCTAAAATGTAGATATATCACTTTTCCCACGAAGTCTCCGTAATACTTATGGAAAAAGCGAGCAAAACAAAAAATAATTTGCTCGCCACGGGTCCTGAAGGGACAAGCGGCACCCTTCGGGAATGAGGGCTTAAGCGTCGCAAAACCCCGTCCCCTCCCGAAGGGTGCCCCCTTCATACTTTTTTGCTCCACTTTTCATAAAAGTGGGTTTGTAGAAGTTTATTTCTCACTTGACTGTATGAACAAATCATTAACCGAATTATACAAAGATTTAACATATTTTGATTATTATGGGTCATCGCTTATTTTTTTAACACTCATAATAATTGTATTTTTTATTATCAGCTCATATTGTTATTTTGTAATTAATATGCAGTCAATAAAAAACGACTGGCCAAATCAACGATGTAACCCTCGTGTGATGCCGTTTGCGGGCTTTATAAATAAACCAGATGATAAGAGCGTCAATGAATTCACAAGTGAAAACTTTACTTATTGTTCTCAAAATATCATCAACAACAGTGTTGGCAAAGCGCTCGAACCACTTACATTCATTGTTAGCAGTCTTTCTTCTCTTTCGGAACAAGTAAAGAATAGTTTAAATGCGATTCGCGAAATGGTGAATAAAGTGAGAAACAGTGTTCAAAACGTATCCGCGGAAATAATGGGACGTATTATGAATATTGCTATTCCATTACAGAATATAATTATCGTGTTTCGCGATTTGATTGGAAAAGTTCAAGGGACGTTAACCGCCTCGCTGATGACTGTTCTTGGGTCGTATTACACGCTACAGTCATTAATGGGGTCTATCGCAACAATCATAGTTCGTATATTAATTGGGATGGTTTACATGATAATGCTTTTATGGTTAAATCCGCTCGGTTGGGCAGTTGCTCCAGTTCTAACTGTATTTTTTATTGGAATCTCCATTTATATGGCGATTATTTTAATCTTCCTGAGAGTTGTTTTACTGGTTGAACCGGCTCTCAACCTACCCGGGTTGAATAATTCGTGTTTCGACAAGAATACATTACTTGCGATGAAGGATGGGTCGCGTAAAAAAATGTGTGATATTTGTCCGGGAGATATTCTTATTGACAATGTAGAAATAACATCAACGTTTTGTTTGGACGCAACCAATATAACAATGTATGACCTGAACGGCGTTATCGTGTCCGGCACCCACGTTGTGAATTTGAATGGACGTTGGGTACCAGTGTTTGAACATCCACATGCGAAAAAGATTGCGTTTTATGAAGAACCCTATATATATTGTTTGAATACAAATACGAAAACAATAGTAATCAACGGCCAAATATTTTGTGACTGGGATGAAGTATATGAAGATGAAATGAAAGAATTGGTTGCCGGGGGGCATGTAACTGTATGCGACGACGTTCATAAAAATATGGATAGTGGATTCGTTGGTAACACTCAAATTCGTTTGAAAAATGGACTAGTCAAGAATATAAAAGATATACAACCAAGAGATATACTAGAAAATGGTGAAATTGTGTATGGCGTTGTTATAATCAATGGTCTCGACGTCTCTAGTCAATATAGTTACAAAACTGGTAACGCGACGTTTGAAGGAGGTCCAAATTTGACGATGTGCGATAAAAATTACTTCAAAGAAGTGGTTCAGTTGAAGCAAGACAAACTATATCACTTGTTGACAGATAAAAAAACGTTTACTTGCGAGGGCGTTCGTTTTTATCATTATAATGCCGCGGTTGAACTATTTTTACAAGATTACAAAAATGATTACGCGAACATTTAGAAATTTATTTTTATCTATGAATTATGTATAATATGGACATTTCTTTATTTGGATACAAGATCAATCTGGAAATTCTTATTCTGATTGGAATTGCCTATTTAATCATGGTTGTGAATACAATTTCGTCGACATGCAATGTCAGCGGAATTGTTGAGGGATTAACGAAAAAGACGAGGGAAGGGTTTGCTGGTGCTAACACTAATTATGGTGAATCGTCGACCTATACTTTAGGTGATTATGCTCAAGTAAACACATCTTCTTGGAGTATGCCCGACCTGACGGTTACTGCTGGACAACCGCTGAGCCAAGGTGTTCAAAACATTTTAAATCGCCCCGAACAGCCGGTCCCCTTACCCGAGGGAGAAATGCTAATGTTTGCTAATACGCCGTTTAAGCCCGAATGCTGCCCCAATACGTACTCGAACAGCTCTGGGTGCGCTTGTATGACGACCAAACAATACAACTACCTTATTGAACGGGGCTCAAACAATGTTCCTTACTCGGAATATTAAATCCAAATATTATTCAGTTGATATCGAATAATATTACGCATTTTTATCGATTGTGATCTCCTTGGCTATCTTTTTGATAATCTTTGTATGACTATCGTATATATTGACGTTGCCCTTACCTCCAAGGGCTTCTATCCGGAGCAACGCAAAATGGTCTCCGTGCTTGGAGTCCCAGTTCATACAATCCGGATGTAATTCTTTGAAGATATCCGCGGCATTGTAGTTTTTAACGGCGACGTGTTTGATAGCTTTCCTCATAAGTTTATTGTCATCGCCCTCCTTTTCCCAAACATCTTGGTATTTCACATACACAGTTTCTCTCTTCAAGTCGGTACAGTGAACTGGTCTCATGTGAACATCGAGCGCCTTCAAATGCTTGATAATGATGTTTGAAATACCGTTGACGTAACCCAACTTGCGAACCGATTCTGCGTCATCCAAATCCAGCTTGATCGTGTCAACAAACTCCATAATATTCATAGCATCTTTACATTGCTCATTCAAAAACACTTGTAGATTAAAGGTTTTGTTGTGAGAGTTGATTGTATTTACAGAATTGTTATTGATACCATTCTTACAAACTTCCTGCATCGTTTCTTGGAATGTTTCCATCATTTTGTTGTTTTGCTCTACCATCAAGCTCTTAAATTCATCATTCTGTTTAAGTAAATTCATTATCAAGTTCATATCGAGTGTACTTATGTCTAGTTTGTCGTTTATTGTACATTTTTGTTTGTGAGCACATAAAGTTGAGTGATGTTTGTATATTTTTCCACATATACACTCATAATTATTCGTTTCATTGTATTTTGAAGTATTTTCATTAGGATTATTTAGGTTTTTATGTTTGTCTGTTAATATATGTCTTTTATAATCGCCTTTTTTACAGCATTTAAAGGCACAAGTTTCACAAAAAAACATTGGATGTTTTTTTGATGTAAAAAAATTAGGATTCATTAGTATATTACATCAATATTTTTTTGTCCTAAACTGTTCGAATAAAAAATTCAAAAAAGTTATGCTAACAAACAAATCAATCAAAAATCCAAAATAAGACCATAATGGTCTAAACACGTTTTCTTAGTTATTTTAGTCAAGACCTTTTTGGGAAATCAGAAAAAGGACATTTATAAATGTCCAAAATCGGTTTTCCCAAAAAGGTCTTGGGAAAAACAAAAATATGTGATTATCAACTTTTGTGAAAAGTGGAGCAAAATAATTATGTTGTTGTTTTATCGATTGTGATCTCCTTGGCTATCTTTTTTATAATTTTTGTATGACTATCGTATATATTGATGTTGCCCTTACCTCCAAGGGCTTCTATCCGGAGCAACGAAAAATGGTCTCCGTGCTTGGAGTCCCAGTTCATACAATCCGGATGTAATTCTTTGAATATATCCGCAGCATTGTAGTTTTTAACGGCGACGTGTTTGATGGCTTTCCTCATAAGTTTGTTATCATCGCCCTCCTTTTCCCAAACATCTTGATATTTCACGTATACGGTTTCTCTCTTCAAGTCGGTACAGTGAACTGGTCGCATGTGAACATCGAGGGCCTTCAAATGCTTGATAATAATGTTAGAAATACCATTGACGTATCCCAACTTGCGAACCGATTCTGCGTCATCCAAATCCAATTTGATGGTATCGACAAACTCCATAATATTCATGGCATTCTTACATTGTTCATTCAAAAATACATTCAGGTTAAAGGTCTTGTTGTGTGAATTTACTTGATTTACTGAATTGTTTGTGATACCATTCTTACAAACTTCTTGGATTGTTTCTTGCATAGTTTCTTGAAAAGTCTCCATCATTTTGTTGTTTTGCTCTACCATTAAGCTCTTAAATTCGTCATTCTGTTTTAATATTTGCATAATTAAATTCATATCAAGCGCGCTTATGTCTAGTTTGTCATCATCAACTGTTTTACAAATTTTCCGGTGTTTCCACAAACCGCTGTGGGTTTTGAACAGTTTATCACATTCACAAATAAATTGTCCGGGGGCTTTTTGGGGCTTTTTTTCTTCCAAATTACTTCCAAAATCCATATTTTTGTGTTTAGCTGTCAACAAATGTCTGGAATAATCTCTGTTTTTAGAGCATTTAAAGTCACAAATATCACAAACAAATATGTTGAGGGTTTTCGGGGGCTTTTTTTCTTCCATTTTTCTTCCTTAATGTTTGAATATATTTTATTTTTTCTAGGACAATTGTTTTACAAAAAAAGTTATGCTAACAAACTTTCAAACCAAAAATCCAAAATAAGACCATAATGGTCTAAACACGTTTTCTTAGTTATTTTAGTCAAGACCTTTTTGGGAAATCAGAAAAAGGACATTTATAAATGTCCAAAATCGGTTTTCCCAAAAAGGTCTT
>Ga0247841_10011014_pt1 | contig 12145 bp, 6 predicted proteins | sample LaCruzMarch2015__2_FD_192410 | JGI IMG/M metagenome (GOLD analysis project Ga0247841, IMG submission 192410) | Freshwater microbial communities from meromictic Lake La Cruz, Castile-La Mancha, Spain - LaCruzMarch2015_18m | ecosystem: Environmental > Aquatic > Freshwater > Lake | place: Spain... | reverse complement strand
AGCAAACAGGTAGCCATCCTGGTTCCCACGACCATTCTGGCGCTGCAGCATTTTAAAACATTCTCTGATCGGTTGAAAGCCTTTCCCTGCAGGGTTGATTACATCAACAGGTTTAAATCGGCCAAAGAACAGAAAAAATTGTTGGCTGAACTTGAGGAGGGGAAAATCGATATCCTGATCGGCACGCACCGGCTGCTTAGCAAGGATATTATTTTTAAGGACCTTGGATTGCTTGTCATTGATGAAGAACAGAAATTCGGAGTCGGGGCAAAGGAAAAAATTAAAATGCTCAGGGTAAATGTGGATACCCTCACCCTTACGGCAACACCTATTCCGCGAACGCTTCAATTCTCGCTCATGGGGGCGCGTGATCTTTCAATCATCAATACACCGCCGCCAAACCGCTATCCTGTTCAAACCGAAATCCATCCATTTGGTGAGGAGGTTATCAGGGAGGCCATTATCTTCGAGGTTTCGCGTGGCGGACAGGTCTTTTTTGTTACTACCCGTGTGATGAATATTATGGATATTGCCGGAATGGTGCAGCGCATGGTTCCAGGGGTTAAGGTTGCAGTAGCGCATGGGCAAATGGAGGGGCATAAGCTTGAAAAGGTGATGCTCGATTTCATTGAAGGTGAATACGACGTACTTATAGCCACAACAATTATTGAATCCGGTCTGGATATCTCGAATGTGAACACCATCCTCATCAACGATGCCCACCATTACGGGCTAAGCGATCTCCATCAGTTACGCGGAAGGGTAGGACGATCAAATAAAAAAGCATTTTGTTACCTGCTGGCGCCACCGATGTCGTTACTTACTGATGAAGCGAAAAAGAGACTGCGGGCGATTGAGGAGTTTTCCGACCTGGGAAGTGGTTTTAATATCGCCATGCGCGACCTCGATATCCGGGGCGCCGGCAACATACTTGGCGCAGAACAAAGTGGTTTCATATCGGAAATCGGGTATGAAATGTACCAGAAAATCCTCGACGAAGCATTGCTGGAACTGAAGGAAACTGATTTTAAAGATCTTTTCCACCCTGATATTCCTACAACGTATGTGAGGGATTGCGTCATAGAAACTGATCTTGAAATTCTGATCCCCGATGATTACATTACCAACATCACCGAACGGTTAAATCTTTACAAGGAGCTGGATTCCATTGATACGGATGCAAACCTTATTAAATTCAGGGAACGGCTGATCGACCGGTTTGGCCCTGTGCCGGAACAAACAGAATCGTTGCTGCAAACCATTCGCCTCCGGTGGCTGGCCCGCAGCATTGGATTTGAGAAACTGGCGCTAAGAAACCAGCGGCTGACAGCCTATTTTATTAATAATCCCGAATCGGCCTATTTTCAGTCAGACCAGTTCTCAGCCATCCTCGAATTCATGAAAAATAACCCATCCGGATGCAAAATGACAGAGGAAAAAAAACGGTTATTCATGACCTTCAGGGATGTCCCTGAAATCAACGCTGCGCTTGTCAGATTGGAAGCATTCCAAATTTCAAAAGTTACTAACATTTAATGATCTCTGAAAAGTTTAAGTCTTTTCTTTTCTTAATTTTGTTATCGATTTTCGCCTAGTAACCCTTAATCTTAGCATATGAAAAAACTTGTACTATTTTTTACTGCACTGTTATCAGCTGGTGCAATTTTTGCCCAAACTGACTGTGCCGATCTTTTTATATCAGAATATGTTGAAGGCTGGAACAACAACAAATCAATGGAGATCTACAATCCCACACAGGCAGCGATCACACTTGATAATGTTTACAGACTTATCCGCTGGTCGAACGGAGCTATAAATTCTGATCAGGATATGCAATATGTTCTGCCTTTAACCAGCACGATTCCGGCCTTTGGCGTGATGGTTATGGTCCAGGATACCATTCCTGAGGGTCAGGATACAATGGTATGGCCTGCACTGCGTAAAAAAGCCACCTGGCTTGCACCCTATGCCTACAATACCACCCCGCCAACCCAGGGAGGAAATGTTGTGTTCTGGAATGGCGATGATGCCATTTCCCTCCAGAAAAAGCAAACGAACGGTACCTGGGTGGATATTGATATTTTTGGTGAAATCGGAGTAAAACCTAAAGCCGGAGGAACTGGTACTTTAGGTGCATGGACCGATACGAGACCTTACTGGACCGGAGTTGGCAGATATATGACTCTGAACAAAACGCTTATTCGTAAACATACGGTAAAACACGGGGTCGATCGTCAAACCATGATCCATTATGGCGATAGCATGACCGGAAATGATCCAAACAGTTTCAATGCAAAGTTGGAATACGATTCGCTGCCGGGTAATACTTTTGACAGCCTTGGCCAGCACAAGTGTGATTGTAAAGGCTCATCCGGTATTGGAAAACTGCTACAGGACCAGAGTGTAGTGATTTTACCCAACCCGGTGACTAATAACCAGTTTACTATTCAGGCAAAAATGCCTGTTGCATCTGTTTCCGTTATTTCAATTGTCGGTCAAACAGTCTATTCCCATGATTTCAGCCTTCGTCAGATGGATGTAAAGGTTGTACTCAATAACCTTCCGGATGGGGTTTATCTGGTCAAAGTGAAATTTGGCGACAACCAATCAACGATTAAAAAAATCATCGTTCAATGATGTATCCCGGTAGAGACATGACAAGTCATGTCTCTACATATCAATCCCATTGAAGATTATATAAGACATGACAAGTCATGTCCAGGTAAGATATCCTCCCTGTCTACAAAACCCGGAAACCAATGATGAAACAGTTTACAATTTTATGCTTAGCGCTTATTTTTCCAACACTGCTTTTCTCTCAGAAAATCATGATAAGGGGTGTTGTCACCGATGCAAATTCGGGTGAGACCCTGATTGGCGCAACAATTCTGTATGGCGAAGGAAAAGGAGTGGTCACAGATATGGATGGTAGATATTATCTGAAGGTTGAACCAGGAAACTACCATCTTAAAGTTTCATATGTTGGGTATTTGCCGGTAGAATTGGATATTTCTGTCGGTCAGACAGAACTTACCCAGGATTTTCAATTGAAAACACCCACCCTGACCGAAGTAGAAGTTATCGCGGATGTTGCAAAAACCCGTGAAACACCGGTTGCATTCTCTACGGTGCAACCTATAAAACTTCAGGAAGAACTTGCAGCACGCGACATTCCCATGATTCTGAATAAAACCCCCGGTGTGTATGCCACGCAACAAGGAGGTGGCGATGGCGATGCCCGTATAAACATTCGTGGTTTCAGTCAGCGCAACCTGGCCGTAATGATCGACGGGATTCCGGTGAATGATATGGAAAACGGTTGGGTGTACTGGTCAAACTGGTTCGGTCTTGATGCAGTGACCCGAAACATCCAGGTTCAGCGAGGACTTGGAGCATCTAAACTTGCCCTTCCATCAGTCGGAGGCACCATGAACATTACTACCAAAGGAATTGATGCCAATCTGGGAGGTACCCTGAAACAGGAGGTTGGGACAGATGGTTTTTTACGGACCTCTCTCGGCGTAACAACCGGCTTGATGAATCATGGATGGGGCGTTACGGTGGCTGGTTCCTATAAGCAAGGCAATGGCTGGGTTGATAATACCTGGACTAAGGGATGGTTTTTCTATCTGCGGGTCGATAAAAAACTGGGTCATCATTTGCTAACATTTTCTGCCATGGGCGCTCCTCAAAAGCATGCCCAACGTTCATACATGAAATCCATCGCAACATTTGATAAAAATTATGCAGCGGAATTGGGGGTCGACACATCGAAAACAGGCAATTCCTATGGAGTCCGTTATAATCCGAATTGGGGATATCTTAACCGTTGGACAGGCTCAATTGACAATCCGGTTTATTCGGGAGAGCCTGAAAGTTTATCTTCGGCGATGAACTTCTATTTTAAACCGCAAATAAGCCTTCGCGACTTCTGGCGAATTAACGATAAGTTCTACTGGTCCAATATTCTTTACGCCTCTTTTGGGCAGGGCGGGGGAACCGGAACTGCCAGAACTGATAAAAACGGGACACCGGGAAGTTCAACTTTTTTTACTGATCCAATCAACGGACAAGTTAATTTTCAGACAGAATATGACAATAACCGGAACAGCAGCGGACTTAATCCGGATAATATTGCGCTCGCGATTTTGCGGAGCAGCAATAACAATCATTACTGGTTTGGATTACTGTCAACCATCAACCTTGAAATTAACCAAAACCTGACATTATCCGGCGGTATTGATTTAAGAACGTATCGTGGCGAACACTATCGTACGGTGTATGATCTCCTTGGCGGTAATTATTTTCTTGATAATTCCAACGCCAACAGGTATAAAAAAGAGCATCTGGGGATTGATGATAAAATTATTTACAATAATGATGCGTTGGTGCGGTGGGGAGGACTTTTCGCCCAGTTAGAATTTAAAAAAGGAAACTGGACTGCCTTTCTCAATCTTACTTCAGCATTGACAGGATATCAACGCATTGACTATTTTCGCAAACAGGATTTGGTAATCGATAAAACTATTTATTCTGAAGCCGTTGGCTTAGGGGATATCTTTTATTATAACGGATCCGAAAACCTAACCTATTATGCTGATACAGCTGGATATTCTCATTATACTTCGCACGATACCACATTCGTGATCAGTCAGGCGGGTGCAGATACATCCTATATCACCAATGCTACCGCTTATGACATCAATTCAAAACAAGCCAGATATACTCACACTCAATGGAAGTGGTTGCCTGGTTTTACCGTAAAAGGTGGCGCTAATTATAATATTGATGCAAAGAACAACATCTTTCTGAACCTTGGATTTTTATCAAAGGCGCCACGCTTCGCCAACGTTTTTGATAACAGCAATAAGATGTTCAGGGAGATAAAAAATGAAATCATTGAAGCGCTCGAAGTTGGATACAGTTTCAATACGAAGAAAATTGCCATCAATGTGAATGGGTATCTTACTTATTGGCAAAACAGGCCATTGGATGTCGCATCAAAGGTTACGATCGAAGATGTGGCCTATTCCTATAACATTAATGGAATAGATGCACTTCATAAAGGAATTGAACTCGAATTCGGATGGAAACCAATTCCATCAGTGCAATGGGATCAGGTGTTTGCCTGGGGAGACTGGCGCTGGACTTCAGGAGATTCAGTTTATGTTTATGATGATAACAACAAACTTTTAACTACACGATATTTTGATGCCCGCGGGGTTCATGTTGGCGATGCTGCTCAGGTTCAACTCATGGAAAGTGTCAGATGGGAGATTATAAAATACTTGTATGTTTCAGGAAGTTTCACGGTGTTTGCCAAGAACTATTCCCAGTTTGATCCGATTACCCTTGGTCCCGATCCGAATGATCCTTCATACAATTATCTTGATGAAAATGGTAACCCACGCGATTCATGGATGCTGCCAGTTTATTACCTGATCGATCTGAATGCAGGATACCGGTTTACCTTTAACCATTTTAAACTCGATATACGCGCCAGTGTGCTGAATCTGCTCGACCGGAAATATATTTCCGACGGCCAGAATAACGACTCATATTCAACCTCAACACGAAATTTCGATGCAGCGTCCGCTGGAGTATTCTTTGGCAATGGAAGAACTTTTAATGCATCGATTGCACTTAGCTATTAGCCGGTGAACAATTGGGGAAGTGAACCAAAGGAGACAAGTGGACTTTGATAGGTCCTTAAGCATAGTTAACAGCGGAACTCCTGACCAATTGACCAAAAAAACAAAAACCAACAAACAAAAACTTAATATGAAAAAAATTGCATCATCACTGATCTTCTTGGTTCTCTTGGGATTTCATGTGTATTCACAAAACACCATTGCCGAAGCCCGGGCCATGGGTGTGGGCGCAACAGTTACAGTTAGAGGGGTTGTAACAAATGGCTTAGAACTTGGTAATGCTATCCGGTATTTGCAAGATGCAACTGCAGGAATTGCTGCCTATAAGGGTGGCGCTTTTACTGCTGTTCTGAGGGGTGATTCCATCAGTGTAACCGGAGTGTTGAAAAATTATAACCAATTGCTTGAACTTGATCCGGTAACCTCTTTTATTACGATTGCTCCCCGACCACTTCCTGAACCTCAGGTCATAACGCCGGGACAGATGAGTGAACCATATGAAGCCGAACTTGTAAAAATGCTGAATGTTTCATTTGATAATGGTGGCGGTGTTTTTGCCGGAAACACAAATTACAATGTTTCGGCAAATGGCGAAACAGCTCAGGTACGGATAAATACTTTTTCCAATCTGGTTGGGAAAATAATTCCAACAGATGAGGTTACAATAACGGGTATTTGCTCCCAGTTTCATTATACTGATCCCAACGCTGGATACCAGCTGCTGCTGAGGGATACGGCCGATATCGTTGCTAAAAGTTCCATTCTTTTCACCACGCCATTGTCAATTAGTAATATTAGCGCCACTGGTTTTTCATTAGCCTGGGCCACCAATATTTCCGGAACCACGGAACTGTTTTATGGACGGACTCCCCAACTCGAACTTGGACACCAAAGTGTAGCCGGTACCGGAACCGACCACGCCATAAGCATTTCAGGACTAAACCCTTCGGATTTGATTTATGTACAGGCCTTTTCTGTTACTTCACAGGATACCGCATGGTCCGGACTCAAGCCTTTTATTACCCAATCCATCTCTTCGGGCAATATCAAAACCTATTTTACAAGACCGGTTGATACCACCGTTTCAACAGGAACCAAAGCTATCCAGATATACAGGGCAGTTGACGACACCTGTATTGCCTATATCAACCGTGCAAAATTTTCGGTAGATATTTCTATTTACAATTTCAATGTTGAAGGTATTTCTCCCATTTATAGCGCAATGAATTCAGCATTCAACAGGGGAGTCACCGTTAGGGTTGTCACCGATGGAAGCACTAATAATTCTGCAATACAGGAATTGGTGCCTGGGATTGGCGTAATTGCCCGGCCGGAAACTTCCGGCATTATGCATAATAAATTTATGGTGATTGACGGAAATTCCGCCAACCCGAATGATCCGATTGTCTGGACTGGATCATGCAACTGGACTGATCAGAATATCAATACCGACGCAAACAATGTACTCTTTATCCAGGATGCCAGCCTTGCAAAGGTGTATACACTTGAGTTTAATGAAATGTTCGGATCTTCAACTGCAACCCCTGATCCTGCCAACGCAAAATTCGGCTCCGCAAAATCCGATAACACGCCACATGAACTGATTATTGCTGGAAACCGTGTTGAGGTCTATTTCAGCCCGAGTGATGGTGTGACTGGTCAGATAATTTCACATATACAAGAAGCCAACACGGATCTGGAGATCGGGACTATGCTTATGACCCGGACTGTCATCAGTGATGCCATTATTGACCGTACGCAGGCTGGTGTGGGGTCGAAGGTTGTAATCAGCAGTCGGACGACTTCATCTCAGGTTGTTGAAGCGTTGGGGAATGCCCTGGGCAATAATTTTAAGGAATATAATGAACAAGGTATGCTTCATAGCAAAAGTATGATTATTGACCAATCGAATGTATCATCTGATCCATTTGTATGGACAGGCTCCCATAACTGGAGTGATGCAGCAAATACCGTTAATGATGAAAATACCATTGTTATTCACAATGCGGTGGTTGCCAACCTTTTTTACCAGGAGTTTAAAAAACGATTTGACCTGGCTATTCCCATAAGTGAACGTCCCATCCTGAACCTGGGCCCTGATACCACTGTTTTTGTTGGTGACACGGTGACACTTGATGCCAAACAATTTGATGCTTATGTTTGGTCGACGGGCGATTTATCACAGATCATCAAGGTAGATTCTTCTGGTGTAGGCTTTGGCACAAAAAAAGTTTATTGCCGTGTAACAGATCAATATGGCGTTCAGTCCGATACAGTTCGTATTACCTTCAAGGCACATACAGGGATCAGTGAACAAAATACCCTGATTTCAAGTCTTTCGGTTTATCCAAACCCTTCAAACGGATCATTCACCGTGGGATTCCTGGCTAAACGAAACGAACCGGTAAGCCTTGAACTGATGAGTTTCGATGGCCGGGTTGTATGGCAATCGCAGCTAACAACCCTGACAGGGACAAATTCGGTCAGGGTGTCAAATATCGAGGTTCCGTCCGGACTGTTCCTTATAAGGTTAAGGACATCCGAAGGAGACCTCGGGAAAAAATTAATGATTAAGTAAACATGAATAGGGGCCCGGCGCAATACCGGGTTCTCCTTATCGTTATCTTTAAAATTATTATTCATTATTAACACTCCGGTTTGTGTCAGATTGCCTGGTTATCATTCCTACTTACAATGAAAAGGATAACATCGAACGTATTGTGCGTAAGGTGTTTTCCCTGCCTAAGGAATTCGACCTTTTAGTTGTTGAAGATAATTCACCCGATGGTACGGCAGCCATCGTAAAATCGCTTCTCACGGTTTTTCCCGGCCGGCTTTTTATTGAAGAACGCAAAGGAAAACTTGGACTGGGAACTGCCTATATCCACGGATTCAAATGGGCATTGCAACGCAAATATGATTTCATATTTGAGATGGATGCCGATTTCTCTCATAATCCTGAAGATCTTCTTGCGTTGTATGATGCGGCAAAGAATAAAGGGGGCGACCTGGTTATCGGATCACGCTATATTACCGGTGTAAATGTTGTTAACTGGCCTATGGGCAGGGTTTTAATGTCGTATGTGGCTTCAATTTATGTGCGGTTTATTACCCGTATGAAGGTTATGGATACTACGGCCGGGTTTAAGTGTTATGCACGAAAAGTACTGGAAACCATCGATTTAAACAAGGTACGGTTTACCGGCTATGCCTTTCAGATCGAAATGAAATATACAGCCTGGAAACTCGGTTTCAATATTGTTGAGGTTCCGATTATTTTTACCGACCGTACCCTTGGCGAATCAAAAATGAGCAAAGGAATTTTTAAAGAGGCAGTTTTGGGTGTCATTAGTCTTCGCTGGCGCAGTCTGTTTACAAATCACAATCCCAGCCCCAGGTAAAAAACCTTTTTTTGTAAAACTCATTCCACCCCGTCAGGGTTCCTTTCACCTTACTGGGGTGGAAAGTCACTGACAGGGTGAGTTGCTAAATCATAAACGATGAATAAGGCATATTATATTCATAACGCGCTGATTGTGAATGAGAACAGAAGGTTTTTCGGAGCGCTTCTGGTACATCATGGCGTAATTGCCGAGATTTTTCATGGTAAAGCGCCGGATACTTTTACCTTGCCCGAAGATACGATCATCATCGATGCCAATGAACAGTACCTTCTACCAGGAATAATAGATGATCATGTACACTTCCGTGAACCTGGATTAACTGATAAAGGTGACCTTAGGTCAGAAAGCCGGGCAGCAGTGGCGGGTGGTGTAACCTCCTTTATGGAAATGCCAAATACAAAGCCAAACGCAACAACCCTCGAAATCCTTGAGGAGAAATACAATCTTGGCGCTGAAAAAGCGTTGGCCAACTACTCTTTTTTCCTGGGAGCAACCAACAACAACCTGGCGGAAATTAGTGCAGCGGATCCTTCGAAGATTTGTGGATTGAAGGTTTTCATGGGAGCATCCACCGGCAATATGCTGGTTGACAACCAGGAAAGTCTTACGGCGATTTTCGAAAAATCACCCTTGCTTATCGGTGTTCATGCTGAAGAGGAGTCCATTATTAAGCATAATCTCCATCGTTTCACCGGGCAATTTGGTGAAAACATCCCGGTTGCCTCACATCCGGTGATCCGAAGTGAAGAGGCCTGTTACACATCTTCCCAAAAGGCGGTATCTCTGGCAATCAAGCATGATGCGCGGCTTCACCTGATGCACCTGTCTACTGCAAGGGAACTCAGCCTGCTGCGAAATGATCTTCCTTTAGAGGAAAAAAAAATCACCGGTGAAGTTTGTATTCATCATCTTTGGTTCGATGATCGTGATTACCAGGATCTAGGCTCCCTGATAAAATGGAATCCTGCCATCAAGGCATCAAAAGACCGTGAGGGACTCTTCGCCGGATTGTTAAACAATAAAATCGATATCATAGCTACCGATCATGCTCCGCATCTCAGATCGGAAAAGGATAATTTTTACAATGCCTGCCCTTCAGGCGGCCCCCTTGTTCAGCATTCCCTGGTTGCCATGCTGGGCTTTTATCAGCTGGGAAAGATTTCACTTGAAAAAATTGTAGAAAAAATGTGTCACGGTCCTGCCATCATTTACAGGATCAAAAACAGGGGCTTTATCCGAAAAGGTTATTTTGCCGATCTTGTCCTGGTCGATCCGGATGATCCATGGGTTGTTGAAAAAGAGAATATTTTATATAAATGCGGTTGGTCGCCCTTTGAAGGTGTTACATTCAAATCGCGAATAACGCATACCTGGGTGAATGGCCACCTGGTGTTTGACCGGGGGAAATTTGATGAAACAAGGAAAGGGGAGAGGTTGCTTTTTCAATTCACCTCATCCCCCTGACCCCTTCTCCTCACAGGAGAAGAGGAGTATTCTCTCTCCTTCGAGGAGAGGGTTAGGGGGAGGTCATTTTTGTTACCAACCCCATGCTAATAAAACACGAAGAAAAGGTTCAAACAAATGAAAACAAAAATACTTCTGCTTACAATTATGATCTTCAGCCTGGGATCATGCCGGTTTGAAAACAAGGAGGTTGAAGAAACCTACGAAGATGGATCTCCAAAGCGTGTTTGTGTCTATATTGGAAAAGGTGAAAACCGGGAGCTTATCAAAGAAACCACCTATTATCCCAATAAACAGGCCCAAATGGAAGGTTCATACAAGGACAATAAACGAGAGGGCAGATGGACATACTGGTACGAGAATGGGAAAGTATGGAGCGATGGTGTTTTCGTGAAAGGAAAGTCGGATGGGAAGAGAACAACCTATTTCGAAAATGGGAAAGTTCGTTATGAGGGGTTGTATAAGGAGGATATGCGTGTAGGCAAATGGCGGTTTTTTGACGAAAATGGCCGACTGTTGCAGGAGGTAGACTACTCAGCTCCGCCGAAAGAAAATAAACCTGGCAAATGACAAATTGCAAACTACAAGTAATTGATTAAAGAAAATGATGTGGACGTTTGCTTTTTACTTAGCTACTTGTTTGCCAACTTAACAACTTACCAACTTGCCAGCTTACCAACTTGCCAACTTGCCAACTTACCAACTTACCAGCTTACCAGCTTACCAACTTACCAATTGTACCCTGTCATTGACACCCCAAAAAATCAATAGTTCACCACGACATATACCGGCAGGTGATCGCTGAATCCCCCAAAATATTCTTTTGATCCGGCGGTGCGGTTTGGCAGTAATTCTCCTTTTTTGTTTTTATACAAAATCCAGTCAGGTTTAAAAATGTACGCATAAGGTGGAAGAATGAAAGCTTCCTTGCGCTTTTTTACGAGCATGTTTCCTGAAACGATAATCTGATCGAACAGATCCCAATCTTTATAATACAGTGTACCTTCCCCGTTCAGGAATCGCTCATACATCAGGTTGTAAAGCCCGGTTAGCGTAATTTTTTTAACGGGTTGCTGAGCGCCAAGTATTTCGGAGAGACTTTTATTGTTGGGTTCATCATTGAAATCGCCTATGATCACCAGCCTGGCTTCCGGATTGCAGGCCAGAAGTGAGTCAGTAAGATGTTTCAGGGTGGTTGCGTTTTCAATGCGCTGTGTCTCTGTTTCCGTGGCGCCGCCGGAGCGAGATTTCCAGTGGTTCACAATAACATGATACATGTTCTTTTTGGAATCAGCAAGCCTTACATAAAGGATTGAACGGGTTTTAAAAGAGTTTGCCGACGGTAATGAATTGTGGCCGATATACTTCAGTACATCTTTCCTGAAGATCAATGCGACATCAATGCCCCTTGGATCGCTTCCCTCCTCAAGGATTGCCTGGTAGTTCCCTTTCTTCAGATCAGTTCTGGTGATCAGTTCGTTCAAAACCGTGATATTCTCCACCTCGGCAAGCCCGACGATGGCAGGCAGGCTGATGCTGTCGATCGCCACAAGTACCCTGGCAATGTTGCTTAGTTTGCGTTCATACCGTTCACCTGTCCATGAAACTTTTGAACCTGGTAAAAGA
>Ga0247841_10011013_pt1 | contig 12146 bp, 8 predicted proteins | sample LaCruzMarch2015__2_FD_192410 | JGI IMG/M metagenome (GOLD analysis project Ga0247841, IMG submission 192410) | Freshwater microbial communities from meromictic Lake La Cruz, Castile-La Mancha, Spain - LaCruzMarch2015_18m | ecosystem: Environmental > Aquatic > Freshwater > Lake | place: Spain... | reverse complement strand
CTCCTTTTTAAATCCTGAAAATGTCCCGCATGGAACGCAATGCGTATATAGGATGGGCGGGAAACAGCCTATTTGCTCTAGTTTTGGGAGGTGGGCACATGAATGCGGTAGTTGCTACACATGATACGCGGGGCGATGCGCGGCCGGGCGCCATAATGCCAATCAGCGCCAAGAAAATAAAGACGCACATCGACGCGATAGACTACTTCAACAGGCACGTGCCCTGGACCACGGGCGAACGCAGGCAGCCCGACAGCAGGGCGTGCGTGCGCATAAGGGAGACGTTGCCCATGGTGGAAGCCACGGTTGGCGACTCGAAACGGAGGATAATCAGGGCAATGAGGGGCAGGTACATGCAGGCAATCGAGCAGGTGAACGAGGTGGAGCTGCTTTCGCACAGGGTGGAAAGGCTGGAGCGCCTGAAAAACATGCTGAATGGGATGGGCAAGCTGGAAATCACAGGCAAGGCGGCAGAGGTGGTCGCCCGCCTGTTGGCAGACAGCGAGGCTTTGGTCTGCAAGAAAATCGGCACTGCCTATTTGAGGCTTTATTCTGAAAAATACGAATATGCGTGCATGTGCCTTGCAAGGAAAAACCTGGGCAATGCAAGGAGGATATGGGGGAAGCTAGACCCGGGCGGCATCGACTATGCAAAGACACTTTACTGGCTCGGCCTGGCAAATTATATCGACGGGAAGTTCGAGGAAGCGAACGAGAATTCGCTTGAATGCCTGCGGGCAGCGCACGGAAAGCCCGAGAGGGCGTGGCTTGCAGACAAGGCGCAGATTTTGCACAGGGACGCCAAGATTGAGCTGAGCCAGGATTATTTGTCGCGCTAGGGAGAGGGGCGCAAGGGTTGCAGCGGGCGCTTTTAGGGCGGGAACTGGGCGGGTTTTGGCATCGCAGACAGCGGCATTGCCAGGCATACCTTTATTAAGCTGATTTGGGATAATAATAGTGTTGATTTTACGTCGTAAAATGCGCTTGGCGGCGCGCAGTGGAAATGCTTGAAAACCAGTGGAAAACATAGCGAAGATTTTGCACAAATTCAGTGATATTCATGGATGGCAAGAAAGCGGAAAATGAAGTTAAAAAGGCAGAGCCAGAGGCTGCCAAAAAGGCGCAGGCAGTTCCCGCCCAGAAGGGGCAGGAGCCAGCTGCAAAGGCAGCGCAGGACGCCCAAATGGCAGCATCCGGCAGCGATTACACTGCAAAGTCCATCCAAGTAATGGAAGGATTGGAAGCAGTGAGGAAGCGCCCTGCAATGTACATTGGCGACACTGGCGAGCGCGGCTTGCACCACCTTGTCTACGAAGTGGTGGACAACTCAGTTGATGAGGCGCTTGCAGGGCATGCGAAGAACATCGAAGTCTCGCTTGGCGATGGAAGCATAGTCACGGTGACGGATGACGGGCGCGGAATACCAGTTGAAACGCACGAGGGCACGGGCAAATCCGCGCTTGAGGTCGTGATGACGATTCTGCACGCAGGCGGGAAGTTTGACAACAAGAGCTACAAAGTTTCCGGAGGCCTGCATGGCGTGGGCGTGTCGTGCGTGAATGCGCTTTCAGAATGGCTTGAGGTGGATGTCAAGAGGAACGGCAAGCATTACAGGCAGCGCTATGAGCGGGGAAAGCCCGTGACGCCTGTCCGCGAGCTTGGCGAAACCACGGGCAAGGGCACCATTGTGCGCTTCAAGCCTGATTCGCAGATTTTCAATACCATTGAGTTCAAGTTCGACATCATTGCAAACAGGATGAGGGAGCTTGCGTTTTTGAACAAGGGGCTAAAGATTTTGGTGCGCGACGAGTTGTCGGGCGAGAACGAGGAGAACAAGTACGAGGGCGGGCTTGTCTCGTTTGTGGAATACATCAACAAGAACAAGGCGCCTGTAAGCAGCATACTTTATTTCGAGAAGCAGGTGGACGACGTCAACGTGGAGCTTGCCATGCAGTACAATGACGGCTACGCGGACAACATCTACACTTTTGCGAACAACATCAACACCATCGAGGGAGGATTCCACCTTGTGGGATTCCGCTCCGCGCTCACGCGCACCATCAATGATTATGCAGAGGCAAACAACGGCAAGAAGGACAAGGGCGCAAAGATTTCCGGGGAGGATTTGAAGGAAGGCTTGGCAGCCGTGCTTTCCGTGAAGCTTTCGCACCCGCAGTTCGAGGGGCAGACCAAGACAAAGCTTGGCAACTCTGAAATCAAGGGCATTGTGGAATCCATTGTGGGCGAGAAGCTGAGGGCATACATGGAGGAAAATCCTTCTGAGGCACGAAAGATACTGGACAAGGCGACATCCGCAGCAAATGCGCGCGAAGCTGCGCAAAAAGCGCGAGAGCTTGTGAGGCGCAAGGGCGCGATGGAAAGCGGAGTGCTTCCTGGAAAGCTTGCGGATTGCTCGGAAGAGGACCCTGCAAAGTCTGAAATTTATATTGTGGAGGGAGACAGCGCAGGAGGCAGCAGCAAGCAGGGAAGGGACAGGAAGTTCCAGGCCATCCTGCCGCTGCGCGGGAAAATCCTTAACGTGGAGAAGGCGCAGATAACCAAGATACTGGGAAGCGAGGCTATCAGGACGCTCATTTCCGCGCTGGGCACTGGCTTTGGCGAGGATTTCGACATCAAGAAGCTGCGCTACCACAAAGTAGTGATAATGACTGATGCGGATGTGGACGGCGCGCACATTCGCACGCTTCTGCTCACGCTTTTCTTCCGCTACCTCCGCCCGCTCGTGGACAAGGGGCACATCTTCATTGCCCAGCCCCCGCTTTTCAAGCTCAAGCGCGGAAAGGACGAGAGGTATGCCTACACTGACGCCGAGATGGAGAAAGCGATGGCGGAGATGGGCGGAGCAGATGCTGTTGGCATACAGCGCTACAAGGGATTGGGAGAGATGAATCCCGAGCAGCTGTGGAGCACCACCATGGACCCGTCCGCAAGGATTCTTTTGCAGGTCACGGTGGACGACGCCATGAAGGCAGATGAAATATTCACAATACTTATGGGCGATGCTGTGGAACCGCGCAAGGCTTTCATAGAAATGCACGCGAAGGAAGTGAAGAACCTGGATGTTTAGCGGATTTGATATTTGAAAAGTGATGAAATGGCTGACGAAAACAGGGAATACCAGCATGGCAAGATACTGCCGCGCGCGGTTGAGAAGGAGATGAAGACATCTTACCTAGACTATGCCATGTCAGTCATTGTGGGCAGGGCGCTTCCAGATGTGCGCGACGGCTTGAAGCCCGTGCATCGGCGCATAATGTTTGCAATGTACGAGCTTTCCAACACGCACGACAAGCCGCACAAGAAATCCGCGCGTGTTGTGGGAGAGTGTTTTGTCAAGGGAACGCTGGTGCTGGCAGAACGCGGCCTGGTGCCCATAGAGGAAATTGAGAAGGGAGAGACGGTATACACTCAGGCAGGAAAAAAGAGAGTGGAAGAACTTTACGAAATGCCTGAACGCGAGTTGGTGGATGTAACGCTTGAAAACGGAGTTTCAGTCAGGGCGACCCAGGATCAGATGCTCAAGGTGCTGAATGACCGGCTGGAATTTGATTGGAAAGCCGCCAAGGAACTTGCTGAAGGGGATGTCGTGGTCCTTAAGGCAGAATACCCGAACATAGCCAAACCAGTGCACCTGGGAAAATTAGACGGAAGGAAAATTGAACTCAATGAAAATGTGGGTTATCTTCTTGGGCAGCTGATTTCTGACGGCTGGGTGGAGAAAGGATGCAGGAGAGGCTATCCTTTCAGGTGCGGCTTTTGCTCTGATTCGAAGAAGGTTATGGGCAGGATAGCACAGATTCTTGAAGAGGAATTCTCACAAGCCGCAACGCTTGAGGAAAAGGAATATGAATACGAAACTGCCGGCGGGCAGGTTCTCCTGAAAAGAATGTACAGCGTCAGGATAAACAGCAGCGCACTCAATCAATTCCTTGTTTCCACATTTTCGCTGCAGAACGCCCTTGCCGAAACAAAAGAAATTCCGGAGCAGATTCTTGTTTCCCCGAAAAAAGTCATTTATGCTTTCTTAAGCGGCCTGATAGACGGCGATGGCAGCTTGCATGCCAGCAGGAATATCATACACTATGGCTCTGTATCTGAAAAGCTCATAGGGCGGCTCCAGGTTCTTCTGCAGCACTTTGGGATAATGAGCGCGAGATATGTCAATGCCGGCCTTGCGAGGCACAGCATCGGAGCCAGGGAAGTGAAAGGAAACCATCCTTTCCATTACCTTGAAATAAGAAGCAGGTTTGCAGCGGAGCTTTTGGGGCGGCTTAAGCTTTACGATGAAGCCAAGGCAAACAGGCAGGCAGACGGAATGCAAGACCTGAAACAAAGCGCATTTGACGTCATTCCTTACTCCGGAAAAGCAATATTTTCAGAGTTGAGCGAAAAACATCTTGGCAGCGGATGGTATAATGATGCACAGGGGCAGAAATTCAGGAGCGGCATAAAATATCCAGATGGAACCAAGATAAGATATTCGTCGGATTTGCATGGCAACCCGCTTGGCAGGCAGCAGATAATCGAATGGGGAATCGCAGAAAAGCTCGAAAAAATGGACTCGCCGCTGTCATCTTTCATCAACGGAGTTCTTGAAAATAATATCTATTTTGTGAAAGTGAAAAAAGTTGTCAGGGCAACACCTGAAAAAACCTATGACATGCAGGTGGAAGGCGAACATGAGTTCGTGGCAAACGGGATTGTTTCGCACAACTGCCTTGGTAAATTCCACCCGCACGGCGACGTTGCGATTTACGATTCCATGGTGAGGATGGCGCAGGACTTTTCCATGCGCTACATGCTGGTGGATGGGCAAGGAAATTTTGGTTCAGTCGATGCGGATGCGGCCGCTGCCATGAGGTACACCGAGGCAAGGCTTTCGAAGTTTGCAGAGGAAATCCTCACGGACTTGGAAAAGGAGACTGTGGCTTTCACGCCGAACTTTGACGCCACGCTCAAGGAGCCCACTGTGCTTCCTTGCAGGGTGCCCAACCTCATTGTGAACGGCTCGTCAGGTATTGCAGTTGGCATGGCAACGAACATGGCGCCGCACAACCTGTCCGAGACAGTGGATGCGCTTGTCGCCATGATTGACAAGCCAGACATGCCCCCTGAGCTGCTTCGCACGCTCATCCCAGGGCCTGACTTCCCAACAGGCGGCTACATTGTGGGCAGGCGAGGCATTGCTGACGCATATTCCACAGGCAGGGGAATTGTGCGCGTGAGGGGCAAGGCGGAAATTATTACTTCTAAAGAGAAGAGAACGCAGATTGTGATTACTGAAATGCCTTACCAGGTGAACAAGGCAGAATTCATCAAGCATGTTGCAGACCTGGCGCGCGACAAGAAGCTGGAAGGCATTGCCGACATTGCAGACCGGTCGGACAGGAAGGGCATGCACGTCGAGATAGTTGTCAAGAAAGATGCGAATGCAGACGTGGTGCTCAATCAGCTGTATGCACACACGGAGCTAGAGGGCACGTTTGGCATAAACAACCTTGCGCTTGTGAACAACGAGCCGAAAACGCTTTCCATGCCGCAGCTCCTCACCGAGTTCCTCTCGCACAGGCGCGAAGTGGTGAAGAAAAGGAGCGCGTTTGACCTTCGCGTGGCGCAGGAAAGGAAGCACCTTGTGGAAGGGTTGCTGCTTGCAGTTGCAAAGATAGACGCCATCATAAAGACCGTGAAAACCGCAAAGGTGCCCCTTGAGGCGCTCATGAACGAGTTCAAGCTTTCGCAAAAGCAATCAGAGGCAATACTTGAGATGAAGATAAGGAAACTCTCTGCGCTTGAAAGCGGGAAGCTCAAGGACGAGGACGTGGAGCTTTCGAAAACAATCGACTACTTCACAGGCGTGCTTGCGGACGAGAAAAAGATATACGGGATAATCCGCGCCGAGCTTATGGAAGTGAAGCAGAAGTACGGCGACAAGCGCCGGACGGAGATAATCGACGATGACGGCGAAGTGGAGATGGAAGACCTCATTGCAGAGGAGGATGTTGCAGTCATAATCACGCAGGACGATTACATCAAGCGCGTGCCGATTTCAGAGTACCGCGCGCAGCGGAGAGGCGGCAAGGGAGTGATTGGCAGCGAGACTAAGGAAGAAGACCAGATAAAGGACATCATGCTCGCCTCCACGCACGACTATTTGCTGTTCTTCACTGACAAGGGAGATGTGCACTGGCTGAAAGTGTACAGGATACCCACGGGCGGAAGGTATGCCATGGGCAAGGCGATTGTGAATCTGCTTTCGCTTAGCGGCGAAAAGATTGCTGCGTGGGTGAAGACCAGGACATTTAGCGACAAGGAATTCCTGGTGATGCTTACCAAGAAGGGGACTGTGAAACGGAGCAGTATGGCGGATTATTCACGCCCGAGGAACGGCGGGATCATTGCGATTACGCTGAAGGAGGGCGACGCGCTCATTGACGCCAAGAAGACGGACGGCAAGCGCGAGCTCATACTTGCAACTGCAGAGGGCAACGCCATACGCTTCAAGGAGGACGACGTGCGCGAGATTGGAAGGACAGGGCAGGGCGTGATTGGGATACGCCTTGAGGACAAGGATGAAGTGGTTGGCATGGCCACTGATGAGACTGAGACATTGATGATTGTCACTGAGAACGGGTATGGCAAGCGGACGGACATTTCAGAGTACCGTCTTCAATCGCGCGGAGGCAAAGGCGTGATAAACATCAAGACGCACGGAAGGAATGGCAAAGTGGTGGGAATTGCCGCAGTGAAGGACAGCGACTCGCTCCTGCTGGTTTCCTCAGGCGGAAAGATGATACGCCTGTTCGTGAAGGATGTGAGCATCATCGGAAGGAACACGGGCGGTGTGAGGCTCATGAAGATGGATGAGGGCGAGAAAGTGGTGGCGCTTGAGAAAGTTGCAGCGGATGCGGACGATGGCAGTGTGAAGGAAGAGGGAGGCGCCAAGCAAGGCAAGGCAGCGGAAGAAAAGAAAGATGAGCCGCCCAAGCCCCCGCCAGCCTCTCCGCCTGAGCAGAAAGAAGAGGCAAAAGCAAAGGGAAAGAAAGGCGGGAAGGAAAAGAAAGAAAAAGAAGACTTGGAACCAATTATTATAGCTTAACCATCTATTTCTTTTGTGCAATATATTTCCCACGCTACCAACGATTTTCTTGTTGATGGAAGTGTTTAGATAAGTTTTGCCAGGCGCGTCGACAGGGCAAGGGGGCAAAAGCCTTATTATGCTTAGCGTCGAATGCTCCTCAGAGAACAGGCTCTTGCGAGCCAGGGGGTAGTTTAATGGGAATTTGCGATGATAAAAAATTCTGCTATGGCCTGCTTATCGGGTTCTTCCTGGCAAGCGCGCTCCTTTTCGGCACCATCCAGGTTGCCATGGGGCCAAGCTACAGCCAGCTTGTCCGCGTGCAGAGCTATGCCAAGACGACTTATGACATAACGCACTCGGCAACGTATTCAGGCGTGCAGGCATTTGTGGTCAATGTGGACCAGGCTGCAACCCAGATTGCAGCCATGCCTTTCATCGGAGGGCTTGTGAACAAGGCTGAGATACCGACATACACCAAGGCAGTCTCAGACATACTGCAGGGAAGGAAGGACCTGTCCGAGATTGAGCTTGGGGCAATAAACGCTGAGATACAGCTCATAGAGATGTCCATGCCCATTCTCCTGATATCCCTCGCCATAGTGATAATCGGCGTGTGGAAAGTGATGGAGATGGGCAAGCCGGCAGTGGCTGCCAAGGGAAAGAAGAAGTAAGCTGTTAATTCGGGGGCTGCCTTTCCAGGCAGCCCGATCTTTTTCTTTATTTTTTTCCGCTTAGCTCAGCTTGCATTGAACAAGATGCCTCTCAGCCATGCAACTATCGCGCATTTCCTGATTTTCGCTGCAAATGCAAATAGCAGGAGCGGCAGGATGATGCTTGAGGCGATAGTAATGTCGCGCAGCGTCTCCAGGCCGCCAGGCGGGATGAGCGGCACTGTTCCCAAAAAGTAGTCTGAGAAGTCGTTTAGGAGGAACCAGATGATTGCCAGGGCAAGCGCAGGCAGCGCAAGCCGCTTTTTCGGCAGGAGCGCAAGCCCCTCAAGCGCCATGCCGATGTGCCCGATTACAAATATTACAGACATGTTGAAAAGGTCGGGCGAAAAGTAAAAGCTTGAATGGAAGAAAAGCACAAATATCGTCCACAGGCCGTATTTCACCATGCCAATGGAGACTATGAATGAGAAAATGTCATTCTTGATGATGCCGAAGATTATGAGAAGCGCGAGGAAAACATAAAGAGGGCAATCCGGCACGAAGATGGCAAGGTACATCGGGTGCAGCGCGAACTGGTCGGCATACACAGTGGCGCCTATGAGAATGCCCAGGGCATTGAGGAGGATTGCAAGCCAGAAAAGCGACCTGAATTCCATTCAATCAATCCTTTTTGCCGATTCTCCGCACAGGTATCCCGCCCCATGCCTGCCCCGCAGGAATGTCGCGGTTCACCAAAGACATTGCTGCAACCGTGGCGCCTTCGCCCACTTTTACGCCGGGAAGAATCGTGCAGTTTGCGCCTATCATTGCGCGCGCGCCCACTTCCACCTTGCCCGTGCGGTATTCCCCTTGCAGGAACTCGTGCCCCAAAAGCACGGTGTTGTAGCCTATGATTGCGTCCTTGCCCACCTCGATTAGCTCAGGGAAGAAGATGTCCACTGTGGCGCCTAAGCCGAATGCTGCGCCACCTGCCACTTTCGCGCCTGCTGTGCGAAGCAGGAAGCGTTTGAGCGAGAGCGAGGGGGAATAGCGCGCGGCGTAGATGAGGAGGAAATTTATGCAGACACGAAGCGAATTTCTCACCTTGTGCCAGTGGTGGAGCGAGTTGCCCTTGCATTTGTGTATAATGACACGGCGCATAAGCGTGATTTGGGCGGCGAGGTTAAATAGGTTGCCGCAGGCGCGGGCAAGATGGTTTGAGCAGGCGGCTTAGACGGCTTGCCCTGCTGCCGTGTTTTACTTCATCTCAAGCAAGTACTTGCGCGCTGCGCTTGAGAGCGCATACCAAAGGGAAGTGATTAGGAAGATGCCGGATGCGGATATGAAGGCGAAAAAGCCGACAATGGCGAAAAGCGGGCTTAGGTCGCGGAAGAAAACCGCGAGCGTGGAAAGCGAGAGGAACAGGATGGATAGCAGCGCGGATATGAATATGTGCTTCTTGTTGCCGAGCATGTGGAGCACAAAGCCATTGCCCACGAGCGCAATGCCTATGCCCATCAGCACTCCTGAGAACAGGGCAAGGAAGATGGTGTCGAACCCGCGCGAGAATGCATCGAGCACGCCAGGGTTGGCAGTGGAGGATGCGACATCGGCAATGAGGGAAAATACGCCTATGAGGATGAGGACTGCGCCTGCTGCAAAGAGCGCATGCCTGAACTGCAGGTCCATACGCGCTCTTCCTCACGCCCGCCTTATTAACCTTTTTGCAGAAAGGGCAGGCGGCGACTGATATGGAAGAGAAAGGGAACAACCTCAGCCTTGAGCAGAGAAAAGGCTCGATGAAGAGCATCACGGCTGACGGCATGGCATATTCCGTGATGGCAGGCCTGGGCGACGCCTATCTCCCAGCCTCGCTCGTGCTTCTTGGCGCAAGCGATTTCTGGATAGGCATGCTTGCAGCGCTTCCCCAGCTTTTCGGAGGCATTGCCCAGTCGTTCTCGCTGTCCGTGCTCAGATTGTTCCGCGACAGGAAGCTTTTGGTGGTTGCAGGCACGCTTTTCCAGGCATTGACGTGGCTGCCTGTCATAGCTCTCCTTCTTTGGCCAGGCGAGCTTTCCGTACCCCTCATAATATTTTTCTTTTCCTTGGGAGCAGGCGCCTCGCTCATGATAAATCCAGTCTGGTCCAGCTGGGTGACAGACATCGTGGAGCAAAATGAGCGCGCGACTTTCTTTGCCAACAGGAACAAGCTCATGCAGGTGATGCTGTTTGCAGTGACATTCGGCGGCGGCATGCTGCTGCGCGACCTGCAGCTGCACTATGCAGTTGCCGCTTCGTTTGCCATTGTGTTCGGATTTGCATTCCTTTCCCGCCTGGGAAGCGTGCTTTTCAACCTCAGGACCGCGGGCGTGCCCTATGAAATCAGGCTCATGAACGAGATAAAGACCAAGCACCTTTTCCTGCTTCCCTCCTACAAGAACGAGCTTTGGTTCCTTGCTTTTGTCGCGCTCATGAATTTTGCGGTGCAGTTTGCCTCGCCGTTTTTCACACCCTACATGCTCAACCAGCTGGGCATGGACATTGGCACGCTAGGCATACTCACCGCGATTTCCATCATCACTAAAGTGATATTCTTCCCGTATTGGGGCAAGGCGATAGACAGGTTCTCGAACAGGACAGTGCTCATTGCCACTGCATTCATGGCGCCCATTGTGCCGCTCCTCTGGCTTTTCTCGGCAGACTTCTGGATGCTTGCCGCTTTCCAGGTGTTCTCAGGCTTCATCTGGGCGGGATATGACCTGGCGGTTTTCAACTCGGCGCTCTCACTGGTGGGCAGGGAGCTTCGCCCCTCGTTCATTTCCAAATACAATGCTTTCTCTTGCCTTGCCAATGCAGCAGGCGCGCTTGCAGGAGGCGTGTTTTTGATGATGTTCCCAGGCACGTCCATCCTTGGCTTCTCGGGCATACTCCTCGTGTTCCTCCTGTCAGGTGCCATGAGGATGGCAGTGGTGTTTGCCTTTGCCCCGCGCCTTGCCACAAGCAGGGAGATTGCCAATACCACGTCAGACCGCGCGATTATCTTCAAGCTCGTGGCGGTTTACCCAACTCAAGGAGCAGTGGCACAGGTGGTGGACGGCTGGGACTTCACGCGCAAGATAGTGCGCGACAGCACGCAGTCAAGCGGGGAGATGCTGCGCGAGGGGCTGGAGGCCACGGGCGACATTGTGAGAAGCGGGAGCAGGCACCTCATGTCCAAGATAGGCAGGAAAGGGAGATTGTAAGAAAAGGCGCGAGCCGTTCGAGTTCAGCGTAAAAAGTTAGCCACGCCGGAGGCAAGTAAGGTGAAATGCCACTTTTACCTTACCTGGGTAAGGTAAAAAGCACTTTTCACATAACTTAATAAAATCAGCCCCCCATAAGGCAGACATGTACTTTGACCTTGCCCCGAAAGCGAAAAAAGAGGACTTCTTCAACTACGATTACCAGTATTCCGAGCTGAAAAAGGCGATTGCGGGAAAAAATCCCATAATCGCAGTCCTGGGCGCGCGCAGGGTAGGAAAGACCAGCCTGATGAATATTGTTTTCAACGAGACAACCGGCCCTAAGCTGTGGCTGGACGGCAGGGCGCTTCCAGACCCGAAAAAGGAGCTTGTTTCCGTAATATATGATGCGGCAAGGACAGGCAAATCAAAGATATTCGGCAAGGTGGAAAGCCTTGGCGTTTCTGCGCTTGGCCTGGGCGTGGAGATAAAGGTGGGCGCGGCAAATCGGGGCGAGATGGAGAGGAAAATCGCAGCTGCGCGCCGCGTCGTTGTTTTCATAGATGAGGCGCAGAGGGCGGACAGGAAGGAGCTAGGAGACATTCTCTCCTATTTTTACGACAGGCTGCCAAACGTCGTGTTTGTGCTTTCCGGAAGCGAGATAGGCCTTGTGGAGGAAGTGCTTGGAGAAAAGGACCCTGCGCATGCGCTTTACGGCAGGCTTGTGGTGAGGATAAAGATGGAGAGGTTTGACAAGAGCAGGGCGATGGAATTTTTGAAAGCCGGCTTTTTGCAGGCAGGGCACAGCATAAAGGAGGATGAGATTGACGAGGCGATTTCAGAGCTTGACGGGCTGGCAGGATGGCTTACCATGTACGGGCACCGCCGAGGCCTCCTGAGGAAGGAGCGCGCGCTTGAAGAGACGGTGGAAATCGCATCGCGCATTGCAGCATCCGAGCTTGCAAGCTTCATGGGCAACCGCAAGGAAAAGAAGGCGTATGAAAGCATACTCCGGCGCGCAAATGGCATTTCATGGTCTGAGCTGAAATTGCGCGTGGAGGAGGACACGAAGGGCAGGCTGTCCTCCGCGCGGTTCACCTATCTTCTTGACGAGCTGATGCGCTATTCATTCATAGAGAAGGAGGATGAGAAGTATAGCGTGTCCGACCAGCTTCT
>Ga0247841_10011011_pt1 | contig 12148 bp, 11 predicted proteins | sample LaCruzMarch2015__2_FD_192410 | JGI IMG/M metagenome (GOLD analysis project Ga0247841, IMG submission 192410) | Freshwater microbial communities from meromictic Lake La Cruz, Castile-La Mancha, Spain - LaCruzMarch2015_18m | ecosystem: Environmental > Aquatic > Freshwater > Lake | place: Spain... | reverse complement strand
CTTCTGCCGTTTCGCGGATTGACCTTCGTCGAGGCCGTGTGTCACAGGATGATGGAAGCAGGGGTAGACCGGGTCGTGGTGGTCGTCGGCGCTGACGCCGAAAGGGTCAGGGAGGCGGTCGGCGGAGAGTTGTGCGCGTTCGCAGTGAATCTTTGCCCATCGGACGGCATGCTCTCCTCTCTGCGAGTCGGCCTCAAGAACGTGGATCCGCAGGTCGGAGCGGCCGTAGTAGCCCTCGTGGACCAGCCGGCGGTTCCGCCCGAGGTGTATCGAGGTGTCGTGAGTGCTTGGCGGACCTCGAACGCTGATGTCGTCATTCCATGCTACAACGGATGTCGCGGGCACCCGATCCTTCTCGACCGAAGCATCTGGTCGCTGTGCTTCGAGGGGCCGCTCGACCAGGGGCTTCACTGGATCACGCACCATCCGCGGGTCATCGTAGCGGAGGTCGAGGTTGGGAGCCGCTTTGTGGCGCTCGATACGGACACGCCTGAGGAGTACCTACGCCTGATAGGGGAGACCGATGACTGAAGGACAGCGACTGTTCCGAGTGCTAGACGAGGCTATCGTCGCCGGGCGGGAGATCGTCCTGGTGACGTTGATTGCATCCTCGGGCTCGACGCCGAACGACGCCGGAGCGCGGATGCTCGTGTACGCCGACGGCTCGACCGTAGGGACTCTGGGAGGCGGCAAGCTTGAGGCCCTGTGCATCGAGGAAGCGCTCGCCGTCTTACGGACGCGCTCCACGACACGGAAGAGATTCGACCTCACGCCGGCGGGAACGGGGATGGAGTGCGGAGGGAGTGCGGAGGCATTCTTCGAGGCGTTCAAGAGCCGCGTCACTCTCCTCCTTCTTGGCGCCGGGCACGTCGCGTATGCCATCGGCCATGTTGCAGAGCTCGTTGGGCTTCCCTACGTCGTTGCCGACGACCGGCCGGACTTCGCGAATCGGGAGCGGTTCCCCGGAGCGGCTGAAATCATCATCGAGCGGCCAGACTGTGCGGTTCGCGCTGACACAGTCCGCCCGACCACGCACATCGTGATCGTCACGCGAGACCACATGCTGGATGAGGAATGCCTCGAGGCTGCCTTGCCGACGAGTGCTGCCTACATCGGGATGATCGGTTCGTGGAGGAAGGTTCCCGCCGTGTTCCGTCGCCTGAACGAGAGAGGACTCCATCCGGAGAGCGACCCGCGAGTCTACGCGCCGATCGGACTCGATCTCGGCGGGAAAGCGCCCGCCGAGATCGCCGTCGCGGTGATCGCTGAGATTTTCCAAGTGATGAATGAAAAGTCCGGCCGCCACTGCCGGGAGATCCGTGCGTGAGGAGATGGGTCTGAGCCCCGAGGCAGGAGGGGCGCCGCCCGAGGCCGCTTCCAGTGCTATCGAGCCACGGCGCCGACGCGCGGTACTACTGCTCGTTCGCCTCCCTGCCCGGCGAGAACGGCGAACTCCATTCCGTAGACTCGCCGAAGGACATCTGCTGTGATGGTCTCGTCTGCGGAGCCCGATTCGAGCAACGCGCCGTCTTTCAGGAAGGCCACGTGCGTGGCGTAGACAAGGGCGGTCTCAGGATGATGGGATGCGATCACGAACGCGGCTCCGCCTGCGACCAGTCGTCGTACCACGGCGAACAGCCCGTGCTCGTGCTGCGGGTCGAGGTGCGCCGTAGGTTCGTCGAGAAGAAGACAGCCGGCGCCCTGAGCGAGGCCGCGGGCGATCCAGACCAATTGTCGCTCGCCGCCGCTCAAGTGAGTGATCGGCCGGCGGCGCAGACCCGTGAGACCGACTGCGTCGAGCGCACGCTCCACGGCCAGCCTGTCTTCGCGCCCCGGTCTGGAGAAGAGGCCTACGTACGGCGAACGACCGAGGGCGACGGCCTCCTCTACGCTGAACGAGAAAACGGGGTCGTGGAATTGAGGAACGACGCCGACTCTCTTGGCCCGTTCGCGGGGAGCGAGAGCGTCGAGCAACTGACCGTCGAGCCGCACAGCACCCGCGGCGGGGTGCTTCAACCCTGCGAGCAGGCCAAGGAGTGTCGACTTGCCCGAGCCGTTCGCGCCGAGGATGAACGCGATCTCGCCGGTCTCGACGGCAAACGAGACCTGGTGAAGGCAAGGCGCTTCCTTTCGGTAGGCAAACGACGCGCGGTCGGCCTCGAGTCTCATTGTGTCCCACCCCGAGCGCGGAGATACCCGACGAGGAGGAGGAGGAATGCAGGGACTCCGAGGAGGCCGGTGAGGATGCCGAGCGGGATCTCCCCGGGCAGGACCGTGCGGGCGATTGTGTCCAGCACGACAAGGATCGCCCCGCCGAGAGCCGCCGACGCAGGAACGAGACGGACGTGGTTTGGACCCACCCAGGCGCGGGCGACGTGCGGCACCACGAGGCCGATCCATCCGATCATCCCCGCCTGAGACACCGACGTCGCGACAAGAAGCGATGCGGCAACCACCACGGCGACGCGTAGCGGACGAACGTGCACGCCGAGCGACACGGCCTCATCGTCACTGAGGGTGAGAACGTTGAGGCGCCAGCGAACGAGCATCAGGAATCCCAAGGCGAGCGCCGAGATGATGAGAAGCGGCGCAAGGTTCGACCACCGTGTCCCGCTCAGTCCGCCGAGGAGCCAATAAGTGATTGCGGGGAGCTTGCTCAGCGGGTCGGCCACGTACTTGATGAGGCCGAGCAGCGCGTCAAACAGTGCGCTGGTGGCTACACCGACGAGGATCAGCGCGAGCGGCGTTGCTCCGAGTCGCCAGCCGACAGCGAGTACGACAGCAATTGCGACAAGCGCGAAGAAGAAGGCACCCGATTGGACGGCGAGCGCGCTCCCCGAGACCAGAATGGCTAAGCACGCGCCGAACGCGGCACCCGAGCTGACGCCGAGAATGCGCGAGTCAACGAGGGGGTTCCGAAAGAGCCCCTGGAGGACTGCGCCAGCGGCGGCCAGATCGGCTCCAACGACGAGCGCGGCGAGCGTCCGTGGAAGCCGTACGTGGACGATGAGCGAGCGCAGCACGTCGTCCGTCCTCCAGGAGAAGAGGGATCGAAACGCCTCGCCGACGCCTCCCCCGTAGCGCCCGAAGAGAAGCGCACCCAAGACGAGCGCAACGGGGAGCGCGTACAGCAAGATACTCAGGCCGCGTCGCCGCGGAGGCGTCATGGAATCAAGAACGCGTCCGCCTCCGCCGAACTCAGCACGTAGTCATAGTACGTCTGGTAGAAGTCCACAGCCTCCGCGCGGACGTCGAAGATCGCGCTCTCCGGATAGAAGGCAGACGACAGCCACATCACTCCGAGCAGGGATTCTGGCAGCGGGGTATCCATCGGTCCGAAGACCCGCGGCATCTTGAACACCCGCCCTGACTGCACAGCCGGCACCGACTGCCAGTCCGAACTGCCGACAATATCGGCTACCTTCACGTTGCCGTACGGCGGGATGATAATGACGTCGGGGCTCCAGACGAGGATCTGCTCAAGGTTCACAGTGTTCCATGAGCCCACGAGATCGGCCGACACCGAGACCCCGTCGGCCGCGTCGATGAGCTGCGTCTGGTACATGGCTCCGCTCGCGACCTGGGTGAGGCTCGACCCGAGGAACAAGACTCGCGGCCGGCTGCCACTTGGAGTGTTCGTGGCCGCCACGGCGGCGACACCGTAGACGCGATAGAAACCTTCGACGAGGTTTGCCGCGCGCACCTCGGCTTCCTCCCCGAGCACCGCGCCGAGGGTGAGCGTCATGTCAACGACGCCTTGGGCGGTTTCCGTGGCGAGAAGGAGCGTGGGCACTCCGATCCCCTGCAGCTGGTCCGCGACGGCCGCGTACTTCGACGCGTCGAGCAGCGCAAGATCCGTACCGCGAGCGACCAAATCCTCGACGTTGGGATCGCCGGAGCAGAGGACTTCGTTCAGGCGCGGCTCCAGCGCGCTGAACGAGGCCGGCGCCTGCGAGGCTGACTTCACCGCAACGTACCACGCTGCGACGAGTCGATCCCCCGCTCCGAGAGCGTAGACGTAGTACGTTCCGATCCCGTACGCACTCGCAATGTGCTCCACCGGCTGCGGTACATCCACCGTGCGCCCCGTCGAGTCGACGACCGTAACGGTCTCGGCTGACGCCAACGCTGCCAGAGCCACGACGAGCGCGACGACAACCCAGGATACCGACTTACTCTTCATGCCTTGTCCCTTCCTTCCCGAGCGAGCGACGCACGTCATCCATCCACGCGAGCGCGCTCTCCGTCTGGCCGCGGCGGAATGCCGTGGCGATCTCGGCAACCCAGGGGTCGCCGCCTATGTCCTGTCTTGCGATTGCCTGCCGAAGCGCATCGGACTGACGGATCAACAGAGGTTCGAGTCCCTCCGGACGATGCTGTCGGAGGAAGTAGAGCTTGGCGAGGAACTCGATGCGCACGTCGCGCAGTCGCGGAACTGGCGCGACCGCCCATTCGAAGAACGCACGCCGGCCTCTCGCCGTGATCGCATAGGTGTGGCGAGGTGGACCGCTCGGCGAGTCACTGGTCGAAGCCCGAACCCACCTCTTCTCCTCGAGTCCGTGCAGCACGCTGTAGAGCTGGCTCCAAGCGACGTGCCACACGGGCCCAAGTCCGGCGTGGAGACGCTGCTGGAGGTCGTAGCCGTGGGCGGGACCATCCAGAAGGAGGTCGAGGATTGCGTAGTCGGTGGGGAGCCCTCGCGTGCCACGGTATTCCATGATAGAATAGTTTACCGCGAGCGCTCCGGGCTGCCAACTCCGGTGTCGACATAGAGGTCAAGAGCCGCCATGCGCTCTCGCCCCGGGCGAACGGGTGCAGCGAGTCTGTCGGCCGATGCGGACACGCGGCCGTTGCCCTCGCGGAGTGCGTCTCGTATCGTCCTGTGCCAACAGGGGGGAGCTAGTCATGAACAACAGCGTCTTCCGCTTTTCAGCCCCGACCAACGAACCGGCAGACGACTTCGCTCCGGGAACGAGATCCCGTCAGCTCCTCAAGAGCGAACTTGAGCGAATGGCTCTCGATATCGTCGATATCCCGCTTGTTATCAATGGGAAGGAGGTTCGCACAGGGAAGACCCGAGATGTCATCATGCCATGCGCCCATGGCCACATTCTCGCACGCTGCCATCTTGCGGGGGAGCGTGAGGTTCAGCGGGCCATTGATGCCGCCCTCGCTGCGCGCGTAGAGTGGTCTACCCTATCGTGGATTGAGCGGGCCTCGATCCTTCTCAAGGCAGCTGAACTCCTCTCGACGCGCTACCGGCACACGCTGGACGCGGCGACGATGCTCGGGCAAGGGAAGAACGCCTACCAGGCGGAGATCGATGCCGTGTGCGAAACGGCTGACTTCCTGCGCTACAACGTCTACTTCGCTTCGCAGATCTACGCCGACCAGCCGCGATCGTCTCTCGATCAACTGAACCGCATGGAATACCGCCCGCTTGAAGGCTTCGTGTTCGCGGTGACTCCGTTCAACTTCACGGCCATTGCCTCGAATCTGAACCTGTCCGTTGCCCTGATGGGCAACACCACGGTGTGGAAGCCTGCGAGCACTGCGCTCCTTTCGAACTACTACCTGATGCGCCTATTGATGGAGGCAGGGCTGCCGCCCGGGGTTGTGAACTTCGTCCCGGGCGAGTCACGAGTTGTCGGGAAAGCAGTGCTCAGTCACCGAGACCTCGCCGGCATCCACTTCACCGGCTCCAACGCGACGTTCAACACCCTGTGGCGACAGGTGGCGGAGGGCCTGCCCAATTACAGGTCCTACCCGCGAATCGTTGGCGAGACCGGAGGAAAGGACTTCATCTTCGTCCACGCCTCAGCGGAGCCCCTCGCCGTGGCCACGGCTATCGTGCGCGGCGCGTTCGAGTACCAAGGGCAGAAGTGCTCGGCCGCCTCGAGAGCGTACATCCCGGCGTCGCTCTGGCCCGCGGTCAAGGACGCTGTCACCGATATGGCATCTCGAATCAAGGTCGGCGACGTCCGCGACTTCTCGAACTTCGTGAACGCCGTGATCGACGAGGCCTCCTTCGACAACATCATGAAGTACATCGCTCGCGCAAAGGCCTCGAAGGCAGCCCGCGTGATCGTCGGCGGAGAGGGAGACAAGTCCGTCGGGTATTTTGTCGAACCCACGGTGATTCAGGTCGAGGATCCGCGTTTCGTGACGATGCAGGAAGAGATCTTCGGCCCGGTCATCTCGGTCTACGTCTACGATGACGCGCGCTACACCGAGACCCTGCAGCTGTGCGACGCGACATCCCCGTACGCCTTGACCGGTGCCATCTTCTCCAGCGAGCGCTACCCCTACGTTGAGGCCTGCCGCGTCCTGCGGTACGCCGCGGGCAACTTCTACATCAACGACAAGCCGACCGGCGCGATGGTTGGGTTACAGCCGTTCGGCGGAGCGAGGGCGTCGGGGACGAACGACAAGGCCGGCGGACCTCTCAACCTATTGCGCTGGGTCAGTCCGCGCACGATCAAAGAGACATTCGTCCCGCCAACGTCCTTCGAGTACCCATTCCTGCAGGAATCCTGAACGGGGCTCTCACCCTCGGACGGAGACAAACGCAATCTCTGGCGACTGAGGGACCCGTAGTCGCATGGCTGCGCCGACCTCCGCGCCGACGGCAGACGAGGCCGATCGTCCCAGCGGCATGCGGTACGGAGTGGGGTAAACTGAGGCCATGGCCACCGCACGACGGGGAAAAGCGAAGCCGGTACGCGTCCACCTTGCCAGTCTCGGGTGCGCGAAGAACCTCGTGGACTCCGAGCGTCTCCTCGCTCGCCTGGCCACGGCGGGCGCATGGGTCGGCGCGGAGGCCGAAGAGGCCGACATCCTCCTTGTCAACACGTGCGGCTTCATCGACCCGGCGCGCCGCGAATCGATGTCGGTGATCGACGAGTACGCGGCGCTCAAGGTCGAGCGCCCGGAGCTCAAGCTCTTCGTCCTCGGGTGCCTCGTCGTCCGCGACGGGGACGCGCTTCGCGATCGCCTGCCCGATGTGGACGGCTTCTTCGGGATCGATGCCCACGAGGACATCGTTCGCGCGAGCGGTCTCGCCGACGAAGACACCGGCGACACGCGTCTCCTGCTCACGCCCTCGCACACGGCCTACCTGCGCGTTGCCGACGGGTGCGACAACCATTGCAGTTACTGCACGATCCCCTCGATTCGCGGGCACTTCCGCAGTCGCCCGGCGGACGACGTTGTCGCCGAAGCGCGTGCGCTCGCCGAGCTCGGCGTGCGGGAGCTGAACCTCATCGGGCAGGACACGACGGCCTACGGCGTGGATCGCCTCGGGGATCCCGGCATCGTCGGCCTCCTCGAACGCCTGGATGAGATCGACGGCGTGCGCTGGATCCGTCTCTTGTACGCTCACCCGGCTCACCTCGGCGACGACCTTGTGCACGCGTACACGCGGCTCGATAAACTCGTGCCCTACGTCGACCTGCCGCTCCAGCACCTGTCGGACCGCATCCTCGCCGCCATGGGGCGCCGCGTCGACCGCGCGGCGATCGACCGACTGCTCGGCACGTTGCGCGGCCAAGTGCCCGGCCTCACGCTGCGGACGGCGTTCATCGTCGGCTTCCCCGGCGAGACGGACGCGGAGTTCGGCCAGCTCCTCCGCGGCGTCGAGGAGATCCGTTTCGACCACCTCGGCGCGTTCGCCTACTCGCCGGAGCCCGGCACGCCTGCCGCCGAGCTGCCCGGCCGCCTGCCGCCCGCCCTCGTCGCCGATCGACTGGAGCGACTGCTCGCGGCGCAACACGCGGTTGTGATGGAGAAGAATGGGTCCCGCCTTGGCGAGTTGGTGGACGTCCTCATTGACGGTGCGGATGAGACACCGGGGACCTCGATCGGCCGCACGGCGACTCAGGCACCCGATGTCGATCCGGTGACTCTCGTGCGCGGCCGGCACAAGGCCGGAGCCTTCGTTCGCGCGCGGATCACCGGATCCTCCGATCTCGATCTGACCGCGACCGTTGTCCGCTAGCGGCCAGCAGGCTGCTAGGCAAACGAGCCGGAGCCCGCGACGACTTCCTCCGCCCGCGTGAAGAAGCGACCAACATCGATTCCATCGACCAGCGCATGATGCGCCTGGACGTTGAGCGGAAGGAGAACGCGGCGACCCTGCTCGCGGAAGCGTCCCCAGGCGATGCGCGGGACGGAGTCCGGGGGATCGAGGGGAACCGGGTGCACGAGGGCGGTGAACGACACCCACGGCAAGGTCGTCATGAAGAAGAGATCGTCGCGATCCGGCTCGGACCACAACGAGCCCGAGCGTCGCGCCCGCTCGATGCGCGCGTCGGCGTCCGCGGCGAAGCGGCCGATGTCGGGATCGTACCGCAGCGTGGCGAAGCGGAAGGCGTCTCCTTCTCCGAGTATGGTGATCGACGGGTCGACGACCTCGTGCTCGACGACGTCGTTCCCGCGGATGCGCTGCCGGAACGCCGGGACCCCGTTTGCCGCTGTGCAGAGCGCGTGAACGAGGCTGACCGTAAACGAGAACCCGCGAGCGCGATGCGTCTCTCGCAGTCGCGTCACGTCGAGGTCGGCGGTCACACCCATGTACGGGAACGAGAGACCTCGGAAGAGCTCGAACGCCTCGCGGCGACTCCATGTGGCGACGTCAATGACGCGCGGCGCGCGGCGCCCTTCTACGGGTTGGGCCACAATTCCACCACCTCGGCGCGGACGACGGAGCAGGATGCGAGCACAAGAGCGAACGAACGCTTCATCTCGACCTCCGATCACGAACTCCGTTGGATTCTAGGTGCGCGGACGTGGAGAGACAACGAACACCGCGCCTCGACGCCTTGCTCACGGTGCCTCCGCTCGGTCAATCTAGCGTGGGTGAGCAGGCCGGGAGGAAGCGTCCGTGAGTGGGTCGAGGCGGCGGAAACGGTGGATGTGGATTGTGCTCGGGACGCTCGTTTCTCTCGGGCTGCTCCTCCTCGCCTTTCTTCTCGTGCTCCACTTCACGGTGCCTGCCTCGCACGGCGACGAGGCGCCAGTGATCGCGGTGAAGGCGATTCCGTCCGACTGGATCGCGCCCCCCGTGGCCCAGACCGAGTCGGAGGAATCCGCCGCTTCGTCCGCACGGGCGACGTGGCGATCGACGGGCACGCTCGCCCTGACCGCCGATGGGCGTTCGTTCGGCGAAGAAACCTACGACCTCAGCGTTTCCGTTGACGGGGCGGTGCTCAAGTCTTCGGGCCGGTTCTGGTTCAAGATCCTCCTCGCCACGGTCAACGTGGCGTTCGAGCAGCGCTGGGAGGTGGGAGCCGGCCTCGAGCCGACGCTGTACACGCTGCACCTGAATGCGCCCTTCGGACAAGGCCAAGACGTCGCCGGCGCTCTCGACGGGAACCGGTTCGCCGTGCGGCGCAACCGAGACGAGACGAGCCTTTCCATCGTGCCTGAGCGGACGACCGTCCTCGGCACATTCAGCACCTACGCCCTTGTGCCGCTCTGGTTCGAAGAACGGCAACAAGATGGAGCCGCGTCATTTGACGTCCTCCTGTTTGGCGGGCCGCCGGATGCCGCGTCCGTGGGCGGAGACGGCGAACTCCCCAAGGTCACCGTCGAGCGCGACGGGACAGCGTCCGCACGAGGGGACGGTCTGATGATCCATGTCGAGAGGTACAAGATCTCGAGCCCGTTCGGCGACAGCGTGCTCTACGCCAAAGGAAGGGAGTTCCTCGCCCTCGTCGCTGGAACCCCCGACCGGCCGCTCCTCGTCTACCGCAGCGACTACTTCCCTCAAGGGTTCAACGTCGTCGGCTCCTCCGAGTGAGGCCCTCCGCCGCGGCGCGGACGCCGATGGATTCAAGCATCTCTCCCGGGTAGCATTCTCCCCACGCGGGCGGGCACGTTGGCTGTCGTTCCGTTTTGGCGGGACATGGTCTCTACCAGGAGCATGGCATGCACGACTCGCGCAGAGATGGAGTGAGAGTCGCAGTTCCGGACGCCCCCACGGTGTCCGGTTTGTCGTTTCGACGGTTCGCCGGTCCGGCGGACTACCCCGCTATGGCGGCCGTGAGCGAGGCGGAGAAGATCGCGGACCGGTCGGAGGGAACGACGACCGTCGACGACGTCGCACGAACGTACCGGCACCTCGTCAACTCCGATCCCGATCGAGACGTTCTGTTCGCCGAAGTCGACGGCGTCGTCATCGGCTACGGGCGCGGCTGGTGGGACGACGAGTGGAGCGGAACCCGCAACTACTGGCTCTTCGCCAAACTCGACCCTCGCTGGCGGGGACGCGGGATTCGCCTCGCCATGCTCCGCTGGCTCGAGGCTCGGATGCGTGAGGTGGCCGCCGGCCATCCTTCGGACATGCCGAAGACCCTCCAGGCAGCGGGGGACGAGTACGAAAACGACTGGCTTCGTCTCCTTGAGTCGGAAGGCTATGCGCCCGTCCGCTGGGGACGACTCATGGTCCGCTCGCTCGCGGAGCCCATCCCCGCGTGCCCACTTCCTGACGGCCTCGAGGTTCGTCAGGTTCGGGAATCCGAGATCCTCGCCATCTGGCGCGCTGGGGAAGAGGCGTTCCGCGATCACTGGGGACACGGGGAGTGGAAGGACGAGGGCCTCGCGGAGTGGCGCGAGTCGCCGTCGTTCCAGACCCATCTCTGGCAGGTTGGCTGGGACGGCGACCGGGTCGCGGGCGCGGTCCTCGCCCATGTGGACGAAGCGGAGAACCGCGAGTTCGGCAGGAAACGCGCGTTCGCTCAAAGCATCTTTGTGCGCCGTCCCTGGCGCGGTCGAGGACTCGCCAAAGCTCTCATCACTCGGGGCCTCCTCGCGTGGAAAGAGATGGGCATGACCGAAGCGGCGCACGGCGTCGACACGCAGAACGCGACGGGTGCGCTCCAGCTGTATGAGAATCTCGGGTACCGGGCGACGAGGACCTTCATCACGTACCGCAAGCCGCTGGAGCAGCCGGATGCGGCTGGGGCTGCGCGGAAGTAACTCCCAGCCATCTCGCAAGGGCGCGGCTCCGATTGCCCCCCGGAGACGGCGGGGCGAAACTCTCCTCATGCGACGGTTCGAGGAGCTTACGGACAGCGAGAAGACAGAGCGCTACGCGCGCCTTGCCGAGAAAGCCCTCGCCGCCTACGGCCTTGCCGGCGACCTCGCCTACGTCGCCCAAGGGACAAGTGTTGTGTTTCGATTGCGCGCCGGCGGGGCGTCGTTCGCACTGCGCCTCTGCGCTCCCGGCCGCGATCACGTTCCGCTCCGGCGTGAGCTCCTCTGGCTTGCCGCCCTCGGCCGCGACACGAGCCTGTCGATTCCCGAGCCGGTCTTGAGTCTGACTGGCGACCTCTTCCGGTCTGTGTCAATGGAGGGTGTGCCTAGCACGCGAGCGTGCATGGTGCTGCGCTGGATTGACGGCGAGCGCCGCGAAGCCGAGCTGACCACGGACGAGGTGGCGGCCATGGGGCAACTTGCCGCGGCATTGCATCGGCACGCCGAGACGTTCCGCTGGCCGGACGAGCTTGCGCTCGGATGCGCGGATCCCGCGGACCGAATGCTTGCGGCTGCCGAAGGTGTCCGTCCGGCGCTTGCCTCGTCGGCCGACCAGGCGCTGCTGTGCAACGTGGCGGCCTTCGTCAGCGAGGCCACCGCAGAGCACGGGGCCAGCCCGGAGGCTGTCGGGGTCATCCACGGCGACCTACGGCTGCGAAAGATGCGCATGGGCCGCGACCCGGTAGGCATCTTCGGGTTCGACGCCTGCCGCATCGGCGCGTACCTCGACGATCTCTCTCTCCTTTGGAGCGCGCTCGACGGCCGCGAAGCGACGCCGGCGCTTCGAGAAGCGTTGCTCGACGGATACCAGTCGGTCCGCGAGTTGCCCGCCGACGTCGCGAGCGCCCTGCGCGCCTACGTCGCGTTGCGCGGAATGGAGGATGTCGGGCGGACACTCCATACCCTGGGCCGAGAACGGACGCCCAATCGGGGGTCCCTGGATCGAGTGACGGGCGACCTTCGCCGCGTTCTGGTCGGCGCCTTGCGATAGTCGTTCGACACAGCCCGTCGGTGAAATGGGCCGCTCCTCCCAGTATTCTCCCCGAATGCACTTCAAGACGCCGACCCGAGAGGACATCCTGACCGGACCCGCCCTGCGCACGATGGCTCGCAT
>Ga0247841_10011008_pt1 | contig 12153 bp, 10 predicted proteins | sample LaCruzMarch2015__2_FD_192410 | JGI IMG/M metagenome (GOLD analysis project Ga0247841, IMG submission 192410) | Freshwater microbial communities from meromictic Lake La Cruz, Castile-La Mancha, Spain - LaCruzMarch2015_18m | ecosystem: Environmental > Aquatic > Freshwater > Lake | place: Spain... | reverse complement strand
CGTGCACGACCGCGAAGCGCGCATCGCGGAGACCCTCCCCGAGGCGCGCCTCCTTCACCTCGAGGTTCCCCGCGACCCTCTGGTAGCGGCCGGCCCGCGCGAGCGCGGCGCGCGTCTCCGCCGAACCGCCCCGCAGGCGCTCGGCGATGACGTAGTGGCCGCCGCCCCTCTGCAGGTAGGCGCGGCTTGCCTCCGAGCTGAAGCCGCGGTCGGCGACCCAGAGCACGCGGGAGAGCTTCCAGCCGGCGAGGTCGTCATGGACCCGGCGGATGATGAGCTGGTCCGAGGCGGCGCCGGGGAAGGTCCAGCAGCGCACCGGCGCCCCTTCCCTCGTCACGGCCATGCCGATCACCACCTGGGGGAGGTCGGGGCGCTTGTCCTTGGAGCGCCGGGAAAAGCGCCGCACGGCCGCTTCCGCGGGGCCGGGCTGCGCCGCGCCGGCCGCCGCCGCCATGACCTTCGCCTCCTGCTCGTCAGGGTGTGTGGCGAGCTCGACCTCGTCGGCGGCGTCGGTCTCGAAGTAGGTCGAGCTGGCGCCTGCGAAGATCACGTCGCAGCACAGGCCCAGGAGGTTCGCGGTGCGCGCAAAGACGCCCTCCGCGATCTCGGGAAGCGCCTCGAGCAGGAAGTCCACGGCGCGGTAGCCGGCGTCGTCGGTGAAGGCCGGGCAGCCGGGGAGGGCGACGCGCTTGGCCGCCCAGCGCGTGGCCGCGAGCTTCGAGCCCGGCTCGAGGGCGCGCTGCGCGACGAGCGCGAACACGACGCGCTCGACAAGCTCTGGGTCGAGGCGCCGGCCGCGGGCCGCCGCGCGCAGCGCCGCAGTGATGCCGAGGCGCGCGCAGAGCGCGTCGAGCACGTAGGCGCCGCCGTAGCGCCGCGAGTCGAGGACCTCGACCTCGGCAAGGCCCGTGCCGGCGGCGGCCACCTCATCGGGTTCGAGGAAGCGGCTGATCGAGCGCACCAGGCGCCGCAGGGCCTCGCGGTCGAGCTCGTCGGCGCGCCCGAAGCTGTGGATCACCTTGGCCACGGGGGAGCCGCTCACGGGATGCCGCTCGTTGTGCGCGAGCTGCAGGTAGCTGACGACCGAGCCGTCCTTGTTCTTGCGTCTTGTCTCCCGCAGGTACACGCCTACAGACTACCGCGAACATCCTGCTCATGTCAAGGACGCGTGTGCCTACATTTCGAACGCCGTCAGGACTCCGAAACGCTCTGAGCAGGGGGAACGCGTCCATGGAGGGGCGCGAATGCCTACGAGCTGCGGAAGTCAGGTCAGCGGTTCCGCTCTGCCACGTCTGACAAGCGCAGAGCCGCGTCGCCAGAAGGCCGCGCCGACCTTGCATCCGGGGGCTGCCCTTCCGGCGCATCGTCAGTGCGAGCGCCGCTCAGACGCCCCGCAGCAGCGACAAGGCTGGGGGCGTTGAATCCCGCCTTCCTTCACGGGTTCCCGAGGGCCAAAGCCCAAAGGATCAAGGGGTAGAGGGGACTTGCATGGGACATGCCACGTGGATCGTATCCATCAGGCATGATACCAACATCCGTGGTAGTAATCGCATTTCACCCAACCTCCTCCAACCGCTCCGCTCAGCTCAGCATCCCCCAGCTCCTGCAGCGCGCCGATCTCCTCGGCGCTGCAGTCGAAGCCCTCGGCGCCGATCAGCGCCATCCTCGCCTCCACGTCCTCCTCCGCCATGACCTTGGCGCGGAAGGCCTCGTCGCTCTTCATCTTCTCGACGCACGCCTTGGCTTGGTCTTCCGACATCAGGTCCTCCTCTCGCTTTGCGCTGCGTGGTGGTCGTCACTCGCTCGCAGCATACTCCCGCGAACGCCTTTGCGGGCGTTTTCGGCCCTGCAGGGTGACAACGCAGGAAAGCCCGCCGAACGCTCCAGCGGGCTCCCTGTGGCTCCTGTGGCCTGTCAGCTTGGTCTACCTGCTCCCGGCCTCGAATGGTGTCTCGTCGATCGGTTCATCGTCCCTTCCTTGCCAACGAATCTGCCAACATGCCCATGAGAAGCAGTGGAGATTGTGGCACTGTGTGGGTCTGTGTGGAGGCTGACGCGGTACCGCAGGCACGGTCTGGGGCGACTCGTAATCATGGGGTCCGGGAAGGGCGACAGGCTCGCCTGATCGAGTACATCGGCAGCGTAGCCGCCCCTCCCTCCAAGTGACCGGCCACCGTTTCGGGGACTTCGCCTACACGCACAGAACGTCCGGTCGTGCCCGCCCGCAAGCGACGCTCCCGTGAACCCGCACGGGTGACGGTACGGCGTCCGCGGGTGACGCTGGGGATGTAGCTATATCCGTCCGAGGGGCCGGCTAGAGCTGACGTTCCGCACTTCTCGCTGACCATATAGCCCCCCACCTGTGCTGCTCAGCGCTTTGCCGTCCCCGGCGGCGCCGGCGGGGTCGCCTGACGCAGGAGCAGCTCAGCGGCCGCCGCTGAGACCTGCTCCATCTGGCCGACGATCTCCTCAAGGCGACGCCTCTCAGCGATCCAGCCCCGGTAGATCTCAGCCTCGCCTTTCGCTCAGCCCGGCGCGACGCCTCGCTTCGCGGCCCGTGGTCCTTGCTGCCCGGACACATCTGACAGCGCACCTTCCCCCACCGCTGACGGCGGTCTTGCCTGCATCCCCCCGGCCTGGCTTCAGCGCGCCTCAGCTTGACCAGTTCGACGTCGAGCTGAGCCGGTTTCTCCTGGCGCTCGTCGGCGCGCCGCTCTCGATCCCGTCTTGTATCGCATGGTGAGTATATGCTATACTCAGCAGATGTCAACTCTCTCTGACGAACAAGCCGCGTCCCTGCGCGCGGAAAGAGGGCAGCTGCTGGAGGAGCTCTCGCGGCTCTGCCTGCTCATCCACGGCTCCTACTTCGAGCGTTACTCGACGTGCAGCCGCAGGGGCTGCGCCTGCCATGAGGGCAGGCGCCACGGGCCGCGCGCCTACGTGGCCCTGAGGAGCGCTGGCCGGCCGGCGCAGCGCTACGTGCCAAGGAGCCAGGTGAGCGCCGTGCAGAAGGGCGTCGCGCAGTATCAGCGCCTGCTGCAGGTGGCGGACCGCATCACGGGGATCAACCTCGAGCTCATGCGCGGGGGCAGGCTCGACGAGCCGGGAGATCGGCAGGACCCGGGCTGCGGGCGCAAGGCGCCGCCTGCGGCGGCGCCAGAAGGAACGTGAGCCATGAGCGACGCGGGAGGAGCTGACCGACGGCCCTTTCAGGAATCGCTCAGGCGGTGCGGGGTGGGGAAAGTGACAGACGACCGTGACGCACGTCAAGGAGGACCGCGATGACAAAGGCGACGCCAGAGCAGTTCACGCTGCGCAGCCAGAGCAGGGGCGCGCTTCCGCTTCTCAACTACTTTCTGGCGCGCATGGGCCTCGCCGAGCGCCTGCAGAGCTACCTGCCCCGTGACGACGCCCGCTTGCGGCTGGCGCCGGCGGCGGTGATCGGGCTGCTGGTGCGCAACATCGTGGTGGCCCGGCGGCCGCTCTACGGGCTCGCCGAGTGGGCGGCGCCCTACGACCAGGCGCTGCTCGGCCTGGAGCCCGGCGACGAGGCCGCGCTCAACGATGACCGCGTGGGGCGCACGCTCGACCGCCTCTTCGACTGTGACCGCGCGAGCCTGATCACCGGGTGCGTGCTCGCGGTGGTCCGCGAGCTCGGCGTCGAGCTCGCGCAACTGCACAACGATTCGACGACCGTCACCGTGAGCGGCTCCTACGCGGGCGCCGACGGGCGCGCGCGGGGAGGCAAGGCGACGGCCGCCATCCGCCGCGGGCACAACAAGGACTTCCGCCCCGACCTCAAGCAGCTGCTCTTCATCCTCACAGCCACCGCTGACGGGGCGGTGCCGATCGCCTGCCGGGTGGCCGACGGCAACACTCCCGACGACGTCACCCACGTCCCCACCTGGAACGAGCTGCGCGCCCTCGTCGGGCATGCGGACTTCCTCTACGTGGCGGACAGCAAGCTCTGCTCGAAAGAGGCCATGGGCCACATCGCCAGCCATGGCGGGCGCTTCGTCACCGTCGTGCCTCGCGGCCGCCGCGAGGATGCGTGGTTCCGGGACTGGGCGCAGAGCCACGCGCCCAACTGGCAGGAGGCGCTGCGGCGAGGCGGCGCACGCCTCGATGATCCCGAGCGTATCTGGCGCACCTCGAGGCTCCGGCGCCCTCAGTCGATGGCTACCGCGTGATCTGGGTGCACTCAAGCGGCAAGGCGGCGCGGGACGCCGCGGCCCGCGCGGCGCGCATCGAGGCGGGGCTCGCCGCGCTCGACGTGCTGGCCGCCCGCCTCGCCGGCCCCAAGAGCCGGATGAAGACCCGCGTCGCCGTCGAGGAGGCCGCGGCCGCCGCCCTCAGCGCAGCCGGGGCCACGCGCTGGGTGGGCCACACCATCACGGAAGCCAGGCAAGTGGCCTTCCGCCAGGAGCGCCGCGGCCGCCCGGGCGGCGAGACGCGCTACCGGCGCACTGAGAAGCCCGTCTTCACGGTCAGCGCCAGGGTCCACGCCGAAGCCGTCGCCTACGACGCCGCGACCGATGGCTGCTTCCCGCTCATCACCAACGACCTCGCCATGACGCCCGCCGAGGCGCTCGCCGCCTACCGCTACCAGCCGAACCTCGAACGTCGCCACCATATGCTCAAAGGTCCCCAGGAGGTCGCGCCCGTCTGCCTGCAGACGCCGCAGCGCATCGAGGCGCTGCTGCTCTGCCACTTCTTCGCGATGCTCGCCGAGGCGCTGATCGAGCGTGAGATCCGCGCCTCGATGAAGAGCGCCGGCCTTGCCGGCATCCCGCTCTACCCCGAGCTACGTGACTGTCCCTGCCCCAGCGCGCCCCGCATCCTCGAGATCTTCCGCGACGTGCAGCGCCACGAGCTGATCAGCGAGGGCGAGGTCGTGCAGAGCTTCGAGCCGCAGCTCACGGCGCTCCAGGAGCAGGTTCTCGAGCTTCTGCACGTCCCGGCGAGCGTCTACGCCTCGGCAAGCGCCACCTGAGGTGGGGGCGTATATCGACTTCGAGAAGTGCGGAACGTCAGGTGTGGGGTGGGGAATGTGTGCTCCATGAACTCGACCAGGGTCTTCGGATGCCGCGCCATCTCCGCCTCATTGTTGGTCGCTACCAAAGAGGCTACAGTGGGGACCGGACGGAAGGGGATGGTCATGTCGATTGACCGCAAAGCGCCGGTGATCACCACATGTTGTGGTCGGTGGAGCAAGGCGGATGCCCCACCAGGGGATTCTTGACGGGGGCGGTATTCTTGCTATCGATGGCGATGTGTCCTTGAAGAGGTGGAGGTTCTTCGTGAAATGGATTCTCTGTGTAGCGTGTTTGTTCGTTATTGCTCTCTGTGCAGGGTGCAGCGCCGACAATACTGCGCCGGCAGCTCCGGCGGGTATTCCCGATCTCGTCGGAAAATGGACTGGTCCCGTGAAAGGCTATATTGAAGGGGTGGGTTACAGGGAGTCAACGAATGCCGGTATGACGCTCGTGATCACCGAACAAAAGGATCGCCTGTTCACGGGGTATATGCTCTTCCCCTTGCTGTCCGGCAAAACGAGAACCGAGCAATTTGCCGGTGTGATTGAACGTGATGGAAAGACCCTGCACACCGTAGAATACACCACAGGGTATTGTGATGGGACGATAGTATCAACTAATGAGATTGAATTGGTGAACTTTGACGATTCCGAACCCGCCATGCTCGGCATCGATACCCTGAAGAGGGTCCAGTAGGAGGATAGCACCTCGAGTCTCGCGTTTCTGCGAGTCATTACACGTAGGATCGATTGTAGAAGATTGGTTGATGCCTGGCGATGGCGTGAAGCCGACCTGGAATGGGCGCGAGGAGACTCGGTCGGTCTTGCGTCAGGTTTGGGGAGACGCGCCTCTTCCAAGCGGGCTACGCCGGTCGTTGGGCACACGGACGAAGGGAGCAACGGTGTCGGAGCTGGAGCGCGCTCGTGAGTACCACGCGGCGGGCAAGTACCGCAAGGCGGTTGACGTTCTCTGGGAAGTCCCTCTGAACGACGACAGCTCACCCGAAGAAGCCAAGGCTCTGCTCGATCTGGCGACGGCGCTGCGCAACGTGACCCAGGGTCGCTTGCAGCGTGACTGCGAGCGTCATGCCGAGCGCGCCGAAGCATTCCTTGCCTCCCCCTCTCCAGCCCCGTATGCGCTGCCGATGCCCGAGCCGCGCGCCTGCCCTGACGACTTTGATCCTGGAGACGTGATATGACCGCCCGTATGCGCTGCCGATGCCCGAGCCGCGCGACTGCCCCTTCTGCGGCGCCGACATGGCGCCCGGATCGTATTCGCTGGAGGACACGGCGCTGAGAGCTCTTGTCGTCGGGCTCTCATGGCAGAGCCTTTGCTTCCGGCCCGGTACCCTCGAGCCCGGAGAGCCTGAACGTCAACTGCTCTTCGATGGCATGCGCCGCGGCTGGCTGCGTGGTGAATGCGGCGCGAGCCTGATCATCTGTCCGGAGCCGAGGGGAATGGGTGCCTGACAAGCGATCGGGCAAACGCCGCAAGGTCTGCCGCACGGCGGCAGGCCGGCCGCGTCTGCCCATGCGGGTAGCGGTCGACCCAATCAGGCGGTTGGCGGGACACGCTCGGAGTCATTGCGACTCGGGGGGAGGCGGAACATGAGCACCCACGCGAGCAAGAGCAGCGCACGTTTCGCGAAGGCCTCCCAGCGCTGGACCGTGAGTGACGGCGCGGCCATCGCCGCGGAGCTCGGACTGTCGGCGGGAAGCTCGGTTCTCGACGTGGGCGGCGGCACGGGCCTGCTGGCCCGACACGTGGAGGCCGTTTCCGGCTGCTCGGTCACCGTGCTCGACCACGATCCGCTCGCGGTGGAGACGGCGTCTTCGCGCAGCAGTGTCTCGGCCGTGCTCGGCGATGCGGCTGCGATGCCGTTCCCAGACGCGAGCTTCGATGCGGCACTGTTCATCGATGCGTTTCACCACGTCGCGGATCAGCGGTCGGCGGTGCGCGAGACGGCTCGGGTTCTTCGTCCCGGAGGCCTGGTCTTCGTCGCGGAGCGTGATCCGGCCTACTTCGCCGCCAAGCTCACGTACACATACGAGCGCCTGATCGGAGAGCCGGTATCGGCCCACGCTCCAGAAGCGCTCGCCGAGATGTTTCGCGACGCCGGAATAGAGGGCGAGAGCCGGATGGGTACCGGTGACTCCTGCCGGTTCATCGGCGTTCGGAAGTAGTGGCCCGCCCGCCAAGAAGCGCATCGAGCGGACGCCGTGAGCGCTATCCTGACGCGAGAGTGTGAGATTCGTCAGTAGTGGTATCGCACCTGGGCAATCTGCAGGTCGTCGCCCTGGATTCTATAGACGATGCGGTGCTCGTCCGTGATCCGCCGCGACCAGTACCCCGCGAGGGCGTGCTTGAGGCCTTCCGGCTTGCCGATCCCCTCGCACGGCGAGCGCTGGATTTCCTTGATGAGCGCGTTGATGCGCTGGATGACCTTGCGGTCGGCCCCAGAAGCGGATCATCGGTTCCTCCCTGAAGTGCCGGTCACCACTGCGCACAGACAGTGATTGACGTTTGACGATTGCCGTGGCCGGACTCTAGCCGGTGGGGGCCAGCCTCACGGTGAACTGGACGACCAGTCCCGCCACCGGTAGCGGTGAGTTCGGCGTCTGGGCGCGCTCCGCGACCGGCGGCTGGTACGGCGGCAACCTGGTAGCGGCGAGCGGCGGCACCTCCTTCAGCACCCCGCTCACCCTCGACGTGCCTTCCGGCAGCGGCTACGAGGCGATCGTCGCCTGGCGGGCCAGCGCTGGCAGCGGCGCCTGGAGCAGCTGGGGCACGGGCCTGGGCTCGTTCACCGTGACCGCGGCGGCTCCTGTCAGCATCAGAGTCACCGCTCCCACGGGCAACAGTGGCCACAACGTGCAGGGCAGCAGCCTCAGCGTGAGCTGGACGACCAGTCCCGCCACCGGTAGCGGTGAGTTCGGCGTCTGGGCGCGCTCCGCGACCGGCGGCTGGTACGGCGGCAACCTGGTAGCGGCGAGCGGCGGCACCTCCTTCAGCACCCCGCTCACCCTCGACGTGCCTTCCGGCAGCGGCTACGAGGCGATCGTCGCCTGGCGGGCCAGCGCTGGCAGCGGCGCCTGGAGCAGCTGGGGCACGAGCCCAGGCTCGTTCACGGTGGCCGCAAGCACGGCCAAGCAGATCACCGCCTTCAGCTTCGCGAGCCCCGCCGCCAGCGGAGTGATCACGGGAACCGCCATCGCCCTGACCGTGCCCTACGGCACCGAGAGAAACGGTCTTGTGGCGAGCTTCGCCACGAGCGGGGCATCGGTCAAGGTCGGGGACACGACCCAGACAAGCGGCGCAACGGCCAACAACTTCACCAGCGCGGTCACCTACACCGTCACGGCCGCCGACGAGACGACCCAGAGCTACGTGGTCACCGTGAGCGTCGTCTCAGCCGTCATCATCGGTCAGGAGTACGGCGGCGGCGTGATCGCCTACATCCTTCAGCCTGGCGACCCCGGCTACACAGCAGGAGAAACACGCGGATTGATTGCCGCCACAGCCGATCAAAGCACGGCAATCGGGTGGGCGACCCTGCCTCACGTGTCTGCGGCCGCAGGGACAGATACCGCGATCGGCGCCGGCTCGGCGAACACGACGGCGATCATCGCCCAGCATGGCGCGGCGGCCGACACCTACGCGGCAGGTGTGGCGCGATCCTACACCGGCGGCGGCTACGACGACTGGTATCTGCCCAGCAAGGACGAACTGCACCAGCTCTACCTGAACCGAGCTGCCATCGGTGGTTTTACTGCGCTCGGCTACTACTGGAGTTCCTCCGAGTACACGACGGGCGGCGCGTGGTGGCAATTCTTCAATAGTGCTGGCACCGAGGCCTACGTCAGCAAGGACATGCACCGCAGGGTACGTGCCGTCCGGTCTTTCCCGACCGACTCTGCCAGGGCGATCACCGCCTTCGGCTTCGCGTCCCCGGCGGCCAGCGGCGTCATCGACCACACCGGTCGCACCATCACCGTGATCGTGCCCTGCGGTACCGACGTGACCGCCCTCGTGCCGAGTGTCACGACCACCGGTGTCTCGGTGAGTCCGGCCGACGGTGTGGCCCAGGACTTCACCGACCCGGTCACCTACACGGTCACCGCCGCTGACTCCTCCACCCGGGCCTACGTGGTCACAGTCGCTGACGCGACGGAGGTCGCCAAGTCCGCCAAGGCCATCACCGCTTTCGGTCTCTCGTCCCTGGCGGTCACAGGCGCCATCGACCAGACCGATCGAACCATCGCTCTGACCGTGCCGGTCGATACTGCGGACAGCGCCCTCCTCGCGGCGACCTTCACCACGACCGGGGCGACGGTCAAAGTCCGCAGGACTCCTCAGACCAGCGGGACGACTGCCAACAGCTTCGCGGTCCCGCTCACCTACACCGTCACGGCTCTCAACGGCACGACCCAGGACTACACGGTCACGGTGTACCGCATCGGCAAGAGCTATCAGGGCGGCAAGATCGCTTACATCGACGAGACTGGGCATCACGGGTTGATAGCGGCTGCCGCTGATGCGCCCACGGCGCTGACGTGGAGCAACGTAATGACCTATGTGCCCACCAGCTCGGACATGGGGGCGGGCCAGGGAAACACTGCCGCCATCGTCGGTCAGACCGGCTGCGTGAGCGGTGCGGCCTACTACTGCTTCAACCTGGAAGAGGGCGGCTACAGTGACTGGTTCCTCCCCAGCATGTACGAGCTCGTCCAACTGTCAGACAACAGCGTCGCTATTGGTGGTTTCGATGCACCCTTCTACTGGAGTTCGACCGGAGCCGGTTCGACCTCGCGTGGCTTCGTGCAGGGCCGCAGCTTTCCCGGTGGGCAAGCGGGCTACGGAAACAAGTTCAGCGCGTGCCAGGTGCGTGCCGTCAGGGCCTTCTGATTCATTGATTCAGCCATCACGGCGGCAGGCTTCATGCCGTGGCGGCCTGTGGAGTTCCCTGTCAGGACGGTCATGGGCTCCTCCGGTGATTTCGGGGTGGGCGCTTGTGACCTTGGATTATTGCTGAGGAGAGGAGCGCAATACATGAGCCCGTGCCCTGCCGCGATAACGATCTTCACCTTTGGGGCGGGCGAAGATACAACCGTGGTATGACGACAGGGCCATGCTCAGACGCTGCGCCGGCGGCCTACAACCGGGGATGCACACGCCGGTGGCCACGGGGCGGCTGCTCAAGATCAAGCTCGACCACCGCGACCCTGTCGGGGATGGGCACGTTGCGCGGCGCGTAGGTAGAGGGCCGTGCCCGGCGACGCTGCCAGGAACTGGCGCGGCTCGTCCGCGGTCCACACGTCGAGCTCGTGCGGCTCGGCCTTGAGGTTGCGGCCCACCCGCCAGGCGGGGTCGTGGTCAAGGTAGCCGACCTCGATCAAGCATGTGGCCGCGGATGCCTGCGCCCCGAAGAGGCACGGTTTGCACTCGCGAGCCCTTGGACAATAACTGTCATAGTCGGGAGCTGAACCCGAGCGCTTGCTCCCTGACCTGGTGCGTCGCGGTCGGCGGAGCCGCCAGCGTCCGGGGCGGCGAGCCTGCTTCGCGGGCTGCCTCGCCGCCGACTCAAGTCGACCGCCTCCGCTGCCGAATAGGATAGGGGGGACAGGGTTCTTGCCCGCGGACGGGGGGCTGTGCGCTTTTGTGGCGCAGGCCTTTCGCGTGCGGGGCGCCGCGCAGTGGGGCACAAGGCCCCGCGCGGCTGGATGAAACGCGTGACGCCCGACGTGACGCCTTCACGGGGGGGTACGATATGTTGCAGTCCGCCACACGCACCGGCAAGCCGGCGACTCGGCGGCGCGCCTTCAGGCTCCTCGGCCTGACGCTGATCCTGCTCAGCCTCGCCTTGGCGCTGCCCGCCGGCGCCTCGGCCGCCGGCGATGGCTGGTACGCGCAGAGCTCGGGGACCAGCGAGAACCTCCGCGCCGTCGCCTTCCGCGACGCCGGCCGCGGCTGGGCGGTGGGCTCCCCCGGCGCCATACTCGCCACCGCCGACGGCGGCGTCACCTGGAGCGCGCAGAGCTCGGGGAGCGGCGCGGACCTCAGGGGCGTCGCCTTCAGCGACGCCACTCACGGCTGGGTGGTGGGCGGCGGCGACATCACCGGGGTCATCCTCGCCACCATGGACGGCGGCGCCACCTGGAGCAAGCAGATATCAGGCACCACCGAGTACCTCTACGCCGTCGCCTTCAGCGACGCGACCCACGGCTGGGCGGTGGGTACCAGCGGCGTCATCCTCGCCACCACGAACGGCGGCGCCACGTGGAGCGCGCAGATCTCGGGGACCACCGCGGACCTCAGGGCGGTCGCCTTCAGCGACGCCACCCACGGCTGGGCGGTGGGCGACTCCTACGATGAGGCGGCCGGCGCCAGCGCCGGCGTCATCCTCGCCACCACGAACGGCGGCGCCACGTGGAGCGCGCAGACCTCGGGGAGCGGCGCCTATCTCAACGGCGTCGCCTTCAGCGACGCCACTCACGGCTGGGCGGTCGGCGACGACGGCGTCGCCGGCGTCATCCTCGCCACCACGAACGGCGGCGCCACGTGGAGCGCGCAGACCTCGGGGACCACCGCGGCCCTCAACGCCGTCGCCTTCACGGACGCCACCCACGGCTGGGCGGCGGGCACCGAAGGCGTCATCCTCGCCACCACGAACGGCGGCGCCACGTGGAGCGCGCAGACCTCGGGGACCACCGCGGCCCTCAACGCCGTCGCCTTCACCGACGCCACCCACGGCTGGGCGGCGGGCGCCGACGGCGCCATCCTCGCCACCGCCAGCGGGGGGTTCCCCGGGGTCATCCCCACGGTCACGAGCTTCCTGCCGGCCACGGGTGTGGTGGGCACGTCCTTGACCCTGACAGGCGCCGGCTTCAGCGGCGCCACGGCGGTCGCCTTCAACGGCGTCGCGGCGGTGACCTTCAGCGTGGACTCAGACACGCAGATCACCGCCACCGTGCCCGCGGACGCCACCACCGGCCCGATCGCCGTCACCACCACCGGAGGCATCGTCACGAGCGCCACGAGCTTCACGGTCACGCCCACGCCCACGCCGACGCCCACGTCGACGCCTACGCCGACGCCCACGCCCACGCCGACGCCCACG
>Ga0247841_10011006_pt1 | contig 12154 bp, 11 predicted proteins | sample LaCruzMarch2015__2_FD_192410 | JGI IMG/M metagenome (GOLD analysis project Ga0247841, IMG submission 192410) | Freshwater microbial communities from meromictic Lake La Cruz, Castile-La Mancha, Spain - LaCruzMarch2015_18m | ecosystem: Environmental > Aquatic > Freshwater > Lake | place: Spain... | reverse complement strand
ATGTCTTACTGAGGCTAATATTGGTAAAATCTTTTCGTTATCCCAAACAAAATTGTACCAGTTTTCTTTTTCGTGTATATACATAATTCTTTTCACTGCATAATTTGCGGTAAAAATAGAGTTTTTTCACCGCAAAAGCAAATTTTCAACCTAAAAACTGTAAAAAGTTTTACTCCGCATTTTTTTTTCTGCACTTGCCGCATAACGACCAAGGCTATGGCCATCCTGCGGTCACCGCTAATGCGGGATGTTTCATTCGCGGGCGTATTCACTGTCGCACAGCGACAAGGTAAATTGAAAATCAGCGAAGCTAATGCGGGAGCAAAACTGCCGAAATGCACAGCTTGCCCCGTTTTTACGGGGTCAGCCAGCCAATGAAAATAGACGTGTTTTAGTGGCTAGGTGCTGTTGTGATAAGTTTCTTTTTTTAGTCGTTAAATTTGTCAATTAAAGCGAGCAAAGCCTCGTCAATCCCATCTTTCCATGCGAAGCGTGTTTCTTTCTTTTCTGGAATTAAACAGATTCTTTTCATGTATCTCATTCATTTAAAACAATTTGTCTTTGCGGGATTCAGTTTTCGCTTTTAGTTCTTTTAAAATAATCGGAAATTAAAAGTAGTAATTTATTTGTAATGGTTCTCTCATCATCGTTAGGCGACAAAACAATATGAGTATTGCAATATATTATGCATTTATCTAAGTCCTCACCTGTTAGTTTACTAATTTCAACAATAAACTGGCGATTGATTTCCCAGTATATATTTTGAGAGAAAAAGACACTGTTTGACTTGAGTTTTGCAAATCTGCGCTTGAATCTTTCTTCTCTACTGAAATAAGTGAAGGGGTGCGATATGTCAGACAGAAAACGCAAAGCCTTTGAAATTCTAGTTTTCTTTTTTTCAGCAACTACCTGTACCGAACGAAGCTGATAAGTAAGTGGTTGCATATACATATTACACTTTGACGAATCAGCAAGCAAGTCATGAACGTTCAACAAACGAGGACAATAACCTATTGCAGTGATAATAACAGTATCCTCACGCAAACAGCTGAATTTGAACTTTCCATCAAACTCAGCTAAAGTTATCCTATTTTTCGACAACTTTATTGTTGCATTAGGAACAGAATTTTTAGTCATTCCATCCAACACAAAACCCCTGATTGTTATGAGTTTTTGAGCATAGATATGATCTACTAAAACAATTTGTCCAATTAGAAATAAAATGTATGTTAAAGTGACAGCCCAACGACTACATACTGAATTCATATTCGCATTAATTACAATTATATTTCATTATTCATCTTTGTTTTTTCTGTTTCTCATTGTTTTAAAATTCTTTGCTATGTGCAGCTTGTCGTTTGCGATTGATTTTTTTCTACACTTGCCACTAATGACCGAGGCTATGATCATTTGGCGGTCACCGCTTAGGGGGATGTTTCATTTGCGGGAGCTTCGCTGTCGCGCTGCGACAAAGTGAATTGAAAATCAGCGAAGCTAATGCGGGCGCAAAACTGCCGGAATGCACAGCTTGTCCCGTTTTTACGGGGACAGTCAGCTAATTTGCTTAGGTGTATTATGGCTTCGTTATTTTTTAAGTCGTTTCAGAAATATGTCTTAACAGCAAATTCAAACTGGTTGATAAATATCTCTTTAAATCTCGATATGTTGTTTTGTTCGTAAAACAGTAACATTGCTTTCTTGTAGTCTACGGAGTCAACTGTCCTGAATGAAATGGGACAATGTTTGTAATTCATTAAAATCGCATTACTTACAATTCTGGCAGTTCTCTTGTTTCCGTCCATAAATGGTTGAATGTATGAAATCAATACTAAAATCAGCAGTGCCTTTTCAAATATATTTTCTTTCTTATTCACAAGTTTACAGGCGGATTCCAATGCTTCACATATTTGAAATTCGTTGTCGAGTGGACGATAATTTGTTCCAGAAATACCAACTCTGCGTTTTCTTAAGTTATTGTCTACAGCCAATTCTTTAATAAGCAAACTATGAATATCTTCTACTTTTGAAATTTTCAACGGGATTAAGTAGTCCGGATTTTCGACAATAAAATCTAGTGCATCTTTGTGGTTCAGAAGCATTATTGCTTCTTCTTTTGTTTTTCCGGCAGCAGTTTCTTTGTCTTTAAGTAGTCTTTCAGTTTCTAGTAACGAATATGTGTTTCCCTCAATCTGTGACGACTTCCAACTTAAGTCAATGGCAAGTCGTTCTAGTTCCTTTTTATATTCAGAATCAGATAATTGCGAAATGTTCTCAGTGTATTTTGCTTGTAAGTCAGCTAGTTTTGAAAGTTCAGTTTCATTTAGAATCTCAGTCTTATTCAATAATTCAAAAATATCTAAGTTGAATTCTTCTTTAATCCGCCTTTGGTCAATTTCCTTTTCGTAATAACTGTCTAAGTCAATCGAATATAATAATTCGTAAGACGGTGAAATAAAATATCTTGTTCCTTTCCCTTTTCCTTCCGAGATTATGTGTTTCTCGGTTAGAAGTTGAGTTAGAATTCGTTTAACTGTCGCATAGCTTATTGAAGTCGCAAATTCTTTGTGAATCTCGCCTGAAGAGCAGTTCACGTGGTTCTGAATGAAATTTATAATTTCTATTTGTTTCGATTCTGCCATAATTTTATGTTTTAGCTCACAAATATATGAAATTCGGCTCAATTTTCACAACAAACGAGCTTTATTTTTTTTATAATGAGCCATAACGACTAAGGCTATGGGCATTTGGCGGTCACCGCTAATGCGGGATGTTTCATTTGCGGGAGCATTAGCTTCGCTGATTTTCAATTCGCTGTCGTGAAACGACAAAGTGAAAGCGGGAGCAAAACCTGCTGAATGCACAGCTTGTCCCGTCTTTACGGGGTCAGCCAGCAGGTGAACATAGACGTGTGTTATGCGGTCGTAGTTTTTTATTTTTTCAATCGTTTTGTTTGATTAAATGTAAATTCTCACGATAAAATATGTTTTCTTATAGTTTGGTCGTCTAAATGCTATTTATGTCAGCCAATGCATACAAGCTTTTATTAACGTAGTTGTTAGGTTATTTTGTTTCCAAGAAGTCGACTTATTTTCTCTTTCAGTTCTTCGTAGGTCTCTTTTATAGATTTGTCTGCCGTGTCGATTATAATTCTGTCACTTTCCCAAGAATGGTATTCTCGTTTTTCAACTTCTTCCCATGTAGGCAATTTTAAGGCTTTTATGTCACTTTCTCTCATTTCAATTCGTTTTTTATGTTCCTCCTTATTTGAACATAAAATCTCAATATTTATAAAATAACTATCACTATCTTCTGCAACCTTTTCCCATTCTTTGCGTGTGAGATTTATAGGATTGCAAGAATCAGAAACGACATTCTGACCCAAATTCAAATTGTCATTTGCTATTCGGTATGCTAATCTATATCCTTCTCCTGCCGTTACTTCATAATTACATAAATCTCTCAACCCCTGTTCTACAGTATCAATTCTCAGATAGACGGCACTGAATTCCTTTACAATGAGTTTTGATAGAGTTGATTTACCAGAACCGGGTAATCCAGACATAATAAATAATATTTGCTTCATAAATTTCTTATTTTATCTAAATTAATTAGCTCTTATTCGTCATAGTCGAAACGATAAAAGTCCAATTCTTTCCTTGAAAATCTGCGAAGAATTGTCCGCCAAGCAAAACCACAAAAACCAGCAAATTCTCTCGTTACAGAAAAGTCAAAAAGTCGAGAAGAAGCGGACAGTTTGTCTAAGATTTTTCAACTGTAAGTCTGTCTTTTCTTTTTTTTTTTAACTATGGCCCTAACGCTAAAGGCTATGCGCATTAGGCGGTTTGCGGGAGTATTCACTGTCGCACTGCGACAAAGTGAATGCGGGCGCAACACCTGCTAAATGCACTGCTTGCCCCGTCTTTACGGGGTCAGCCAGCCAATGAGCTTAGACGTGTGTTACCTGCTGGCCTTGGTTGTAAAGAATTTGTTTTCCGTTTTCTTTCGCTTATGTTTCTTTACGCACAAAAAGTTTAGTCGTTAGTGTTGTTGTCTTTAAATCTGTCTGTTAGAGCTGTCAGTCGTGTAAATAATTGTTTTGTTTGCAAATATAATAAGTTTATTTTTACTTAAAGTATTGTTGTCAAATTTATTGTCAACAAATAAGTCGTCTCATATTATTACATTTATTACATATCCAGATGAAACTACGCCACCGAAATAAAGCACTTACACCGTGTATTTTATTTATCGGCTTTTGCCGGAAATAAAATATACGGTGACCGCTCTGCCTATTATCAAAAAGCTATAAAAGCCACTGCAAGACAACTTTTAAATAACTCGAACTTGCTGTGGCTTTTTTTGCTTTTTGGGCGATTATGAATAGATATTTAATTCGGTTTAACGAAATACATACAACGCAACTTATTACGATATAATCCGAAACGTAATCAAAGAGACATTCATCAAGCTGTTAAGTGCGAGATTAGTTGCTTTGAAAAGCGGGTTAAGGACACATTGCTAATAGATTTTTAAATAAAAAGAAATATACTTCCGATAATCATAATGATAATGGCAATTATTTTTGGAAATAAAATACTTCGTTTTAAATTTTCCTTAGCTATATTTGGAAAGTATTTTGTAGCAAACAAAGTCATAAAAAGCACTATTGCTGGCTGAAAGCAACCTACTAGATAAACCAATGATACTGGAGCTAAAAGGATTGCATAGTTTGATAAAAGATTACCAATAATTGATATGCTTTCACTTAAAGAATTAACCGCAAAAATCTTTAAACCCCCATGCTTATTCATGAATAAAAATTCGTTGCGGAACTTTGGAACAAAAATAAAAATTAGGATACCAAAGCTACCAAGTCCAACATATTCCCAAAAAGATGAAATCCAGTAATTATTTATGAAAGTTACATATTTGAAAATTATGCCACAAATTGCTATTAGAAAACTTGCAGTAAGCATATAAAATGCAGGCTTCCACTTAAATTTTGTTTTATTTTCTGAGAAATCAATTGATATTAAGAAAACACCAATTAAAACAATGAAAGATCCGATTAACTGTTGATTTGTGAGGGTTTCGTCCAAAAAAAAGTAACCAAGCACATATCCAAAAATGGGTACAGTTAAAAACCATGGAACAACAGCAGATACAGCTTCTAATTCAAGAGCAAACAAATAAAGTATAATCCAAGCAATAGAAATACCACCAGTTAATACAAGAAGCATTATATCAAAAATGCCTATTTGAAATATACCTTTTGTGAATATACTTATTAAAATTGCTACTACTACACCGATTAAACTAGAAAATAGCACAAGACCACCAGAACTATGTTCGCGCGTAGAGTATTTTGTGACAAGATATTGATCAAAAATATTCGTAACGGCCCATAAGAATGGTGCGGCAAAAGCTATAAAAAACCAAGTCATACTAAATTTGACATATAATTATATTAAATTGAAATTATAAATTCTGATTATTGTTGCATATTTCAATCATATATTTTTTCAAGAAAAAAGATGGATTATAGCTTAATTTTGAAGCCCTTAGTGACATTAATCCTAAATCAGATTCCCAATTCATAAATTTAATTTCTCTGTTACGGTATAGATTTGTGATTTCTTTTTGCAAATAAGGATATATGCCTTTATAATTTGTATTCGCTTTCCAAAAAAGAGATGATCCATATATTTTATCGCTTAAATCTTCTATTGCAAATGCAATCAATTCATTATTATCATATAAACCTAATGCAACAAGCATATTAAAATTATTAGCCGAAGAAAGTAACTTATCAAGTGCTTTATGTTCATAAGAGAATTCACAATTATCATCTCTGATATCCTTTTTTTTAGACCAACTAATAAAGAGCAAATCTATCTGTTTTTTTACCTCGTTATTTGTTATATCTATTTGTGTAGTTACAATGTTAGAATATCTCTTTTTGAAAACATTAACACATTTTCTGTATTTCTTTTTTTTACTACCTGTAGCATTGTAAAAGTCATCTACACTATAAATATAATCAAAATAATCTCTGTCTTCAGTTATTACCGCATGTGTGCCGTTTAAGCAATTTACAGTAACTTCGGGCATCCACCTGAAAATTAAGGGTAAATCATTCTCTTTTAAAAAATTGGAAATTTGATTAATAGTCTGTGAAACTTCGTTAATACCAATAAAAGAGAAAAACTGCTCACAAGTCAGGCAGTCTATTTGCTTAATAATCAGATTTTCATTCAGCTTCGAAATCTGAGTTGTATTATCAATATCCCAACAAAAAATAGTAATAAAATGAAAATCGGAATAGGGTTGAAATTGATGTGTCATGTTCTCAATTTCTTCTCTGTCAGATAATTCAAGATTTTTAAATTCAGGGAATTCTGGTATCATAATCTCTAGTTTAGAAGGTTTTCTAATGGATATCGGGTTCCTCGTTTAATAAAATTTATTTCAATATCTGAAAGTTTAAAAGTGGCAGTAAAATAATCAACGACAACTTGTGTTTCCATTCCGTTTTTACAAGTATATATATCAGCGCTTACAAAACCCCGCTTAGGGAAAGTATGAATCGCAATATGACTTTCCGCAATAATCATGAAACCACTCCAGCCACCCGGGTCTTTTAGCCCATTATCAGGAGCTGAAACTACAGTTGCTTCACTCAGAGCAGTCATGCCAAGTATTTTAGATAAATCATTGAGTACAGAAAGAACTATTTCTTTGCTATCAAGTAATTCCCGAACTCCATTATAACCATCAATGGTTAGATGCTCTCCGAATTGTATTGTATTATTTGTCATCTTTAGGTATATTATAATGCCTGCAAATTAAAAATGTATTTATTGGGCCTTAGTACTATAGTATTCGAACTACAAGTTACTAACAGTAATTTCTTATATTACCAGTGATAATGGTTCAACTTCCAGAGTTTAGTTTGAACTATTCAGGTTATTAAACCATCCAATTACTGTTGCATACGAAATTACCGTTAGTAACATTACAAATTTTCCTCTCTTTTAAATTATTGATATTAGTCAACTTTGATATTTAAAAGGTAATACCACAACTAATACCGCCAGAGCAAGAACCCGTACAGCCACCACAACTATTGGAACAATGTCCGCTACAGTTGCCATGACATCCAGTAATTTCAATATTATCTGCTAATTGTAACTCTTCAATAGAGTTGAAATTTAAAAGTTTCTCCATAAGTTGGTTTAACTTTTCAAAAGTTTGATTTGATAATTTAAATTTTTTCATAAAAACCTCCTTTAAAATGTTTAATAATTATTTGAGAATCCAATTTAAAAAGTATTTTGTATCATTTTTATTGCTTCTATTGTTTGAAACATAACATTTGGACTGAATTTTTTAATGCCTATTTCTATTTGTTTTGCCCTTAGATAGGATGTAGCCATTGCTCTAATTTTGACAATTTCACATAGTTGTTTATCTTTTGTAAGAAAATTCCCAGTCTGAATATAATTCATTCCATAGCAGGTCGGACAAATAGATTCAATTTTACATGTAGAACATTCGGGATCACAAAAATCAGTAATTTGCCGAATGTCAATCTCACATAGGTTTTTTGCTTGAAATTCTGGTAATGTATTTGGTTGAAAAACTTGACAAGGATATTTAGAACCATCTATGGCGTAAGAAATCATTGATGTTCCTGTACCACACCATTTTTCTATTGATTTATCTTTCTGCAATACTTTAGATAAATCCATGTCAAATATTGAACATTCTTTTAACTCAGGATGCTCCAAATAAAAATCACACAATTTTTCCAATTCAATTATTAAAAAATGCTTCACATTATTTAAATCCCAATCTATACCAAAAGCAAAGGTTGCAATAACTTCTTCAAATCCTAAATCATGTAAATGAATTATGTCATTTGATAAATTATTAATAGTCTTGCTGTTAATAGTCATCCTAACCGATTGATTTGGATAAGTTTTTCTAAAGAAATCGATATCAATGTCTTTGTAAGAATTACTTCTGTTTTTGTTGTGGGTTTCAGGCGTTCCATCTAAGCTTATTCCTGCTCTAACATATTCTTTATTGCTTTGTAACCACTTCTGAAATTCTCCATGAACAAGTGTCCCATTCGTTTCTAAAAAAAATATATATGGCTTTGAAAATGATTGATTATATGTCCATTCAACCAATTCTTTGATTACATCAATACAGAGAGTAGGTTCACCACCAAATAAATCAATTTCAATTTCATCAAATCCTTCTGAATTTTGAAACTCAAATTTAATAGCATCTTTTGCAATCTGAATATCCATAACTTTTTTAGTTTTTGCCTTTTCGAAACAATAAACACATGATAGATTACAATTTTCAGTAAGTGTCAGCATTACAACTTTACGTCTTGGCTTAGCTTCATTTTTATTCATGGTCAGTTTAATTTTGTAAATTCACAAATTTATTTACGCTAATTTATTATGTGTAAAAATTGAACAATTAGTTTTATGTTAAAAATATATTTTCGGGCATAAAAAAAGCGTGGAACACTCCTTAAAGCATACTGAGGTCGTAGGAGACCGTCACGCAAATAAGTCATGCCCACGCCGTTTGGCGTGAGCATTTACTAACTTATTCTTTGCGTGACTCTAAAATTTCCTACGTTTCAGTATGCAAGGATAATAGCAAATGCTATTAATATGTAATGCCGCTGTCGCTACAGCGGACGAAATAATTCAATGAAAAATTTAATGTTATTGACCGATAGGTTTTAAACCACTGTTTTTTATTTGATTGTCAATATATTTTTTTAATTCTTCAAACTTCATATTTTGAGTTTCAGCAGTTATTTTATTACGAGCATCTCGCATCATTTTTACTGCATCAAATGATTTTTCTTTTTGTTTAGTCTTCATAATGGATTAAATCTTTAGGACTTCTTATTTCTATCATAGGATACCCAAGCCGATAATTGACAGAATTGTACCCTTTAATTCTGTCGAGGTTCACAATGTGTTTGAAATTCCAACTTGCCAATACATCTACTTTGTTTATGGTTGCAATGGCAATGTGTCTGCAATCTTCCAAGCTTGTTTTTCCAACAACTTTTTCTGCAATATAAGTGTCGGCTAGTATAGATGCTTCATCTGTTAGTTCAACTCGCTCAAATTTTTCAGCAGAATATTTATACGGCAGTTCTCTAACGTTTTTAGGTGCTCCAATTAATTCTAAATCAAGTAAGTCAGAAACTACAAAGGTAATTTCATTATTTTCAAAACGCTTGAATAGTTCTCTGGTTGCATCTTTAAATTCTTCGTCAAAGTATCCACCAATAACTGAAGTGTCAATATAAATTCGTTGTTTCATGTTCTTGAAAATATTAATTCAATTCATTGAATTGCAAAGATATGAAATAGTTCTTTAATTTCATTCAAAATTGTTTTTTAGATAATAATATAGTCATGTCCAGCTTTTACATTCTTGATTTTTAGTGTTTCGTTGCTCCGTCCTTGTTTTCTCTTTCTTTTTTTTTGTTGGCTTGCAGGTAACGTTTGGCGGTATGAAACGTTGGGGACTTCGGAGCTACTTTCCTTCAGAAATACACCAAACTTCTTGCGAGGCAGAAACTTCACTTAATCACCTCAACCCCAATGTTTTATACCGCGTGTTAGCTTGCGTTGTTTATTCCTTTATCTTTTATTTATTTAATCAATTCGACTGGTTTTAAAATCTTGTCACTTTGCCTATTTACAATCTCCGTTATCAATTTCAAAAAGTCGCTAAAATCAACATTTTCATTTGCTAATCGGTTTATGATATCCCATTAAATCTTTTGATTAATTTTTAATGGGAAAAGTATCATCTAAGAGAGCAAAAATTATTTATAAATTATAAGTTTTCGGTTTATAATCTTTTCATCTGAGGTAACGATATTAACAAGATAAACTCCATTTGGTAAATTTCCAATAGCAATATCTCCAATATCTTTGAGATTGGAAAAATGAAGTCGTTTTATACCTAAACTATCAAACAGATTTAATTCAAATTGTTCGTTTGGTAACTCTACTCGGAAATTAGATTTGGCTGGATTAGGAAAAAAATCAAACTTAACTTTAGTCAGTTCAAACCCTGTCGAAGCCTGATTAAAATGTGATTCATGTGCTTCAAAACCTGCCGTAGGGATTGCTGCATAATACTCATCCAAATTATGGCTTACATTTTCAATCAATTGGTATGAGGCATTTATGTTTGATTTCAACAATAATTGATGAAAATTAGCTGCACTTACTCCTGATGGGTCATTCGTCCCACCAAAAATACTTATTCCAGGATGATAAGTTTGAACCTTGATTTTGTTTGGTTCAACCAATTCATAAGGGCTGTACTGATTGTAGTATGTTTCATCGTTGTTAAACATTATTTGATATTCAAGAGGTTGTATTTCTTTCATGTATTGAGCTTTGAGTAGGGCGGGACCATAAACTACTGCTGAACAAAAATATTCTGGATACTTTAGTAGAAATTTCATTGATGCATGTCCTCCCATTGAAAACCCATCAAGTGCCCTGCCATTACGCCCTTTAATTGTCCTGTATTTATTCTCAACATCAGGAATAAGTTCATTGATGAAGGATGATTCAATCAAGTATTTTTTATCGTATGAATCACAATAAAATGAAGAGTACATACCATTGACAAACACAGCAATGCATGGTCTGATTTTCCCTTTTGAAATTGCATCTTGAAGGTTGATTGATTGGCGTGATGCTCCAATTTCATCGCCACCCTTGCCGTGAAAAATGTAAATAACTGGAAATGGTGCTTGTGAGGAATGATACTCGACTGGAACAAATATAGCATATCCAACATCATGCCCCATCAGGTTACTATAATAAATTTCATAATTCGTATTTGGAGGTAATTTATCTAAATTCGTATTGTTTACCCACGAAGCAGTCGTTATATTTTTTTCTACATTACGAGATTTCTTTATATCATTATTCAATTGAGTTTTTGGATAGGAAGTCTGTCCATAAACTTCAAAACTTAGAATAAAAACAATAGAGAAAATAAAATAAAGTCTTGTTCGCATTTGATATTTCTATTAAGTTTTTATTTGAAAGTTACATCATCTCTATGTTGACTTATCTTCAGTCAGATGGTTTAATTATTTATCTAAATGAGCAAAATTTATTAGTCGCCAACTCGTCGTTTTCTTTTTTTTAAAGGCTACACATAACGACCGAGACTATGGGCATGTAGCCGATTGGCGGGAGCTTTACCTGTCGCACTACGATGAAGGTAATGCGGGTGATGCAACTCCAAATTGCACGAATTCGGCTATTGTCGCTTAGACGTGTGTTACCAGCTGGCCGTTTAGTCGTCATACAGTCTTCATTTATTTCAGTCGAATTAATTCTCTGTTTGTCAATGCAATAAATCTTTTTTGTTTCTTGTATTTTCTTGTCAGCCAGCCGAAATAGCCAGATAAACTTGTCTAAACGAACAAAGCTAAAATAATAAACTCTCCACAGTTCATTGTTTTTTTTCTTTCAAAATGCACTTCAACTATCTAACCGAACAAAAAAAACAATGTACTGTGACCGCTCTGCCCTATTTTAAAAAGCTATAAAAGCCACTGCAAGACAATTGAAAATTAACTCGAACTTGCTTTGGCTTTTTTTGCTTTTTGGGCGATTAGTGTTTCATAACTAGTCAAGTTTCATCTCCTACAAATCTTTTTGTGATTCAAGTCGTTGCTTATTTTGCTCAATAGTTGCATGAAGTTTTTGTTTCAGCATTTTTTTGTCAGGTAATTCTGTCAAATATTCAGCTATTTTTATGCCTGCATTTTCTAATTGCAATAATTCAACTTGCTCGTTATTGCCCTCTGCACAAAGGATTAAGCCTAATGGAGTTTCTTCGCCAGTTTGCATGTCGTATTTTTCTAGCCAACGTAGGTACAGTTCCATTTGTCCTTTATATGAAGCTTTAAATTTACCTAATTTTAAATCAATAGCGACCAATCTTTTCAATTTCCTATGGTAGAATAATAAGTCAAGTTTAAAATCTTCACCATCAATAATCATTCTCTTTTGCCTTTCAACAAAGGTAAATCCGCTTCCTAGTTCTAAAATAAATTGTTCTATTTCACGTA
>Ga0247841_10011005_pt1 | contig 12154 bp, 7 predicted proteins | sample LaCruzMarch2015__2_FD_192410 | JGI IMG/M metagenome (GOLD analysis project Ga0247841, IMG submission 192410) | Freshwater microbial communities from meromictic Lake La Cruz, Castile-La Mancha, Spain - LaCruzMarch2015_18m | ecosystem: Environmental > Aquatic > Freshwater > Lake | place: Spain... | reverse complement strand
GCCAGATGGCCGAAAGTTGCCGGGTACCTTCAGGGGTGATTCTCAACAAAATTCGTTACGAGCATGGCTTTATTGACGAAGCAAGCAGCTATTGTTCCAAATTTTCCCTTCCTTTGTTAGGGATTATCCCTTATGACAACGACCTTGGGAAGGGCAGGCTCTATGACCAATCTTCAAAAGCTGAAAAGTTGGAAAATGAATTTTCTAACATCACGGACAAGTTAGCCAAAATGAACCCTGTGTCGTTAAATAACATAAAATGAGATACATAAACATATTACTTACCTTATAAACCTATTTCAATGAAAAGCAAAAACATCGGTTTCAACTCAAAACTCATCCATGGCGGCGATTTCAACGATCCTCTCGGAAGTGCTACTGTTCCCATTTACCAGACCTCGACATTCAAATTTGAAAGTGCCGAACACGGTGCAGCCTGTTTTGCCGGCGAGAGCAACGGCTATATTTATACCCGCATCGGCAACCCGACCATCCATGCCCTGGAGACATTGCTGGCAGAACTGGAGAACGGGTTCGGGGGCATCGCTACCAGCTCGGGAATGGGCGCGGTGAATACCATTTATGGGGCTTTGCTGTCGCAAGGTGCTCATGTGGTGAGTTCGGCAGCCGTGTACGGCCCTTCGCGCGTGGTGCTCGAAACGTATTATAAAAAATTCGGGGTCGAAGCCACTTTCGTAAATACCGCGAATATCGAGGAAGTAAAAAATGCTATCAAACCCAACACCAAATTGATTTTCATCGAAACTCCATCGAACCCGACCATCGAAATCACCGACCTGAAAGCTGTCTGCCAATTGGCAAAATCTTACGGGATTCCCGTTGCCGTTGACAATACTTTCTCAAGCCCATACTTGCAACGCCCGCTCGAATTTGGCGCCGATATCGTATTTCATTCACTTACCAAATTTATCAACGGCCATGCCGATATCGTTGGTGGGGTGGTAATTGCAAAAGAAGAAGCAATGTACAAAACGCTGCGTCCGGTCATGATAAATCTTGGTTTTAATATGGATCCTCACCAGGCATATTTGGTTATCCGTGGAGTGAAAACGCTAAGCCTTCGAATGGACAGGGCACAGCAATCGGCCATGAAAATTGCCCATTATCTTGAAAATCACCCCAAAGTTGAATGGGTGAGGTATCCGGGGCTGAAATCGCATCCGCAGCACGAACTGGCTAAGGAGCAGATGTCTGGTTTCGGAAGTATGATCAGTTTCGAATTGAAAGGTGGCATCGAAGCTGGCCGCAAACTGATGAACAGCGTTCAAATGGCGATCCTCGCGGTTTCGTTGGGCGGGGTCGAAACACTTATCCAGCACCCGGCATCCATGACGCACTCCAAAGTATCAGCCGATGGAAAACTGAAAGCCGGAATAACTGACGGACTCGTGCGTTATTCGGTTGGTATTGAGGATGTTGAGGATTTGATTGCTGATTTCGATCAAGCTTTTGAAAATATCTGATTTCTGATTTCTGATGTCGGATGTCGGATTTTTGAAAAAATGCAGATACCGATTCAAGCTCCGTTATTCAAATCCAACACCAAACACTTTCTGCCCAGCTATGAAAAGGATTGCGATTTTCCTGTTTTTTTTCATTTCCTTTATTTGCGGCAATGCACAGAAAGTTGCAGTTGTCCTCAGTGGGGGCGGTGCAAAAGGCGTAACGCATATCGGAGTGCTTAAGGCATTGGAGGAAAATGGAATCCCAATTGATTATATTGCAGGGACTTCCATGGGTGCTATCATTGGGGGACTTTACGCATCGGGTTATTCGCCCGATAAAATGAAGGAAATAATCACTTCAGAAGAATTTACCAAATGGGTTTCAGGCAAACTTGATCCCGAATATACTTATTTTTTCCGGCACCCGCATCCTACTGCTTCATGGATAAATTTTAAATTCAAGTATGATTCGGTGCTTGAAACCCATTTGCCGACTAACATCGTATCGCCCGTAAGGATGGACTTTGCTTTTCTGGAACTTTTCTCAGAGGCAACGGCTGTTGCACAAAATAATTTCGACAGTTTGATGGTGCCTTTTCGTTGTGTGGCTTCGGATATCAATGCGAATAGCCCTTATATTTTGCGTAACGGCGATCTGAATTCTGCCATCAGGGCATCTATGACTTATCCTTTTTACTTCAAACCGATCCGCATTGATGGCCGTTTACTTTTTGATGGAGGCATGTACAATAATTTCCCTTCGGATGTGGTAATGGAAGATTTTTTCCCCGACATCATTATTGGAAGCAAAGCAGCGGCAAATTATTCGCCACCAAATGAAGACGATGTGATTTCGCAACTGACAAGCATGCTCATGGGCGAAACAAAATTCAATTTATATTGTGACGCGAGCGTGCTTATCCAGCCAAGTTTGATGGATGTGAACGTGATTGACTTTTCGCATACCATTGCATTTATTGATAGCGGGTATGTAGCTGCCCAACGGATGATACCGCAGATACGCAAGTTTGTGCTCGATACGGTAAGTGCTGCCACTCATCAACAGAGGAGACAGAGGTTCAATGACCGCAAACCCGAAATGTTGATCAACAGTGTGGAAGTAAGCGGGTTGCAACAAGGACAGGCGACATATGTGGCTAATGCCATCATAGGGGCCAGACAGAAACGTTCAAAACGGGATTCCTATTCGGGCGATATGCACCTTGACCAGGTCAAGTCCAGGTACTTTAATATCCTTGGAGAGAACAGGCTGAAATCAGCTTATCCAACCCTTTACTACGACAGAGTTTCAGGGAAATACAAGTTTGCTATTGAAGCGAAGTACGAAAACAACATCATGGCCGAATTTGGCGGAAGTTTATCGTCAGGCTCGACCAATGAAATTTTCCTGCAGCTTCAGTACAATTACTGGCGAAAAACTATGCTGTCAACGAGAGTTAACGGGTATTTTGGCAGGTTCTACAACTCGGCCCATGCAGCAGGGACGATTGAGGTCGCGGGGATAAACCCATTCTACTTCGATGTGTCCTACACCTATAACCAATTTAATTATTACCGTACAAACACGCTCTTTTTTACTGATCAAACCCCGGTCTTTCTGGTTGAAAATGAGAATTACAGCCGTTTTTCGTTGGTTTTCCCCGTCACTTATCAGGGTCGGTTTGAACTGGGGATGGTCGCCGGCCAGGACAGGGACAACTATTTTCAGTCCAATGTTGTTACCCAGGAAGACAAACTCGATAAAACCAGGTTTTCTTTCTTTAGCCCATATGTGGAAATTGAGTTGAACACGCTGAACCGAAAGCAATACTCCAACGAGGGCAGGCGGATTTATGCCGGAGTTCAGTTTGTGACAGGTTTAGAAAAGCATTTTCCTGGCACAACCTCGCCACAAACCGGTAACTATTCCGATTATCATGATTATTTTAATTACAAATTCGGTTTTGAGCAATATGTCAAAATTGGCTCATGGTATCGCCCGGGTTTTACTGTCGAAATGAAGGCAACTACGCTATCGGGGTTCCGGAATTTCACCTCCACCTCATTGGCCATGCCATCGTTCAAACCCATTTACGAGATGTCAACACGCTACCAACAGGTTTATCTTCCAACGGGATATCTATCAGTAGGACAGCGCAATGTATTCAGGTTGAATAAAAATCTGGATATCCGCATTGAAGGTTATGTGATGGCTCCTTTCCGTGAAGTTGGAAACAACGAACAAAGCGAACCTGTTTTCAGCGATCTATTTCCTTCATTACATCATGCATTTTCCGGCAGTATAGTCTATAATACTCCGATAGGTCCTTTAAGTGCTTCGTTAAATAAATATGACGATGGCTCCAAATTATCCTTTTTTGTTAACCTGGGGTATATAATTTTCAACCGTTCGGCTCTGTATTAGTATCGGAAATGAAGATGGGAATCCATTTAACCAACGAGTAGTGTAGAAACGGCATCCCTATCAACCCCACAAAAAAGAACACACTCAAAATAAAATCAGTAATTCTGAAATGAATTTTCAATAAATCATTGAACTTATAAAAATGTTGTTAAATTTGCACGCCTTTACTGTGAAATAAAGGAAAAGCTGACAATAGACCATTTTCGCGAGAAAATTTCAGATACACCGCTGTTACCAAGTAATGGCGGGTTTTATTTAATCCTGATCAATAGTTTAATTACTAATTCATTACCCAATGGAACCTACCCAACATCCTGATCAAAATCCTGAAGAAGTCAATACGCTCTGTCAGGACGAGAATGCACAGCCGAAAAATGCTGAAACCCTATTAGAAGAGCTTACCGCAGATTCTGCTGGCGACAGCATTGAACCTGTACCGGTATTGGTGCCGGACGCACCTGATGAACCGACCGGAATTTCAGAACCCGTTGCCGAAGAGGTTGTAACCGCCGAGCAGGAGGAACTTGCCGAACCTGAAGTGGTTGCGGAAGTAACCGCCGAGCCTCAAGAACTTGCTGAGCCGGGAGTGGTTGCGGAAGAAACTGCCAAGCCTGAAGAACTTGCCGGACAGGGAGTGGTTGCAGAAGAAACCGCCGAGCCTGAAGAACTTGCCGAGTTGGAAGTGATGGCGGAAGTAACGACCGAGCCTGAGGAACTTGCCGGACCGGAAGTGGTTGTGGAAGTAACCGCCGAGCATGAAGAAATTGCCCAACCGGAAGTGGATGCGGAAGTAACCGCTGAGCCTGAGGAAATTGCCGAACCGGAAGTGGTTGCAGTAATAACCGCTGAACCTGAGGAACTTGCCGAACCGGAAGTGGTTGCGGAAGTACCCGCTGAGCCTGAGGAACTTGCAAAACCGGAAGTGATTATGGAAGAAGTTGCCGAACCGGAAGTTCAAGTCGTTCAAATACCGGTTGCTGAAGAAACAGGGGAAAATATTGAAGAGGCAGTTCCAAGCCCGGTTTTAGAGGTTGTATCGGTAGTAGATATTTCCGACGAGGTTGAAAATATTGAAGAAGTAATTGAGGCAGAAGTGGCTGCAGCCGAATCGCACGGCACCGATTACAGTTTGATGAGCCGTGAAGAACTTGTTCGTCTGCTTGAGGAAACCGTGAGCGATGAGGATGTTAACGAAATAAAAACAAAAGTCGCACTGCTGAAAGTTGCCTATCTGGCACTTGCCAACAAGGAGCGGCAGGAATTATATCAACAGGCAGCAGCCAGTGAGGAAGCTGAAAACTTCGAAATGGTTGACCCTTTGGAAGAACGTTTCAAGGCTGCTTTTAACATATATAAGCACAATAAATCACGCTATACTGAAGATCAGGATAAGATTAAACTAGCTAACCTGGAGGCTAAGAAGAAAATTCTTGATGAGCTTAAAGTACTGATCAATTCAGAAGAAACGCTTAAGAAAACCTATGACGAGTTTAAGAACCTTCAGGAACTTTGGAAAGGTATCGGTATGGTGCCTAAACTCGAAGCGCAGGGTTTGTGGCAAAACTACCATTTCCTGATCGAGAAGTTTTTTGACAAAGTAAAAATCAATAAAGAACTCAAGGATTTAGACCTTCGCAAGAATCTTGAGCGCAAGATCGAAATTTGCGAAAAAGCAGAGGAATTGGTCATTGAGCCTTCGATTACCAAATCGTTCAAACGTTTGCAGGAACTTCATGAAGAGTGGAAAGAAATTGGCCCTGTGGCTCAGGACAAACGCGAAGAAGTTTGGGACCGCTTTAAATCGGCTACCGAAAAAATTAACGATCGCCGCCACGATTTTTACAAAAAAATACAAGGTGACTTTGATGCTAATTATGCCGCGAAAAGCTTGCTTTGCGAGAAAGCTGAACAGTTGGTTGCCACCGAATTCAATTCGATCAGGCAATGGCAGGATAGCACGCAGCAGGTGAACGAATTGCTGAAAATGTGGAAATCCATTGGCCAGGCTCCCCAAAAAGTTAACAACGAAATCTGGAACAGGTTCAAAGCGCATCTCGACCAGTACTTTTCGAACAAAAAAGACTATTTTAGCAAACTTAAGGACCAGCAACTTCACAACTACAACCTAAAAGTTGATCTCTGCCTTCAGGCCGAATCGCACCGCTTAAGTTCCGACTGGAAAAATTCATCGCGCGAATTGATCAAGCTCCAGGAAGAATGGAAAAAAATCGGACCTGTTCCGCGTAAGCACAGCGATAAAATCTGGAAGCGTTTCCGTACCGCCTGCGATGACTTTTTTAACATTAAAAATGAGTTTTTCAAAAATATACAGGCAAGCGAAGGCGATAACCTGCAACATAAACTCAATATTATAAGCAAACTCAATGAGTTCGTTTTCAGCGACGACCGTCAGGAAAGCCTGAATAAAGTGAAAGAGTTGCAGCGCGAATGGATGGATACCGGCCATGTGCCGATAAAAGATAAAGACCGCATCCAGGCAGAGTTTAAAGCAGCAGTAAATAAAATCTACGAGAAACTGAAGGTTGATTCGCAGGAAGCCAGCAATATGAATTATCGCCAGCGTTTTGAGAATGTTAAAGACCAACCCGATGCAGGCCGTATCATCAGCCGCGAACGAAGCGGGCTTCAAACAAAAATTGACAGCCTGAAGGAAGAAATCATGCTTTGGGAAAATAACATTGGTTTTTTTGCCAGATCAAAACAGGCGAACCTCCTGAAGACTGAATTTGAAGGTAAAATTGCCAGGGCAAAAGAAGAACTCGCCACGCTTGAAGCAAAAGCCAAGTTCCTTAGAAATGCCGCCCGCGACCAACAATAAAAATCAGCCCCGTTTCGGGGCTTTTTTTTGGCAGTTTCAGCGGTTATGATGAAAATGAGAAAGTTATTTTTCATATTGTTCACAGAACCGTTGATGCTTCATTTTAACACTTTAAAAATGCAATAAAACAGTTAAGCATTTTTTCTACTTTTGTACAATGTCAGCAAATACTTTCGGAACCATCTTCAGGCTTACCTCTTTTGGTGAGTCGCACGGAACTGCCGTTGGAGGAGTGGTTGACGGATGCCCTGCCGGACTTGAAATATCATTAGAATTCCTTCAGAAAGAACTGGACCGCCGCCGCCCCGGGCAGTCGGAACTCACTACTTCCCGTGACGAAGCAGATACAATTGAGATACTTTCAGGCGTATTTGAAGGAAAAGCTACCGGTGCGCCAATTGCTTTCATTGTACATAACCTCAGCCACCATAGTTCCGATTACGACCACCTCCGCGATGCATATCGCCCTTCACATGCCGATTTTACTTATGAAAGCAAATATGGTTTCCGCGACCACCGGGGCGGCGGGCGTTCATCGGCCCGTGAAACCCTGGCCCGGGTGGCAGGAGGAGCCATAGCAAAACTTTTCCTTAAGCATTCAGAAATTCAAATCAGGGGGTATGTTAACCAGGTTGGGCAGATTCAATTATTAAAAAACTATTCAATTGCTGAACTTGCCAATGTCGAAAGCAGTCCGGTACGTTGCCCTGATTTAGAAGTATCAAATGATATGATTCAATTGATCAGGCAGTTACAGATGGAAGGCGATACGGTGGGAGGTGCAATAACCTGCATTGTGCAGGGTTTGCCTGCTGGTATAGGCGAGCCGGTTTTCGACAAATTGCAGGCTGACCTGGCCAAAGCCATGATGGGGATCAATGCAGCAAAAGGATTCGAATATGGTGAAGGTTTTCATGCTGCAGGTATGCGCGGATCGGAACATAACGATAGGTTTATTACCGGCGAAGATGGGAAAACAGGGACTTTGACCAACCATTCGGGTGGAATTCAGGGAGGGATAAGCAATGGGAATGATATTGTTTTCAGGGTGGCTTTCAAACCGGTGGCAAGCATACAACAGCCTCAGCAATCAATAAACAACAAGGGTGAAGACATCGTTATCCTCCCAAAAGGCAGGCACGATGTTTGCGTTGTGCCGCGTGCCGTGCCTGTGGTGGAAGCTTTGGCTGCCCTGGTGATTGCCGACCATTTGTTACGCAGCAGGGCAAACCGGATTTAATTACTGCATGATTTAGTGATTGATGGATATTACAGATTGTTCTCTCATATGAAGGAGTGGGTTTATCAACATATTCTATAAAAGCCCCAGGCCCCAAATTTCCATGTAAATTACTTGTTGGATTTCATTACTTTTGCGCCTCCAAACCGAAAGGCAGATAAGCATGTTCACATTATTACGGAAAGAAATCAGCACATTTTTGAGCTCGCTTATCGGGTACGCGGTTATCATTGTGTACCTGTTAGTGAACGGGCTGTTTCTCTGGGTTTTCCCGATGCAGTTCAACATTCTTGATTATGGGTTTGCCAGTCTCGAAAATTACTTTATGCTGGCACCCTGGGTATTCATGTTTCTTATCCCGGCCATTACCATGCGCTCGTTTGCCGAGGAGCATAAAACAGGCACCATGGAAATTTTGCTCACCAAGCCGGTTACCGATCTCGAAATCATATTAGCAAAATATCTGGCCGGTGTCGTGTTGGTGCTTTTTGCGGTACTCCCTACCCTTATCTATGATTTTACGGTTTACAGACTCGGGATGCCTCCCGGAAATATTGACCAGGGTGGTACCTGGGGCTCATACATAGGTTTGGTTTTTCTTGGTGCCGGTTTCGTGGCGATCGGTATTTTTGCCTCAGCCATTTCGGGCAGTCAGATAGTTTCCTTTCTCATTGCCTTGTTGCTCTGCGGGTTTATGTACACTGGATTCAGTTTTATTTACAACCTGTCCATATTCGGGTCATTGGGGTTGTTTGTTAACCAACTTGGTGTCAATGCCCATTATACCAGTATGAGCCGTGGGGTGATTGATACGCGCGATGTGCTCTATTTTTTAAGCCTGATAGCCATCTTCCTGATGCTTACCCGTTTCAGGCTTGAACGCAGAAAATGGTAACCGATATAACCTTTAATAAAATGACGGAGAACAGGAAAAATATCCGGCGCAGCAGTTTCATACAGTTATTTATCGGGATTGCGATTATTGTTTTGGTCAATATCATCGGTTCGTTTGCTTTCTACCGACTGGACCTTACTGCTGAAAAACGTTATACGCTTTCGTCAGCTACCAGGCAAATGCTTAGGGAATTGGACGATATTGTGTATTTTAAAATCTACCTGGAAGGTGAATTTCCTGCAGGTTTCCAACGACTAAGGAACGAAACCCGTGAAATGCTTAACCAGTATCACGCGTATTCCGATAATATCCAATTCGAATTTATTGATCCTTCGGCAGCAGGAGATAAGAAGGAACGGGAAGCCCTGTATGCACAGTTGGCCGAAATCGGCCTGAACCCCACGGAGTTACAAGTGAGGGAAGAAGATGGTATGACACGAAAATTGATCTTTCCGGGGGCCATTGTTTCGTATCGGAGTAAGGAAATGCCCCTCGATTTGTTGCTTACCCAGGTAGGGAAACCTCCTGATGAAGTACTTAATAACTCTGTACAATCCCTCGAATACAGCCTGTCGAACATCCTCCGGAAGCTGACAGTTCAGCAGAAACCCAAAATTGCCTTTATCCAGGGCCAAGGAGAATTATCCAATGAATCAACTGCAAGCATCGAAAGTGCGTTGAGCGAATATTACAGCGTTGAGCATGTCAGGATTGACGGGCAACTTTCAGCACTTACCAAACATACACCAAAAGGGAAAGATTCAACACAATACAGTATCCGCAACAAGTACAAAGCCATCATCATTGCCAAACCCGATTCGGCTTTCGCCAAAAATGAGCGTGACAAGTTCATCATTGATCAGTTTATCATGCGTGGCGGCAAAGTGCTCTGGTTGGTTGATCCGGTTTCTGCCGGAATGGACAGCTTACAAAATAAAAACCAAACAGTCGCACTCTCCAACGATGTTAATCTCACGGATTTATTTTTCAACTATGGCGTTCGTTTGAACAACAACCTGATCGTTGACCTTAACTCCTTGCCTATCCCGGTTGTGATTGATAAAAAAGGGAATCAGAAACTTATCCCCTGGATATTTTTCCCTGTTTTGATTCCTGTTTCCCAACATCCCATCGTGCGGAACCTGAATGCTGTGAAAACCGAGTTCGTAAGTAGCATTGATACCCTTGATACCCCGGGTATTAAAAAAACCATCCTTTTGTCAACCTCGCAATATTCACGGGTGATGAACACGCCTGTGATGATCAGTCTCAGTTATCTTTACCAGCAGCCTGATGTTGCCCGGTTCAACCAGCCAAACCAGGCAGTAGCTATATTGTTAGAAGGCGAATTCACCTCGCTTTTCCTCAACCGCATCCCACCGGAACTGGCCCAGGCTCCCGAAGTCGGTTTTGTCGGAAAAAGCCCGAATACGCAAATGATCGTTGTGGCTGACGGTGACATTATCAAAAACCAATTGCAACCCGGACCTACCGGCCCAGCGGTATTGCCCCTCGGCTACGACCGTTATACCGGACAACAGTTTGGCAACAAGGACTTTGTGCTGAACGCGATGAATTACCTTTGCGATGATTCAGGATTGCTGTCAGTCCGGTCGAGGGAAGTAAAACTCCGTGCGCTTGATGGTGAAAAAGTGAAAGCCGAAAAGATTCAATGGCAATTGGTGAATACCTTAATTCCGTTGGCAATTGTTCTGATCTTTGCAGGAATTCAAGGCTATGTCAGGAAAAGAAAGTTCACAGGCAGCAAATTCAACACATTATGAAAAGACACAGGGTCTCAATTATTCTTCTGCTGATACTGTTGATCATAGTGGCATTTATACTGACAACGCGCAGCAGAGGCACGCTTCGCGGCAAAAACAGCACGTTTGCAGTGCGCGACACTACAAGCATTACCAGGATTTTTCTTGCTGATAAAAACAACAACACTGTAAAGATAGAGCGTTCAGCCAATGGAACCTGGCTGGTGAACGACAGATTCGAGGCAAATCCCCCGATGATACAGATGATGCTTAAAACCTTGGCGCAGATTGACATAAAATCCCCTGTTGCAAAGTCGGCACGCAACAACGTAATCAGGCGGCTGGCAGCCAAATCGGTGAAGGTTGAAATTTATCAACACATGTATCGTATTGATTTATTTGATATGATCAAGCTGTTGCCGCACGAAAAACTTTCGCGTACCTATTATGTGGGCGATGCAACCCAGAACAACAACGGGACTTTCATGCTGATGGAAGGCTGCGAGGATCCTTATATCGTGAATATTCCGGGCTTCAGGGGATTTGTTGCCTCCCGGTATTCGGCACTCGAAGCCGATTGGCGTTCACATAATATTTTCCGTTTCCGGGTTCCGGAAATAAGCAGTGTACTTGTTAAGTTTAATGAAAAACCAACCAATTCTTTTTTTATACAAAACAGGAACAACCAGCGCTTTGAACTTGCTACACTTACTGACAACCAACCTGTTGCTGGATACGATACCATGAAAGTGGTTGAATATCTGAGCAAGTTCCGCAACCTGAATTTCGAAAGCCTCCTCGATGATATGAATCAATCCAGGCACGATTCCCTCTTAGCTGCAACGCCAACCTACGAAATCAAACTTGTTGACAAATCTGGAACAACCCATACGCTGAAAGCATGGAAACGTAAAGCCGCTATCGGGCAGTTCGATATGAGAGGAAATCAGATGGAATGGGATATGGACCGCATGTATGCCTTGGTTGATGATTCGAAGTACTTTGTTGACATTCAGTATTTTGTGTTTGGCGAAGTTTTCGTACCTGTTCAATGGTTCGCCAAAAATGTCCCACCTTCATCTCCTGGTAAGTGATAGGTTTATTGTTTTTGGCAAGTTTTCAAATTAATCAGAGATAGAATGGATAAATTACTGACAAACAGCAGGATACTCGTTACAGGAGGTGCCGGATTTATCGGGTCGGCGTTGATCGAAACATTTTTATCGCAAGGCAACGATGTCGTTTGTTTTGATAATTTTTCCACAGGGAAGCACGAAAATCTTGCCGGGTTTTTATCCAACCCGGGTTTTTCCCTTATTAAAGGGGATATCCGCAACATGTCCGATTGCCAGCAAGCGGTCGCCGGGATCGAATATGTTTTTCACGAAGCAGCCCTGGGTTCCGTTCCGCGTTCGGTGAAAGACCCGGTAACAACCAACGAAGTGAATATTTCGGGTTTCCTGAACATGCTTGCCGCATCGCGCGATGCCGGGGCAAAGCGGTTTGTATATGCTTCAAGTTCATCG
>Ga0247841_10011003_pt1 | contig 12155 bp, 16 predicted proteins | sample LaCruzMarch2015__2_FD_192410 | JGI IMG/M metagenome (GOLD analysis project Ga0247841, IMG submission 192410) | Freshwater microbial communities from meromictic Lake La Cruz, Castile-La Mancha, Spain - LaCruzMarch2015_18m | ecosystem: Environmental > Aquatic > Freshwater > Lake | place: Spain... | reverse complement strand
CCATGCTTTCATCCTCAAAGCCAGTGATTGCGGTTTGCGCTGTCAGGACTGGCTGCGGAAAAAGCCAGCTCACATTGAAGATTGCAAAGCTCCTGAAGCAGCATGGAAAAAACGCTGTCATTGCAAGGCATCCGATGCCTTACGGAAAGCTTGAAGAGCAGTCTTGCCAGAGATTTGAAAGCTCTGAAGACTTGCTTGCAGGAAAATGCACTGTTGAAGAGCGCGAAGAGTACGAGCCATTGGTGCGCGAAGGATTTGCGGTCTATGCAGGCGTTGACTATGAAAAGATTCTGCGCTCTGCAGAAAAAGAGGCCGATGTCGTGATTTGGGACGGAGGCAACAATGACTTTTCATTCTACAAGCCAGACTTATTGTTTTGCGTTGCAGACGCCTTGCGCCCTGGCCATGAGCTCTTGTACCATCCAGGCGAGTCCAACTTCCGCATGGCTGACGTAATAATAATCAACAAGGCCAGTTCAGCAGATAGGGGGGCAGTTGAAAAGATTCTCGCAAACGCAAAAGCATTGAACCCGAAAGCTCTTGTGATTGAGGCAAATTCAGAGATTTCTGCGGAAGGAATTGAAAGAATTCGCGGAAAGAAAGTGATTGCAGTCGAGGACGGGCCTTCAATAACGCACGGCGGCCTGCCTTTTGGGGCAGCCTGTTTGATTGCAAAAAAGCATGATGCAGTGCTTGCGGACTCCAGCGCGCATGCTGTCGGAAGCATTAAGGAAACTTTCAGGAAATTTCCTCACTTGCACAATGTGCTTCCTGCAATGGGCTATTCAAAAAGGCAGCTTGCAGAGCTTGAACGCACAATCAACAAAACTCCTGCAGACTTTGTTGTCTCTGGAACTCCTGCAGACTTGTCAAGGCTAATAAAGTGCAACAAGCCGATAATCCAAGTCTCTTACAGCATTCAAGAGATTGGAAAGCTTTCGATAGAGCAATTGCTGAAGAAGAAAAGATTCATTTGAAGCTTGCCGCAAGCCTGCTTGAATGAATTCCGCCGGCAAATTCTCGCGAAATCACAAACTCGGTTTTCAGTCCCTTTGCTTTCAGGAATTCCTTTAATCTTTCCTCAATTTCAGTCTGCTGGTCATAGCCGAAGACAAAGACATCAGGCTTCAATGCCGCAATTTTTTCAAGGTTTTCTGCAAGATTTTCTCCAACTTCCACGACATGGTCTGGAATTTTGCTTGCAAGCAATGCCCTTGCACGCTCGCTTTGTTTTTGCGCGGGAATCTTTTGCTTGTTTTCGCTGACGCTCTTGTCCGCAATCACTATCACGAAAAGCTCGCTGCCCCCGCTTTTGGCATCCTTAAGGAACTCCAAATGGCCTTTGTGAAGCCTGTCAAAGCTTCCCCAGCAAAAAACTCTCTTTTCCATAAATCGGGCCCGGAGGGACTCGAACCCCCAACCGCTCGGTATCCTTTGGCAATTGCCAGCCGAAGCCGAGTGCGCCATCCATTGCGCCACGGGCCCTTTGGATTTGTTTTTTAAACCTTGTCGAGCAAATACATTCTATCAAAGAACTGGTTTTAATTAGTTTCAATGATTTTTTGAAAAAAGGGTGTTTTTTTTTGAAAGTTTGCTCAAGCTGTAATGTGAAGGTTTCCAAAGAGTTCACTGAATTCAAGTGCCCAAAGTGCGGCAAGTCCACAATAATCCGGTGCGAAGGCTGCAAGCGCACTTCAAGGCCTTACACCTGCAAGGAATGCGGATTCACAGGGCCTTGAAAGAGCCATTGCTTTTTTTGGTGTTTTGAATGGGAAACATGCTGGCAATGAGCCTTTTCGGAGAAAAGCCTCGGGAAAACAGTCTTTTTTGCTGCTGCAAAAAAGCATTTAGGGTGAAATAATGGGAAACATGCTCGCAATCTACAAGCTTTATTCTGAAGAGCCAGAGCAGCTTGACGCAATTCTCGAAGCCTGCAAATCCTTGAATTTGGAAAACGTGCAGTTCAAGGACGCGCGCAAAGAGCCGATAGCCTTTGGATTGGAATGCATCAAGGCAGGCTTCATGCTTCCAGACAAGATTGAAGGAGTTTTGGAAAGCCTTGAGGCTGCCTTGGCAAAAATCCCGAACGTGACAGAAGTCGAACAGGCCGGAATGACGCTGCTTTAATTAAAAACCCTGTTTTTCTTTTTAACAACTTTCCCCCAAATTTTAAGCATGATTTCCCGCATTGTCCTGGAAAACTGGCGCTCGCACAAGAGCTCGGAGCTTCGCTTCGAGAAAGGCACTAATGTGATTGTTGGAGTCATGGGCGCGGGAAAAAGCTCGATAATGGATGCGCTTTGCTTTGCGCTCTTTGGAACATTCCCCTCGCTCAATTCGAAAAAGGTCTCAATCGTCGAGATTGTGATGTCAAAGCCGAACAAGATGCAGTCTGCAAAAGTGCGCCTCGAGTTCTCGCATTCTGGAAAAGAGTACGCCGTCGAAAGGACTGTGTCTGCGGAGTCAAAGGCAAACCAGGCAAAGCTTTTCGAAGGCTCAAGGCTTATTGCGGGCCCCAAGCCGACAGAGGTCAATGCTGAGATTGAAAAAATACTTGACCTTGACTTCGAGCTTTTCTCGCGTGCAATATACTCAGAGCAGAACCAGATTGACTCTTTCCTGCGGCTTGCGCCTTCGGAGAGGAAGAAAAAGTTTGACGAGCTTTTGGATCTGGAAAAGTACGAGCGTGTCAGGGCGAACGCGCAGCAGCTCTTGAATTCTTTCAGGAAAGGCTCTGAAAGGGATTCTGCAAGGCTTGAGGAAATGAAAAAGCGCTTTCAAGAGCAGGGGATTGAGGCAATTGAGGAAAAGACTGCATTGAAGGAAAGGCGCCTGCTGAAGCTGAGGCAGGATTCTGAAAGCCTGAAAAAAAAGCTTGCGGAACTGGATTCAGAGTTCGAAAGGCTTTCCTTTTTGAAAAAAAGGCACGATCTTTTGCAGGAATCAATCCTCAAGGACTCCGGAAAGCTTGAAGAGTCAAAGTCTTCCTTCGAGTCATTGTCAAGAGAGCTTGATGGAATCGAGCTTTCTTCGGAAAAGCTGAAGCTCAGGAAAAAGGCATCTGAAGAACGGCTGAAAATGCTCAAGGGGGCAAGGAATGCGGCAAGCCTGCTCGGCAATGATATTTCAGCGCTAAAGGCAAGCAAGCATTTTCTCGAGCAGGAAATTTCTGCAAAGTCTTCAATAGAGCCGCGCAGCCTTGATGAAGTGAAAAAGGAGATTGAAAAAAGCGCTGGCCTAGCGCTGGCGCTGGAAAAGAAGAAGGCTGAGATTGAAGAGCAGCTTTCCTCAGTCAAAGTGCAGAAGGGAAAGCTTGAAGGCGCATTGTTCGACCAGAAAAATTTCATCCAAGAGCTTGAGTCATTGGGGGCGGGCTCGGCATGCCCGACATGCAGGAGAAAGCTTGACGAAGAGCACAAGTCACAGCTCATCCATGAGGCTGCCGCCAAAATCTCTTCATTGGAGAAAGAATTTTCCTCAAACAATTCAAATGCGCTCAACATTGAAGCCTTGAAGAGGCAGTCGCTTGCAGACTCTGAAGTCCTTGCCTCCGCAAAAAACTCTCTTGAAAACTCCATTAAGATCCTCAATGAGATTGGCGCGAATTCCGAAAAGCTCAAGGCCGTTGAACTGCAGCTTTCTGAAAGGCAGAACGCGCTGGACGCAAGGAAGCAGGAGTTTTCCGAAACAGAGGAAACGCTTTTGGAGGGCGAGCAAAGGCTCTTGGAAAAGGCCCTTCAGGCCTGCGAGAGAAAGTCCTCAATGGATGCGCTCTTGAAAAAGCTTGAAGGCTCAAAAAAAGAGCTTTCAGGAATTCCATACAGCCCGGAGGAATTTGACAGGCTTTCACTTTCCATTTCTGAAAAAAAGTCAGAGCAAAAGTCCTTTGAATTCGAGGCTTCCTCGACTGTCGAAGTGCTTGATTCATTGAGGCAGCAGATTGAGGCCTTGAAGGCGCTGGGCTCGCAGATTTCCTCGCTTGGAAAGGAAATTGAAGGCTCCGCGTTCTTTTCAGAAAAGCTTTCAATATTTTCCACAACTTTGGAGAGCGCGCAGGCCGAAATGAGGAATCATCTTGTCGAGAATGTCAATTCTGCAATGCAGGACATTTGGCCAAGGGTTTACCCTTACCGTGATTTCCAAAGCGCGAGAATCCTCGTCAGCGGCGGGAATTACGAGCTTGCAGTGCAGTCACGCTCTGGAGAATGGACCAGGGTTGAGGGATTGCTTTCAGGTGGCGAGAGAATGGCCGCAGCAATCACAATCCGCGTTGCATTCTCTCTCGTGCTTGCGCAGCACTTGAGCTGGCTTATTCTTGACGAGCCGACGCACAATTTGGACTCCCAGGCAGTGAAAGTCCTTTCTGAAATGCTGAAAGAGCACTTGCCTTCGCTTGTAGAGCAGGTTTTTGTGATAACGCATGACAGGCTCCTGGAAAGCGCTGCCTCGAGCGCTGTGTTTGAAATGCAAAGGGACAAGGACTCTGACGGCGCGACAAAGGTTGTCCAAAAAAGCATTGCGGTTTAAAAAAAAGATTCAGGCTGCTGCAGCCACTTTTTCCTTGAGGGTTTTTTCCGCCTTTTTTGCCTTGTCTTCCTTTTTCCTGAACTCGCCTGTAATGAATCCAGCAATGAGGTTTCTTATGGTCTTTGACAATGGAAGATTAAGGCCTTTTACCGCGCTTTTGTTCTTTTCGAAATTGGATGAAAAAAGAGACTTTCTTTCCTTCAGGAGAATGTTTGCCCTGCTTTTCACGTTCTTTGGAACTGCCTTGCCCACTTCAATACACCTCTATTTTCTTGAGTGTTCCGTCAGGATATTCCCTCAATACTGCAAGAGGAAGCACGTTTTTCAGGAACTCTTCCTTGGCGAGCTCGAAAATGCTTTCTTCCTTTGAGGCCTTTATCATTGGAGGCGCGCCCAGCGAAAGCTGAAGCGCCCTTGCGGAAATGAGCCTGGTTTCTTCAAAGCGTGTTAACTTCAAGGTGGTTTCACTTTATGGTTGGTCGGATTAAATTAGTATTAGGAAGTTTTGGGGCAAAAAGATTAAAAAACCCCATTAAAGGCGCTTTTTGCAATTGTTAAAGCATGATGGAATTTTCGTCGGAAAAGTGCTTGTCTCCGGTGACGACTTTAAGGCTGTATTGCTTTGAAGTTGCAAGAATGACTGCATCAATTGTCCCAAAGTTCTTTGATTTTTTCCTCTTTTCATGCTTTAGGACTCCGGCAAGCTCGAAAGTGCTTTCGTCTGGAAGAAGCACTTCTGAAAGAGAACGCACTGCATCAAGCAATTTTGTTCTTTCGCGCCCTTCCTTTTCAGCCCATTCGCTCAGCTCTGCAATTGAAACCGCGCTTGTGAAGCAATGGTTTTTCCTGATTATTTCCTTGACTGCCCCGCCTTTTCGGCTGCTTATGAAGTATTCAACCCAAGCGTAGCTGTCCAAAAGCACTTAGAAAACCCTTTCACCGTGATTGTCCCTTTTGAAGCGACCTGCGCCTTTTGCAATTCCAAAGAACTTTTCAACCAAGTCCGGGTCTTTTTTCATTATTATCACCTTTATTGTCTGGTTTTTTCCAATTCTTTCGGCATCGGCAATTTCCTTTGGTATGAGCACTCCAAGGGAGCTTCCCACTTGCCTTACCTTCACTTCAAACATACCCATCAGCAACACTGATTATAATATGTTATAACTAATTTATATTTGTTCCTAATTTAGCACTATTCCCTTATGGTTCTTCAGGACTGCCGGAAGCCTTGATTCAGAGCGTGCAGAAAACTTTTTCAAAAGCCCCATTGGCCTTTCTGCCTTCAAGAGCAGGAATCCATTGCCGCCTGACTGCAAAACCTTCTCTCCGCTTTCCTTTGCAAGGGCATTGAATTCTGAAATTTTCAATATCTGCAATGCCTTCAGGGCTTTCGCTGCCTTTCTGCCGCTGCAGTTGCTTATTTCCCTCAAAGCCTCCCTCAAAAGCTCTTCCCGCGCCTTTCTTGCATAAAACGCGAGCAAGTATTCAAGGCTTTCGCCGAGCTGTGAAGAGCACAGCACCTTATGCTCCCTCAAGGCACTGTGCTCCAAGCCCAGCATTTTGTCTTCAAATCGGGTGATTTCCAGAATTAGCGTCCTCAATTCCCTTGCAAGAAAGCTTTCCTTCCTGATGCAGTACCATTCTGCCTTTTCCATTGAGCAAATCCTTGCCTTTCCGGCCTTCACAAGCCTTTCAGCATCTGCCAGCGGCATTTCAATTCTTTCTCCAGCCGCAAAAGGCCCGAGCGGAATTTTCTGCAAAAACCATTCTTTCATTCTTTCAATCCTTGCCTTCCTGTTCGGCATTTCAGAATGCAGCCTTTCAGCAAATGCATTGTCTTCAGACTCAAAATAGCTTCCATTCTGCAAAAACTCTGTCTCAATCATGGAGTTCGGCAAGACATTCGCGTCCCCAATTTCTTTCGGAATGCAGCACTTGCAGTTCATTGTCTCAAACCCGATGTTTTTTCCATCATCGCAAATCATTCCGGCCCAGACTGGAGTGAAGTCAATTTCTGAAACATTCTCAAAATATCCCTCGACTCCCTGCGCTTCAGCAGCGGCTTTTTTTCCCCGCTCTTTTTCAAGAACGAAAGAATTCCTGAACAGCATGTTTTCGAGAAAGACTGCCGCGCTTTCCTTCGCGCTTTCAGGCACTGCGCCCAAAGGAAGCTTCAATGCATTGGACAAGGCTGCCTTTTCCATGAACTGCATTGCCTCATTCCTGTCAAACTCCAAAAGCTGCCTTGCAGTCCTTTCAAGGCTTTCGCTGAAGCCTGCGACAATGACTTTCGGGAATCCTTCAGCAAGCCTTGCCTTTTCCATTCCAAACTTTCCCGCGGCAAATGCCCCCAGATAATCCCATTCCTTTTCAATCAAGAACTGCCTTTCTGCCTCTATTATTTGCAGGCCTTGCCTGAAGCTTTTTTCCAGAATCCTTGAAATTTTCTTCAAGTCCTTCATTGTTGAAGCCTTGATTTCAAGCATTCCCTCCCTCGGGCTTGAAAGCAAGAATCTTTTCCTGTCATAAAGCCCGAGCACTTCCTCAACAAGCGCCCTGTCCTTTCCTTCAATGCTGCAGAATGCCTTTGGAAAAAACTTGAATCTTTCCACAGCCTTGCGGCTTCCATTCTCGAATTCTGCAATGATTTCCCTTCGTTCCTCATTGTAGCTTACCTTGGAAAGGAAGAGAATTCCTTCAGCATTGGGAGAGTTCATGCCTTAAGTTATCCAAAAGGCGCTTTTAAGGCTCTGGAGACCCCAGACTTCCAGTCGTCAACTGCCCGTCACGCCCAGGCAGCGTGCGGGCACGTCGCGCTATCTTGCGATAGCGCATAAATGCAGTTCCTGCAGGCATTCGGGTTTTTTAAACAAGTTCAGCATTCAATTATTTCATGCCTCCAGCGCGCGCTCCCCCAAAAAGAAGGCCATTCCATCAGGCAGTCGGCCCCCAGATTGGAAAATTGGGCAGAGAGCTTTCATCGCTTGGAAGGGCTGCTGGAATTGCGGCAGGCTTCAGGGGGCCTCGCGGGGAAAGGATTCCTGAAGAGAGATTCAGGGAAGCCATTGTCAGAGAGGACAGGGTTGACTTCAACAATCCGGAGCATGTTTCAGAATACTTGGAGATTGGGCTGCGGAGAAACAATCCTGAAATGGTCAAGAAAGGGCTTTTGGCTGTCATTAGGCTCGGGCCTGAGAGGGCACGGACTTTTTTTGCGCAGTTTTTCCAAGAGCGGGACGAGCAGGCAATGGATGTTGGAAGAAGGCTGTATTATGATTACTTGCGCTTTGGCGGAAAAAAACTGGGGGGAAACTTTGCAAGGCTTGATGCCCACTTTGAAGGGCTTCATTAACGGAATGTCTGACGGGGAATTTCGCGAGAAAGTCCGCGAAAACCTGTTCGCTGAAATAGAGCCTTTCTTGCCATTCCTGCCGGAAGAGTACTCAGAGCAGTTGAAGAAAACAAAATTCTCGGAAGTCCGCTCTTTTCTTGAAAAAGAATGCAAGGCAAAGGCAAAAATCATTGCTGAGGAAAAGCGCTGGGATTTTTTGGAACAGGGGTTTGAAAGACTCAAGAAAAAGGTTTGATGCTCACAAAAACTCTTCAGCCTCTTCGACTTCCTTTTCCTTCTTGTCCTCAAAGTCAATTGCGGCCTTTTCCAAGGAAACTTCATGCCTGCTTTCAGCGCTCTTGCGCTCTCTCACCTTGAAGAATATTGGAAAGCCGACAGCCTCTCCGACAATCAATGCCTCTCCGACCCTGAGGGAGGTAATCATTCTCTCGCTTGCAACATCAATGCCTTCACTGCTTTCCGCGAGATGCTTTATGTCGTAAGGGTTTGTAATCCTGAGTATGATGTGCGTGTTGCACTGCGCGAGAGCCGTAGTGCTGAGCCTTTTCGGCCTTTGTGAAATGAGGCAAATGCTTGCGCCGAACTTCCTGCCCTCGCGCGCGATTGTTTCAATGATTCCCTTTGCCATTGCCTGCTCGAATTTCACGCCCTCAGGCGCGTAATTGTGCGCTTCCTCTATTATCGCAGCGAATGGCGGCAGCTTTTTCTCGCGCCTTTGGTAGAACATTTTCCTCAAAAAATAGCTCACTATGATTTGCTTTCTCTTGGCGCTGGTTTCTGCGCTCAAGTCAATGATTGTCAATACTCCGGGCTTTATCACGTCTTGCAGGCTGAAAGAGTCTGTCTCTTCAAAGAGCCTCATTTCCTGAAGTTCGAAAAGCCATCCGGAGAGCGAAGCCGCTGTCTTTTTGCCTTCCTCGTTCTTCAAGACTTCCTGCATCAGTGCAGTCAAAGAGTAAGGCCCGAAGCCTGCCTTCATCTCGTCCTTGAGCTTTGAGATTGCCTTTCCCAAGTCCCTTCTTTGCGGGGCAGAAATTCCGGGCAAGAGCGCCGCAAAGTCTCCTGCGGAAAGCTTCGGAACCCCGATTTTTATTGTGCGCGAGGGAATCAAAACAGTCTTTGAAGAATAGTCCTTTTTTCCCCCAGTCTGCGGTTCAGCAAAGCTTGAGTACTCTCCATGGGTGTCGAACATCACTGCTGCAATCCTTCCATTTTCCTTCGGCCTGTCCAATAGCTCTTCAAGCATTACTGAAACACTGTAGCTTTTTCCAGAGCCGCTTTGCGCGAGAATTGCCAAATGCTTTTGGAAAAGCCTTGTCATGCTGAGCTTTACCTTCAGGTCGTGGAATTCAAGCTCTCCCACTTCAAGGCCTTTCTGCTCGTCAAAATGGAGTATTTTCTTCAAGGTCTCGTTAGAGGCAACGCGCACTTTTGTTCCGGGTCCGGCAGGAAAGGAAGGCCTCTTGATTTTTCCTTCTTTTGAAATCACTCCCAAAGGCCGCGTTTTTGCAAGCAAGTACTCCCATTCCAGTACTGGAAACTGCTCGAAAAGCGCCCTTCCGTTGCTTTCAAACTCCTTGACGCTTTCAGCGCGCTCAAAATAGCGGTTTGTCTTTTGCAAGTCATTGATCATGCAAACCATAGTGCCTTCAGAATAGTCCAGCTCTATGAACTGCCCGCGATGCACTTTGTTTTCAGCGCTGACCACAAAGTCCACTGAGGATGGCGAAGGGCCTTCCATTGTGGAAACGACAGTTCCGACTTCGGCAGTTTGCATTCTCATCACTCACTTAAGCTCTATTAACAATAGCCCTTTCTGCTTTAATTCATTCTCATTGTACATTTCAAAAAGCCTGTCAATCTTCGAGACTGCATTGACTTTCTTTTCAATCTTCCTTCCAGTGTACTGTTTTGTCGCGGGATCGAATTCCTTGAGCACCAAAGTGTCTCCGGCGCTTATCTGGAAGTCGTTGATCCTCAAGTCAACGCCCTTTTCCCCTTTCAAGACTTTCTCGAACATTTCAGGCCATGCCTTCTTTTCCACAATCATTTTCTCAGCTCCTTTTTTTCATTTTGCGAAAGGCCTCCTGTCGCGCCTTTTAAGTATGAAAGAGTTTTTTCCAATCTTGTCAACAATCTTGTCCCTCACAAGGTTTATTTCCTCTGGCTTCAGGCCTGCCCTCAGGTCTGCTTCTATGAGCACTGCGGGAAAAGCGTATTCGCGGTGCATTGAGCTTTGCGCCAATGCCATTGAGGCTGCTTCATCTGCCTTCAGCGCTGGATTTCCATTCTTTGGGTTCAGGAATTCCACCCGCAGCGGAAAATCATACTGCGTTGGCTTCAAATATAATGCAAAAATCGAGTCCTGCCATTCTTTTGCAAACTCGTTCAGTATTGGGTGCTCGTGCGCGCTTTTCGCGTATGAAAAGCAAAAGCTCCTTTCCCCCTTTTCCAAAAGGTCGTTCAGCAGTACTGCGTCATGGTATTCTTCAAGGCTTTCCGCATCAAGCTCTTTTTCGAGAATTCCATTCCACCTGTTTCCCCTCGAGTCTTCAACGCATCCGATGAGCGTGCATTCTTTCTCAAGGGCCTTTGCGTAAAGCTCTTGCACTTTTTCAAGCATTGCGTCAAAGTTCTTTTTCACCTTCGAGCTTGCGCGCGGCTTGTCAGCGTGCTGCGGAAGCAAACTTCCGTCCATGAAGCAGTATTTTGGGGAGAATTTTTCAATCACGTCAGCTGCTGCCTGCACTTCCTTGATTATGCGCTGTATTGACACATTGCACGCGAACTCGTCCCTTTCGAGAGAATTGGAGCTGAAGAAAGGCTCCGGAAACGAGAATCCTTGCGGATAATACTGGGCCTTTTCCAGCTTGCCTTTCTTGTAGTCAAAGACTGCCGCAACTGCCCTTATAAGCAAAAGGTCTGTCGAGAAAAGCTCTTGCCCGACAAAGCCAGAATCCACTCCTGCAATCCTTGAGTCAAGCTCTGCAGTCTTGACTTTTTTGACAAACTCTTTCTCAAAGAATTCCCTGCTTTCAGGCAGCTCTTTCTGCCTGAGCTTCCTGAGCTTTTCAACAACAATTGCTTTCCTGCCTTCTGCGGCCTTGATGTTGGCTGCCGCGTTCTGCAATGATTCCTGAAAGCCCATTATTTCGCCTTTTTCTTTTTTGGGGTCGAATATTCCTTGATAAAATTTGGGCGCATCATTTCTTCTTTTTTGAATGGTCCGGCGCCTTTTGCGATTCCAAAACCGTCAATTCTCTTCTTTTTCATACTTGTAATTGTATTTGCTTCTTTGGGCTTTTAAACTGCTTTCAGGCCAGACTTCCGGTCGTTCTTAAACCTTGAACGCAAAATTTCCCTTGCTCCAGAACCATAATGGCTCGTGCATTTCAATGGGGCTTATTCCAGAGCCTTCCAATGCGGAGCGCCATTTTTCTGAAATCTTCTCCCTTGAAAGCTTGTCAGCTTCTTCTTGAGTTATCACACCCAAGCGCACTGAGCATTTTATCACGTGAGTGTCTGGGGCTATTTCAATGAATTCAGAATTCTCCAAGCCGATTTTCCCGTACTCTTGGATTATGAAGCTCCAGTAGTTGAAGATTTTAGGGCCTGAAAGGTATGGAAATCCTTTCTTGAGCTTCACTTGCACTGTTTCCCTTAATTTCGGGAAGTCTTTTCCGCAGTCTTCAAAGAGCCCTTGCATTGTTCCAAAGTTTGAATGGACTGTTTTGGCAATCGCCAGCCATGTTTGCGTGTGCTTGTTTGGCTGGATTGCAAGCCTGTATTTTGCCAAGAGCGCTTTCAGTTCGCTTTCTTCAAGCTCTGCGGCTTTTGCAATGTCGAAAGTGATTCTGGTTTCCGGATCTTTGAAAGTTTCGAGCGCTGATTCCCAAAGCATGAAGCTGTTCCTTTGGTAGTTCAAGGCCATTGGGAGAGTGAAGTATGAAAGCCTTTCTTCAGCCGCTTTTCTGAAAAGCCAGGGTTTGTGTCTTCAGGCATTACAATCTTGCCTAGCTTTCCGCTGTGGAATGCTTCAAGCAAAACCCTTGACTTTTCTGCAATTTCCCTGTTGTTTGTCATACCAGTACACTATTTCCTAAAGCGTTATTTTTTAAACAAGTTTTGGCTTCAATTCTTTCGGCTTTTCTAATGAGGGAGAACATTTTTGCAAAGGGCTCTTCAAGGGTCAATGAGATTTTCAGGAACGAGCGCGTTCTGTATCCTGAGTTCGTGCCTGAAAGGCTGCCTTTCCGCGATGTTCAGGTTGACGAGC